>OGGB01002343.1_pt1 | contig 10959 bp, 9 predicted proteins | sample 1571111 | NCBI WGS metagenome assembly OGGB01 (sample SAMEA2582067, study PRJEB24529) | metagenome | biome: Human gut stool | place: China | collected 2011
CAAATACATGCACTCTGACATTAAGACTTTAGAGCGTACTGAGATTATCCGTGACCTACGTTTAGGTGTCTTTGATGTTCTTATCGGTATTAACCTTCTTCGTGAGGGAATTGACGTTCCGGAAGTTAGTCTGGTTGCTATTTTGGATGCGGATAAAGAAGGCTTCCTTCGTAATGAACGTGGACTTATCCAAACAATCGGACGTGCTGCTCGAAATAGCGAAGGGCACGTTATCATGTATGCGGATAAGATTACGGAGTCTATGCAAAAAGCCATGGATGAAACGGCTCGTCGTCGTGAAATCCAAATGGCCTATAATAAGGAACACGGCATTGTTCCACAAACCATCAAGAAAGAAATTCGAGATCTTATTTCGATCACCAAGGCTAATGAAGCAGAAGTGGCGGAGGATACTGTGGACTATAGTGCCATGAACAAGAAAGAACGCCAAGAAGCCATCAAGAAACTTCAAAAACAAATGCACGAAGCGGCAGAATTGCTTGATTTTGAATTGGCAGCTCAAATCCGTGATATGATGTTGGAAGTCAAGGCGTTGGATTAGAGAAGGAGAAAAATGAAATGAGTATATTGGATGATTATAAAAATGGTGTTTTCTATATTGATTTAAAAAATTCTATACAGTCTTTAGAAGATTTAGATAGTAAGGTAGAGAATATTCATGACATAATGGAAGCTTTTTTTCAATTTTCTCCAAAAGAAAAATGGGAAAAATTAGAAACAACTACATATATACTATTAGAATTTAGTAACCTTGTCGATAAAACAATTTTTAAGAATTTTTTATTGGATGTAGAATCATTAATTAAAGAAAATGATGAAGCGTCTATTGCTACTGATATTCTATATAATTACTTGGGTTCTTTGAACAACTATATGGAAAAAAATATTGTAGTTGAAGATTTTGAAGACTTTTTGTATGATGATAGCATTTTCTTTTTAATTATTAAACGTATCAAAAATCTTGATTTAAATGGTATTGATGAATTTGTTTGTTATGGCATACTCAATATAATGCTGATAATTTTTGAAAAAGGTAAAGATTTTGAAAGAGTAAAAGAACAAATAAAACAAGATTTAGTATCTGTTTGTGATATAATTCTTTTAAATTTTCCATTCGGTTCCATAGCTTTTCAATATTTTAATCTTGATAACATAGTAAAGTTTTTTAAAGCGGAACATTTAGATATAATTAATCGGTTTTATAAAAATAATCCTGATCATTATACTGTAAGATTTTATTTGATGTGGTTAGAGACTAAACATACAGATATTATCAAAGAATCTATAGAAACACTTAAAATTATATTGAGTTATCAAGACTCAGATATTTGGAAAAGTGCAATTCTTAAGATATTAGAGAAAGAGAATGAAATACAAGATGAAGAGGAAAGAAATTTACAAGAAATTCAAGTAGATGAATTGGGAGAAATTGCAAATACTCTCATAGATAAAATTCGCTCACTTTTGACAATTAATGCTCAAGACCTTGAAAATAGTGAAGAATTTGGTCATTATACTAAAATTGAAACTTTAACGAATCATTTAATTAAAACAATAAAATCTGGCGATGCAAGTAAACCTGCGTATTTGAGATTAACAAATTCTAAACAATTAAATGATCCTATGGAAGGAAGAGCCATCTATGATTACTTGGAAATAGAAGATTCATCGGAATGCTATCAGAATTCCAATGTCTTTTTATCTTCAATGACAACTATATCAGATAGTCTTCCAATGTGGAAAGAATATGCAGAAGAATCTAGAGGTGCATTTTTACAGTACGATAAGAAGTATTTACAAAAAATAATTGAACATGAAGCATTAGAATTTGTGAGAATATTTTATTTAAACAATACAAGGGAAGACGATTCTGATATTGTTAAAAAACTTAATGAATTAAAAAAGGTAATTCAGGAATTAAAAAGTAGACATACTAAAGAGAGCAAATTGATAATGACAACTATCTTTAAAAATTTAGCAAAAATATCCTACCTTTTTAAGGTGTCTGATTATGAATATGAGAGTGAGTTTCGTATACTAATCAACTTTGATGATTCGGAAATAGAGCGACTACTCAATCCGAAGCACTTAACAGATGATAGAATTAAAATAGAAGAAATCATAAGTTTATCGGGTGGTATTGGGCTTAGTGAAAATAAGGAATCTGGTTATGATGATTTCAGGAAATATATTCACTTAGAATCCAAAGAGGATGGGCGATATGCTTTATTTGTATACATCAATTTATTACCTTTGAAATACTCAAAAGTTATTCTGGGTCCAAAAGTTACGGATGCAGACTATATTGCTCCATATCTCAAACTTGCAAATCCTGATATAGAGATAGAAAGTTCGAAAATTCCTTATCGTTGATTAAAAAATTTTTATGAAAGACGAGTGATTCTACTCTTTGGTATAACAATGAGTAAGAGTAAAATAAAAACATGTAGAAAAAAAGGTTTATCCAGTTTAGAAAAGCTTAAATCTTGGATGGATTCTCATAAATTATTAGGTTTCTTCTTGGTATTTGGTCTAGTCTTAGGAATAGGGCTAGGTGTTACCCTTGTTTTTAAACTCCTTCCTATTCCATTGCCCTACAGAGATATCAACTATAGTTTTCCAATATATATAAATCTATATATAAATCTTTTTTGTCTGGTGTATCGATTATTTGACTATTGGTTCCTAGACTTGACTAGGACAAGAATGACGATAAAAAGATATGCAGATTTATTTATCTATCTTAATAGTATCGGTTTAATGGTTCATCTTTTTATAGGAATTAGTTGAAAAAACAGTTAGAGTATTATGTCATCCCTCTTATCCCTAGATCATCGTTACATATGGTTTCCTATTGCAACTTATCTAATCTTTTTCGGTCTGGCATCTATTGTAATTTTAATAGAGAATTATATTGAATAGAATTTGATAGTTATGGCATTTCTGTGTTGAAAAATGCCGTCTTGAACCATTGTGGAATTAAAACCAAGCGCGTGTGTATACTAGGTGAAGTTGGACGGGATGTGAATACAGCTAGCATCCGTGAAAAGCATCTCCAAAAGGTAGCAGAAGAAGTGAAGGAACTCTGAGTAAAGCCTTAACGTTAGGGATTGAGGCTAAGGAAGCAGAATAGGCAATATAAATAAGAAAGGAAATATATGTCACGCTCACAAGCAACTATTTTAACCAATATGTGTCTTATCGAAGATGGCCGTGGAAACATTGTCATGCAAATACGCGATCCAAAGCGTTATTCTTGGTCGGGAGCAGCCCTGCCCGGTGGCCATATCGAAGCACATGAAGGTCTGGTAGAATCAGTTATCCGTGAGGTTAAGGAAGAAACTGGCCTGACCATCAAAAATCCTAAACTAGTTGGTATGAAGCATTGGTACACGACGGATGATGAGCGTTATCTAGTATTCCTTTATAGAAGTTCGGATTTTGAAGGAGAGATTCATTCAACAGAGGAAGGTGAAGTTCGCTGGGTTGCTAGGGAGGATGTGCCTAAGATGGACTTGGCCTATGATATGCTCAATCTGTTACGTGTCTTTGAAGAAGACCAGCTCTCAGAACTCTTCTATCGGGAGCGCCTTGAAGATGACTTCATCCGAGAATTTTGGTAATAAAATGAACTATTTATTCAAATGAATGAATAGTTTTTTTATTATTTTTAAAACGATATGGAGAGCTTTAAAATAAAGGAAATTCCTAGTGATTAACAAGCAAAAAATTAATAAAAATAAAAATTATAATCAATAAAAGTCCATTTTCCCATTGACAAATGAATAATAATACATTATTATACTTACATAGTTAATAAATATAGAAAAGAGATTGATTATGAAAACATGGAAAAAACTTTTGTTGGGACTTACTGGAGTCTTTGCTTTGACGGCTTTGGCTGCTTGTTCGTCATCAAATAATACCTTGGACAAGGTCAAGGATAAGGGAACTTTGACAGTTGCTCTTAATCCCCACTTTGCTCCCTTTGAATTTAAAACCCTCCAAGATGGTAAAGATACTGTCGTTGGGGCAGATGTTGAAATTGCTAAGGCTATTGCTGATGAACTTGGTGTGAAAGTCAAATTCTCTGAAATGTCCTTTGACAATGTCCTAGCCAGCGTTCAGTCTGGTAAAGCAGATATTGCCATTTCTGGTATTTCGGCAACTAAGGAACGTCAGAAAACCTTCGATTTCTCAGATACTTACTATGAGTCTGAAACAGTTCTTGTCGTTAAAAAAGACGACGCAGGAACTTATAAACAAACCAGCGACTTTGCTAAGAAATCTGTAGCTGTTCAAAAAGGTTCTATCCAAGAAAAAATTGCCAAATCTAATTTGTCAGATGCTAATGTCGTCGCTTTGTCACAACCTGGCGAAGCCATCAATGAATTGAAGTCTGGTCAAGTTAATGGTGTCGTCCTCGAAAAAGCTATTGCTCAAGGTTACGTGGAACAAAATAGTGACTTGGCTGTGTCAGACATTAAGCTCAAGTCAGATTCAAATGATGCTTATGCTGTAGCCATGCCTAAGGGAAGCGATAAACTAAAAGCTAAAGTCAACAAGGTGATTACTAAACTCAAAAAAGAAGGTAAAATTGATAGCTTTGTACAAGACGCTTACGCTCTCTCGCTAAAGAGTCCTACTAAATAAGGAGTAAACAATGAAGAAATTTTGGTTTGTACTCACGGCCTTAGTCGCAACTTGCGTCCTGGTCGCCTGTAGCGGAAGTCAGGGGGTGAAACCTCAAACGATTAAGGACAAGAAGAAAATTGTTGTCGCCACTGAATCAGAGTTTGCGCCTTTTGAATTCAAAACGCTCATTAATGGCAAGGACACTTTGGTCGGAGCAGATATCGAGTTGGCCAAGGCCATCGGAAAGAAATTAGGTGTCAAGGTCGAATTTTCCGTTATGTCCTTTGACAATGTCCTAGCCAGCGTTCAGTCTGGTAAAGCAGATATTGCCATCGCAGGAATCTCGGTAACAAACGAGCGTAAGAAAGTCTATGATTTTTCTGATAGCTATTACACCGCTGAAAATGTGGTTATTGTCAAGAAAGATAAGGTCAATGACTTTACAAGCACTGATAGTCTAGCTAAACAAACCGTCGGTACTCAAAAAGGATCTGTTCAAGAAACAGTCGCTAAGAAACAAATTCCGAAAGCTAGCGTGGTTTCACTGGCTTCAAATGGTGAAATGATTAATGAACTCAAGTCAGGACAAATTCAGGCCGTTGTACTTGAAAAGGCTATTGCTGAGGGGTATATCTCTCAAAATGATGATTTGACCCTTGCCAACTTTAACCTCAAGTCAGACGGTTCAGATGCCTATGCAGTTGCAACACGTAAAGGCTCAGATGACTTACTTAAAGAAATTAACGCCGTCATCAAAGAGACTAAAAACTCAGGCAAATTTGACCAATGGCTAAAAGAAGCATCGACTTACAAACAAAGTAAGTAAAATGAAAAGAATTTCTATGATGAATTGAATAAAAGTTCTTTTAGAAACTTTCCTTAGGTGATGCCGAACGTCAGCCAACTTCTTTGAAGTTCCATGACTAGGTTTTGTACCTAAGATCTCAAAATTTCTAAGCACCTGAAACGTGTTCGTTTCAGGTGCTTTCATCACGGCGGAAAGTCTCATTTGATGCTTACTTTGCTAACTTAAGAGAGTTTTCAAAAATATTCTTAAATCTAAAATGGGGAATACCCCATTTTTTATTGAATTCTATGTTAAAAACAGGTATTATCAATGTAAGTCTGTCATAAATGATAATAAATAATGTAGTAAAGCAGAGCTTGAGATTAGCAAGGAGAGATAATGAAGCTACCACGTTTTGGTGTTGAAGAATGGCTTAATGTCCATGAAAAATCCGCCATTTATGATATTGCAGGTGTTTCGATTAAGGCCCTTACCCTAGAGGAATTATTTGACCTCTCAGGTATTGATAAGGACACTTTTTTTAACCAACTTTTAAGGAAAAAGATGGATTACGGCTGGATTGAAGGGTCACCAGAGTTTAAGGCTCAGGTGTCAAGTTTGTACAAGAATATGCCAGTTGATAATATTCTCCAAACCAACGGAGCTACAGGTGCGACTATGCTTGCCCTCTATGCTCTGATTGAGCCAGAAGACCACGTTATCTCCATGTATCCCACCTATCAACAACTTTATGATATTCCTAAATCCCTAGGAGCAGAAGTGGATTTCTGGGAAGTTCAGGAAGATAAGGGCTGGTTGCCTGATTTGGATCAACTGCGTCGGCTGATTCGTCCTAATACCAAGATGATTTGTATTAACAATGCTAATAATCCTACCGGTGCCCTTATGAATGCTTCCTACCTCAAGGAGTTGGTGGCCATTGCTAAGGAAGTGGGCGCCTATATTTTCTCAGATGAGGTTTATCGCAGTTTTGATCATCCTGCTCCTTCCATCGTTGACTTGTATGACAAAGGCATTACGGTCAATAGTCTGTCGAAAACCTATTCAATACCTGGCATCCGAGTAGGCTGGGTAGCTTCTAATGCAGAGGTGGCTTCTATTCTGCGAGATTATCGTGATTACACAATGATTTGCGCCGGTGTTTTTGATGACATGGTAGCGACCCTTGTCCTCAAAAATAAGGAAGCCATCTTGGAGCGTAACCGTAAGATTGTGACGGAAAATATAGCTCTTATGGATGCTTGGATTGCTGATGAGCCTAAGGCTTCTTGGATTCGCCCAGCTAGTGTATCGACTTCCTTTGTCAAGTTAGAGGTTTCTCGTCCCATTGAAGACTTTGCTCTTGAACTCCTACAGGACTATGGTGTTCTCGTTGTTCCAGGTAACCGTTTTGACAAGGAATCCCATGTCCGCATTGGCTATTGTTGTGACAAGGAAGTTCTCCAGAAGGGCTTGGAAAAACTTTCGCAATTTTTGCATAAATGTTGACATTATCACTAATTTCAAGTAAAATAACAAGCGAAAAATTATATTTATACAGGAGTTTCTTATGAAAATGAAAAAACTTTTCCTTGGGGCTATGGCTCTCCTTGCTACTGTGACTTTAGTAGCTTGTGGGTCAAAAAAGGATGCTTACGAATCCATTAAAGAAAATAAAAAGCTTGTTGTAGCTGTGAGCCCAGACTACGCACCATTTGAGTTCAAAACTTTGATTGATGGCAAGGACCAAGTGGTTGGTTCAGATATCAAATTGGCACAAGCTATCGCCGATGAACTCGGGGTCAAACTTGAAGTGGCAACAATGAGTTTTGACAATGTCCTCTCTAGTCTTCAAGCTGGTAAGGCTGATATTGCCATTTCAGGTATCTCAGTGACAGCTGAACGTAAGAAAACCTTTGATTTCTCAGATCCTTACTACGAAACACAAAATGCTATCATCGTACGTAAAGATCAAGCTGCTGATTACCCAAGTTTAGATGCTTTCAAGGGTAAAAAAGTGGCCGTTCAAAAAGGAGCTATTGAAGAAGGGCTTTCTAAGAAACAATTGAAAGATTCAACAGTCGTATCACTTACAGCTATGGGTGAAGCTATTAACGAAGTCAAATCTGGCCAAGTTGATGCTGTTGACCTTGAAAAACCAGTAGCAGAAGGCTATGTAGCACAAAATTCAGATTTAGCTTTGGCAAGCGTTGCCCTTAAAGTTAATGATGGAGATGCGAAAGCTGTTGCTATGACTAAGGGTAATGACAAGTTGAAAAAAGCTGTTAATAAAGTTATCAAGAAGTTGAAAGATAATGGTACTTACGACGAGTACATCAAGGATGCTTCTAAATACACAGCAGTTGACTAAAATAGGAACTGGAGATCATATCTCTAGTTAGCTTGAAGATAAAGTCTTCTTTTTGAGACTTTCCTTAGGTGAAGTTAGAACTTATCGTTTCCTAAGGAGGTTTCAAACCTAGAATCTCAAAACTACCAGACGTCTGAAACTATAGAAGTTTCAGGCGTTTTATCATGGTGGAAAGTTGTGTTAACCAATCCCTTTATTGGAAAAAGGAATACATATCGTTTTTTGAAGTGACGTTTAGGTCATCCCACAATTTAAAATGCTCTGTATTTGTGATGACTAGAGAAGTTTCTATAATGCCTAAGAAAGTAAAACTCATCTACGATTTCCAAAGGTGGAAACCTAAAAGATATTTCTTGACAGACAAAGATGAGTTTTGTATACTTGAATAGAACGTGTAAAATGTTACATTATCTTGAGGAGGTGAATTCAATGTCAAAAACAGTTGTTCGTAAAAACGAATCACTTGACGACGCTCTTCGTCGTTTCAAACGTTCTGTGACTAAAGCTGGTACTCTTCAAGAGGCTCGTAAACGTGAACATTACGAAAAACCTTCTGTAAAACGTAAACGTAAATCAGAAGCAGCTCGCAAACGTAAAAAATTCTAATTAAGAATGATTCTATAGCAAAAAAGCTTGAGTATATTCTCAAGTTTTTTTCTGTTTTAGCGAATAGATAAGACAGTTGGTTTTACTAAAACGAAAAAGATGTCTAATAATTATCAGACATCTTAGTTTCATTTGCTTTTAGTTAAACAAATAGATATTATTTGTTTGCAAGAAGGTCGCGGATTTCAGCGAGCAACTCTTCTTGTGATGGACCTGCTTCTTCAGCAGCTTCTTCCTCTTGTTTTTTACCAAGAGCTGTTGCTTTACTAGCAGCTTTAACAACGAAGAAGAGAGTAGTACCAACGATGATGAAGTTGATTACTGCGCTCAAGAAGCTACCGTATGCGATACCGTTCCATGACAATTTAGAAAGGTTTTCAACGTTAGCAGCCTTAACAACTGGGTTAAGGATTAGTGGTGTGATGATATCACCAACAAGTGAAGTGATGATAGCGTTGAAAGCAGCCCCCATAACAACGGCTACAGCAAGGTCAAGGACATTCCCCTTGAACAAAAAGTCTTTAAGTTCTTTAATCATTTTGACAATGATTCCTTTCTTTTATTTACTTTTAATAGTTTATCCGATTTTGTATATCTTTACAAGGGATTTGCTCAGAAAAATCATTTTTATTTTACTTTCATTTTTCATCATGCTATAATTAAGGGTAATGCAATTATGGTAAGATAGGGGGCGAGTAGATGGCAATTGACAAAGCTTTAATAGAAGATATTAAGAGCAGCACCAATATCGTTGACGTGATTGGTGAAGTTGTCAGTCTAAATCGAGCGGGGCGCAATTACCTCGGACTTTGCCCCTTCCATAAGGAGAAAACCCCCTCTTTTAACGTTATTGAGGACAGGCAGTTTTACCATTGCTTTGGTTGTGGAAAGTCTGGAGATGTCTTTAAATTTTTGGAAGAATACCGTCAGATTTCTTTCCAAGAAAGTGTCAAGGTTCTGGCAGATCGCTTAGGTATCGCAGTTACTATAGATGCGCCAAGGCAGGCCCAACAGCATCATTCTCCAAATCAAGCTTTTTATGATCTTCATGAGGATGCTCTCAAATTCTATCATGCAGTCCTGATGACGACTAAGATAGGAGAGGCGGCGCGTGCTTATCTTTATGAGCGTGGCATGACTGACGATTTACTTAAGACCTTTCAGATTGGTCTATCCCCTGACGAACCAGATTATCTCTATCAGTCTGTTTCCAAAAAATACGACGAAGAGGTGCTGACAGAATCAGGTCTTTTTAATCTTTCTGAAAGTAATCGCCTTTTCGATACTTTTAAAAATCGAATCATGTTTCCGCTCAAAAATGAATTCGGTAAGACAATAGGTTTCTCAGGTCGTGTTTGGACTAAGGAAGATATTGAACAAGGGCAGGCTAAGTACAAAAATACCAGATCTACTCGCATTTTCAATAAATCCTATGAACTATACCACTTAGATCAGGCTAAGACAGTGATTCAGAAGACTCATGAAGTCTATTTGATGGAGGGCTTCATGGATGTTATTGCTGCTTATAGGGCTGGGCAGGTCAATGCGGTAGCTTCTATGGGAACGGCTCTAACGCCTGAACATGTCAATCGTCTTCGAAAACTAACCAAGAAGATCGTTTTGACCTATGATGGTGATAAGGCTGGGCAAAATGCTATAGCCAAGTCTTTGGAACTTTTGTCGGACTTTCAGGTCGATATTGTTAAAATACCAGACAATATGGACCCTGATGAGTACCTTCAAAAAACATCTGAAGAGGCTTTGGGCAAACTTTTGGTCGAGTCTCGCATCTCGGATGTGGAATTTTGGATTGGGCAACTTAAGCCTGCCAATGTAGACAACCTTCAAGCGGAGATTGCCTATGTCGAGCAGATTGCTAAGATTATTGCCAAGTCACCATCTGTGACGGCGCAAAATTCTTACATTTCTAAGGTAGCCGACTTACTGCCTGACTTTGACTTTTTTCAAGTTGAGCAAGCAGTTAACAACGAACGCCTGACCTTGAGAAATCAGCAGACGGCCCAATTGGCAGCTACAGGCAATAAGGGTTATGAGTCTTCTATAAATGGATTTAGAGGAACGGTTAAACTACCATCTACCCCTAAGATTACAGGCCTTCGTCGGGCGGAAAATCAACTCTTCCATCGCATGCTTAACCATCCTATGATATTGAATGATTACCGTATGCGGGATGATTTTTTCTTCCAGACAGCTGAGTTAGAGGAGCTTTATCAGGTTCTAAAGCAGGATGGCCAGATTGACACGGTAGCTTTGTCTGTGCTTCCCCAAGAGGTACAAACAGCCTATTATCAGGTTTTAGAGGAGATTTTGCCACCTGAAACCAGTTTAGAAGAAGTCCAGGCTATTGAAGAGCGTAGAAATCATTTTCTGAGGGAACTGGACTTTCGTAAGCAAAGTAAACAAATAAGAGAATCAAGTAACCATGGTGATGTGGATGCAGCGGTGGAAGCCCTGCAGATGCTTATCGCCCAAAAACGAGATATGGAGTAACACATGGCAAAGAAAAAACAAAATACAG
>OGGB01002349.1_pt1 | contig 10926 bp, 11 predicted proteins | sample 1571111 | NCBI WGS metagenome assembly OGGB01 (sample SAMEA2582067, study PRJEB24529) | metagenome | biome: Human gut stool | place: China | collected 2011
GCCGCCCTGAAGATCCATGTTCTGTAAATCCATTGTGCTGTCCTCCATCCAAAGGCTGCTCCGGCGGCGGTCTCAAATTGTTGGAACCGGTCTGCCGTGCCCGCCTTTTGTGTTCAAACGCGCCCTTGTGCGGTGCATAAAGGCACGCAGCATTCATTTTTGATAGAGTTATTATACCATCAATGCGGGGGCAATTTCAATACTTGTTTGGAAAAGAAGATGGAAATCAGCACGGAATGGCATCCCGGCAGCGCATACAGCTTTCTGCCTGCAAGAAAAACTGCACCTGCGCCGCCGGGGTGTCCGCATAAATAGAGTGTGCTTACTTTACCTCCACCACCGTGATATTCTGGGCGGTCACGCTGCTTTTGTTCATCACTACATCCCGGATCTGCGCCACCTGTGCCGCCGTAAGCGGCTCGCCTGCCGTCATCACGGTCAAGTCTGCCCGCCCTGCTTGTAAAAAGCACAGGCAGTCCGCAAAGCCCTTGGCGCGCACCAGTGTCTCGATCTCATTTTCTGCGTTCAGATCTTCCAGCCCTGCCGCCATTTGTGCGGTGTACTCCTTTTTCTCCTCCGCTGTCAGGGAGGAGGACTTCAGACTCTTTTGCAGGGTGTCCATGGCTTCATCGTGTGCCTTTTCCCGCTTGAGACGGGCCTGTTCAAAAAAGCGGGTGCCGCTGTCGTTTGCAACGCTGACAAGCTGTGCTTCGCCGTAGTTTTTGCTGGCACCGGAGGCCGCTTCTGCTTCTGTGGGCAGCGCATCCATGATGGTGGTCTCGGCATCTGCTTCCACCGGCTCTGCCGAGACCATGAGGGTGTCGTTCTCTGTCTGCGGGGTGATGTCCGCCCGGGCATACTGCCAGTTTAAGTAGACGGCAATGACCAGTGCCGCCGCCAGTGTCAGGGCGGTGACCCTGCGGGTGTTTCTGGAAAGTGCTCTCATAAAACGCTTCCTCCTTTGGGTTTTCGGTAAAACTATTTCGGTACTTGATCAAAGCAGCGGCTCAGCGCTTGCGCTGTTCCACACAGATGCGGTTCGTGGGCAGATCCAGCAGCGAATGCAGCAGCTCGGTGATGCGGGCTGCAATGCGGACATCTCCCCCGCCCTCACACAGCACGGCGACCCCGCAGACCTGCGGCAGATAGGTTGTCTCGGCAAGCGCAGAGCCATCCTGCAAAAGAACATGGGTCTCCTGCTGCTGCAGCTCCCCGGTCTGGGTGTCCACCGCATAGACGGTCTCCTCTCCGGTGGTCAGGGTGACCATGACCGTGGTGCGCCCCGCTCCCTGCAATTGACTGATAAGCCCTTCCAGCTGCTGCTCCAGCTGGGTCTGATACTGGCTGACGGTGGCTGTTTGGGCGGTGGATGCCGCCGCTTTCTGCGTATCGCCACCGGGTAAAAGTTCCGACAGCAAAAGCAGCAGCATTGCCAGCACACCGACAGCCACCGCCAGCGAAGTGCGGCCCTTGCTGCTTTGCAGAGAGCGAAAAACGGAAAGCAATTCGTTCTTTTTCATGGTGTGCTCTCCTCCGCTGCCGTGGGAGCACCCAGCGTCTGCTGCAAAAAGCTGAGCGCTGCCTGCTTTTGGGCGGCGGTGCAGCCCGCTGGGAAAACAGCAACAGCCTTTTTTACCACGACCTGTTGCCCGGCTTTTTCCAGTGTGACTGTCACACGAATATCCAGCCCGAACTGTTGACGGCACTGTACGGCGCAATACTCCTCCAGCCGGGCTTTGGTCTGGGTCAAGATCTCCGTTTCCAGTACATCCGACTGTATAGCAGACAGAGCCGTCGGGGCTGTATTGCCCGAAAAAGCGGCCGCGACCCTGCCCTGCAGGTGCGGCAGCTGCGCAAGAAGGACTGCTAAAATATATAGCCCGGCTACGGCTTTTATGCACCGGCCAGCCCAGCCTTGTCCGCCAAAAAGACTGACCAGCTCCGCCCCGATGCACGTCATGCAGAACACTGCCGCAGCCCGCTGAAATGCCTGCATCTAACCACCCCCTGTCAGCATCAGCAGCACGATGCCCACCACAAACAACATGAAAAACAAGGCCGTGACTGCCGCCATGCAGCGCGCGGCTTCAGCAAAGCATTGCAGCAGCTTATGGCAATGCTCCAGCCCGCCGATCCCGGCAAGCCAGCTACAGCAGGACAGAAAAAACAGATGTACCAGCAGCCCGAGATACAAGGGCGCAAACTCTGCCCCGATGCTGAGCAATGCGGCAATACCAAGGGTGCTTTTGAGCAGCTGCATCCCGGCCAACACCGCGTCTGCCGCGCTGCTCAGCGCCTGCCCCACGATGGGCACACTGCCGGTCAGCAGCTGTCCCAGACGGGAGGCTGAACGATCCAACTGCACCGTTACCACGCGCTGAATACTCATCAGGGCAGCGAATGCTTTGCCCGCCCAGCCGATAGCCTGCCGCAGCAGCCGCCCGGTCAGGGTGCAGCCCTCGGACAGGCTTTTGCGGGAGCTGATGCCGCAGGCCATGCTGATGGCAAGGTAGCTGCGCAGCAGCGGCTGCAGCCAGAGAGTGACCGCCTGTGCGATAAAACACAGCACCGTGAGCAGAAAGCCGTTTGCCGCCGCTCCGGCGTTCCACTCCCCGCCAGCCGCCAGTACGCCGCTGTATACCGGCAAAAAACCCAGCAGATAGCTTTTCCACCCGGCCATCCGGGTACACAGCGCGGCGGCAAGCTTGTCCAGTTCCTGCCACAATAAAACGCCACAGCCACCGGCAGCAGCCAGTTCCAGCAGTGCTTTGTCGGCAGTGTCCTGCAAGAGAAATGCCAGCCCGGCTGCAAGCGATAAAAAAAGCAGAATAGCGGCATATTGTTGCAGCGCATCCCGCAGCAATTGCACCGGCTCGGCGGCAAACAAACGCAGCAGGGTGCCCAACGGGTCTGCCGCAAACTGCTCGGCCTGCACAGGTGCTTTTTCGAGATAAGTCTGCCACGGTGCGACTTCTGCAGCCGCAGCTTTCAGAGCAGTTTTGCTGCACAGAATGCTCAATATTACCACGCAAATGATAAGGCTGCGTTTTTTCATCCCACCAGCCCCCAGATCGTCTGGAATATCTGTTCCAGCAGCGGCCATACTGCCGCCAGTACAAGACACCGCCCCGCCAGCCCGGCGCACCATGCAAGGGCATCCGCTCCGGCTTCCTCGCAAAGAGTACGGACGTAATCTGCCAGCAGCAAAATCCCAGCGCTGCGCAAAAGGCAGGAAAATGCTTGCGCATTGGTGCGCTGCCCCAGCTGCACGAATGCTTGCAGTACCCCGCGCAGCGGCTGTGCCAGACGGAGCAGCAGCCACACCGCAGCACCCAGCGAAAGCAGCAGTGTAAACGCCGGGGAGTACCGCTGCAATAGAATGCCTGCAAAGGCTGCCAGCAACAGCGCCGTCAGTACCGGAACTGCCGCGCTCATAGCGCAAACAGAGACCGGATAGTAGTAAACAGGGCACTGATCTGCTTGACGAGAATGGAGAGCACCACTACAAGCCCGGCCAGCGTGGTCATCATGGCCTGATCCTCCCGCCCGGAGCGGATGAGCAGCTGATTAAGCACCGCGACTATGATGCCGATGGCCGCAATTTTGAACACAAGCTCGATATCCATCCGATTCTCCTTTGTCCCATACAGCCTTTACAAAAAGAGCAGCGCCAGCATCATGCCGCCTGCCAGTCCCAGACGGTGCGGCAGACCGGCCTGCCGCTGTGCTGCGCGGCGTGCCTGCTGCAAATAGTCCTCGAACCGCGCCGTATAGTAATCCAGCCGTTCGCATTCCTGTGCGGTCTCTGCACGGCCAAGACCGCCAAAACATTCTGTGAAGCAGGCGCGTTCTGTCGCCGAAAGCTGCCCCGGTGCAGGCAGCTGCTGCAATGTGCCGTCGTGAGTTTGCGCTAACACCCCCTCGCGGCAAAGCTGCCGGTAGAGGCTTTGCAGGTCTGCCCGGCGGTACTGTATCTCCTGCCGGATGCGCTGTAATAACGTGATGGTGCGCTGCAAGGCGGCAAGATGCAAGGTAGTTTTGGCTTGTACTGCGTCCCCCGCCAGCCAGCCGCACAGCGGGAGCAAAAGCAGACTAAACCCGCGCAGAAGGCTGCTCATACGGCACGCACCTCCCGGATGCAGCCCGGCGTCTCCCGCCCGGCAAGGACGACCAGCTGCCGCAGCATCCCGCGTTGCAGCAGGGTCTGCACCTGTGGGCGGCACTGCGCCTGTGCGGCATCCGGCGCATGGATGCTGGCAATAAAGTCCACCCCGCTGAAAAAGCCCTGTTCCAGTGCCATCGTTTCCTCCAGACTGCCCAGCTCGTCCAGCAGGATCACTTGCGGTGCCAGTGTGCGCAGCGCCATCTGGACGGCACGGGCTTTATCCACCCCGCCAATGCGCTCCAACGGCGGCAGGGGCTGCTCCGGCGGGAAAAGTTCACCCCGCTCGTCCACCACTGCCACCAGACGCTGCCGCTCGGCCAGCGTCCGGGCGATGGTGCGCAGCAGGGTGGTCTTGCCGCTGCCGGGCTCTCCCACCACCAGCAGCCCGGTAAAATGCTGCTCCAACAGCTTGTCCAGCTCGGGCGGCAGGCAGATGGCGCAGCTGCGTGCGATCCGCAGGTTGAGCGAGGTGACCTTTTGCAGCGCAATGCTCTGCCCTTCCCGCTGCACGAACTGTCCCGCTACGCCCACACGGTTGCCGGCGGCAGTGGTCAGGTAGCCCTCGGCAAGCTCCCTTTCATGGGTGTGTACCGAGCCGTTGCAAAGGGTGTAGAAGATCTCCTCTATCTGCAGCACATCCAGCCGCATTGCAGCCAATGCCGGTGGACAACCAGGCAAAACTGAAGCAGCGCATTGCCGTCCTTGTACGGTAAACGTGACCGCACAGCCTATACGCAGCCGCAGCTCCTGCACGCGCACTGCCGTTTGTGCAGGCAGCTGTGCCAGCGGTGCTGCCAGCCAAGCGGGAAGGGCTTTGACAGCCCGGTAATACTCGTCCACTTTGGTTTCTCCTTCCACGAAAGCTTTGTGCTAGCATTGTATGCGCTTTGCGCGTTCTTAGAACTGGGAACAATCAAACAAAAAAGCCCCTGCAACAGCGTTGCAGAAGCTTTTGAAATTATTTGTATTTTGACATTCGAAAGGTCACTTCAAGTCGTTTCCTGTTCTGCCGGGGCATCTTGCAGCATGGCAAGGAACTCCTGCTCGGTCAGCACCGGCACGCCCAGCGCCTGCGCCTTGGTCAGCTTGGAGCCCGCCGCCGCACCAGCCACCACATAGGCCGTTTTTTTGGAGACAGAGCCGCTGGCTTTGCCGCCGTTTTTCACGATCAATGCTTCGGCTTCGTTGCGGGAGAGGGTCTCCAGCGTACCGGTGACCACCAGCGTTTTGCCCGCCAGCTTGTCTCCCTTCGGTTCGCCCTTCCACTGCATATTGACCCCGGCATCTGCCAAGCGGTGTACAAGGTCGGTGGTGCCTTCCTTAGCAAAGAATTCCACCACGCTCTGCGCCATCACGCCGCCAAAACCGTCGATCTGGCTGATCTGCTCTGCGGTGGCTTCCCGGATAGCTTGCAGCGTGCCGAAATGTTCTGCCAGCAGCGCGGCTGCCTTATCGCCAATGTTGCGGATGCCAAAGCCGAACAAAAGCTTATCCAGATTGTTCTGCTTGGAAGCCGTAATGGCCTGTAACAAGTTGTCCGCGCTTTTCTCTTTGAATTTGTCCAGTTCCAGCAGCTGTTCCCGGGTCAGCGTGTAGATATCCGCTGCAGAATGCACCAGCTCTTTTTCCACCAACTGGGTGGCAACCGCCTCGCCCAAGCCCTCGATATCCATAGCATCCCGGGAGGCAAAATGGATGATATTTCGCAGCGCCTGTGCCGGGCACTCCGGGTTCACACAGCGCAGGGCGGCTTCGTCCTCCAGATGCACCACCGGCGCACCGCAGGAGGGGCAGACCGTGGGCATGATGTAGGGTTCAGCGTCCTCCGCATGATGGGTGACCCCGATGACCTCCGGGATGATATCGCCCGCCTTACGCACCTGAATGGTATCCCCGATGCACAGCCCGAACTGCCGGATAAAATCCTCGTTGTGGAGGGTGGCGCGGGCTACCGTGGTGCCTGCCAGAAATACCGGGTCAAAGCAGGCGGTGGGGGTGAGCACGCCGGTGCGTCCCACAGCTACCTCGATGCTGCGCAGGGTGGTCTCCTTGACCTCCGGCGGGTACTTGAAGGCAATAGCCCAGCGCGGGAATTTGTTGGTAGAACCCATCAACTCCCGCTGGGCAAAATCGTTCACCTTGATAACGGCACCGTCCATGTCAAAATCCAGTTTGGCACGGTTCTGGCCGATATTCTCGATCTCGGCAATGGCGTCCTCGATATCGTGCACCACATGGTAGCGCGGCGACACGGGCAGACCAAGGCTCTTGAGATAATCCAGACTTTCGGAGTGCTTGGTCAGGGTCTTGCCACGGATCTGCTGCACATTGAACACAAAGATAGAAAGTCCCCGGCTGCCGGTGATACGGGCATCCTTCTGCCGCAGAGAACCGGCCGCTGCATTGCGGGGGTTTTTGAAGGGTGCAGCGCCCTGCAATTCCTGCTCGGCGCACAGGTGCTGAAAGGCCTTGTGCGGCATATACACCTCGCCGCGCACCTCCAAAAATTCCGGTGCGTCTTTAAGGGTCTTGGGGATGCTGCGGATGGCACGCACGTTTGCGGTAACATCCTCGCCCACCACGCCGTCACCACGGGTAGAGGCGCGGACAAGCTGCCCATTCTCGTACTCCAAGCTGCAGGAAAGACCGTCGATCTTAATTTCCACAACATATTCCGGCTCTACCCCGGCTTCGCGGACGCGGCGGTCAAAGTCCCGCAGTTCGTCGAAGGAAAACGCATCCAGCAGACTTTCCATCTTAACGGCATGGGTCACCTTGGGCAGCTTGCCACTGGCAGTGCCGCCCACCTTCTGGGTAGGTGATGCTGCTGTGATCAACTGAGGAAACTGCGCTTCCAGCTCCTTCAGCTCCCGCGTCAGGGCATCATATTCAAAATCTTCCAGCTCCGGTGCATCCTGATCGTAGTAAAGCCGGTTGTTTTTCTCAATCATTGCGCGCAGCTCTTCCACGCGCTTTTTAGCCTGTTCCAGTTCCAAATATTCCACTCTCCCGCGATATGATTTTATTTTCTGCCTGCTGTACTCAATGCAATCTACCGAGCGCAGATCGACCCGGGCAAAAAACATTCTGATTCTATAAACTGTACTTCAGTATACCACATCCATGGATGGTCTGCAAAGTGTAAAATACAAATCGTATTTTTGAGTGTTCTCATGCATTGAAATCGATATCAGTGCATGGTTTGCGTTGATTTCAAATCACCCGTCGAAGATACTAATCGTATATTGCTCATATTTTGCAGCGATAATACGTCTTATTTTATAAGTTTTCTTTCCAATCTTTTTAGCAACTCTTCGCATTGCTTTTTCTGCGCAGGTACGAACAAAAACACCCCTCCCCAGCGCGGCAGCTCGTACCGTCCGGGAAAGGGGTGCTTTTTTTCGATTATTTACAGCCTTACGTTCAGATGACCGGGATCAGCAGCCGCTGTGCCTGCGGCAGGCTGGTAAACTCTTCCTCCAGCTGGTTTGCCGCAAGAATCTGCGCCGGGGCTACATGGAACCGCTGAGCCACCGCAAACACCTCCTCCCCTGCCTGCGCGTAGTAGATGCGCAAGGCGATCTCGGGGTCGGTGTCGGGCAGCGGGTCACCAAGGGTGATGCTGCCGATGACCGGGCTTGTGGCACAGTCTAAGATCATGCCCTCTGCCCGTACGGTAATCGTGGCTTCCAGTGTGCCACCCGCACAGGTGCATTGCACGTTCTCAGTGCTGAGCCAGCATTCCGGCACAAGCACAGTTCCTTCCGGCGGTGTGATGGGCAGCGGGATATTGACCTCCAAGGTTTTCTCGTAACTTTCCAGCTCGCCGAGGGTATTTTCTGCAAGGGCTGTTACCACTGCTTTGGCGGTAAGCACCCAGCCCTCCCCTTTTTGGACGGTCTGCTGCGGACCGTAGTGCACAAAGCAGGCCCGCAGCTGCGCCCCTGCATCCGGCAGCGGGCCGGAGCCTGTGGCGGTGGCGGTATCGTTCAGGGTGCAGAGCAGCTGCTCCGTGACAAGCGGCTGCGGTGTGAGCTCCGTTTCAAACCGGGTGGAAAAAGCATCCACCGCTACTTGCAGCTGATAGCTGCGCCATGCCCGCAGATGCAGCATGACGTTTGCCGTCAGCTGGGCAGCGGCGCTTTCTGCCTGCGACAGGGTAAACCCCACCGGCTCTGCCACACATAAGCAATGGCAGTCCTCGGTGATGCCCTCTAGATCTATCACCTGCTGGAAGGGCAGCGCCGCCGCCTGACTTTGCAGGGCAGTATCCCCTTCTGCCCGCCACGCGCACTGCACCCGCAACTCCCCCTTAACCACAGCCTTGCCGGCAAGCAGCTTTACCTCCCCTACACAGGCGTTGCCGGTAATGTCCAGTACAGCCGCCGGGGGCTTTGCAAAGACAAGCTCGCCCTCCAAGGTCACCAGCTTATCCAGCACGGCCACGCTGCGTACGCCTTGCAGTGTGCGCAGCTGCTGCTCGATACCGCCATCTGCCAGCGCCGTAATGACCTCGGTCTTGCACTGTGTGTGTACCGTGACCACCAGCCCATAGGCACCTCGCACCTCGATGCGGCGCGGGTCTGCCGCGCGGGTGTTGAGGTACTCTGTCTGCCCTTCCACCACGGCTGTCCATGCGGTAAAAGCCAGCTCCGGCAGTTCCAGCTGCCGGGTGAAGGGCAGCTTTTGCTCGGTCTGGCACAAGCCTTTTTCCGCTTCGCTCTGGTAAAACACTGTGCATCGCAGATAGCCCTCTAAGGTAAGTCTGCCCGGCTGCAGCTGCCGCTGCAGCACCACCGGGTGGACAAAGCACTTTACCAGCTTACCCACCGGCGGCAAATCGTCCGAAATGCGGATCTCGGTCTCCAGCGGAAGTTCTGCCTTTACGGTACAGCCCGCCCCGCCCTGCGGCAGCGTGTCCCGGAATATCTTCAGTTCCATGTGCAGTGTGCTCCTTTCCCTGTCCGTTTCCGTAAGAATGTATGCGGCGGCAGGCGGCGGTATGCCGACAGCAAAAGACCGGTGTGTAGCAGCTGCCACACACCGGTCTTTTATGGATTCAGTTCTCTTTGCGGATGCCGAACAGCTTGCGCAGAATGCCGCACAGCGCTTTCGGGCTGCGAATGACCACTACCTGCATCTCCACCCCGCCTTTCGCTCATGTTTACCCCATTATAGCGTCTGACAGGCAAAAATGTTCCGGGAATGGTTCAATCCGCGATGGTCTCCACCACCACCAGCGCGCCCTGCCGGGTGCTGATGGTGATGCAGCTTGAACCTTCGGCGTACTCGTTGCTCACGCCCAGCGGATAGCCCACCGTAAGCAAAGCATCCTCCAGCTCGTAGAAGGAGCCTTTTTCATACACGCCCTCGGCGCGCCCTTCCATGGGGAAGGCTGAAAAGTAGAAGAACTCCTCCCTGGGATAGCTGCGGCTCTCGCCCGGCAGCACAAAGGTGATGCGGGAGCGCTCGTCCTGCAAGGCGGCGCGGATGCCGCGCTGCTCAAGCCCAAGGCCGGTGCACAGGTTGGCAAGGGTGTGCTCTACCCGCCTGCCGCCCAGTGCACCCAGCAAAAGCACCTCGTCAAAGCCCTTTTGCGCCGCGAGCTTTGCGGCATATTCGGTATCGGTGTCGTCCTTGACGTGGGGAAGAACAACGATATCGTCCGCATCCTGCTGCGGGCAGGGAGCGGAATCAAAGTCGCCTACAATGATATCCGGTTTACAGCCCAGCCGCACACAGTTGCGGTAGCCCGCATCGCAGGCAATGATAAAATCATCGCTGCGCAGCAGGCGCTTGAGCTCCGGCTGCACCGGGCAGGCGGAAAGGATCACACAACGGGACATTATATTCTTCCTTCCGTATTACACTTTCGGGCGCTGCCAGTCCTTGACATCCTTTACTTCGTCGTACATGGCGCAGTAGCTGTCGTACCGGGTCTGGGAAAGTTTGCCCTCTGCCAGCGCCGCACGCACAGCGCAGCCTTTTTCGCTGCGGTGGGAGCAGCCGGTAAACTGGCACTGACCCAGATAAGGACCGAACTCCGGGAAGGCGTGTTCCAGATTCTCCTTGGGGATGAACCCGGCACGGTTAGCTTCCAAGCTGGCAAAGCCCGGGGTATCGGCAATGCGTCCGCCGTAGGCTTCAAAGATGGTCACCTCACGGGTGGTGTGTCGGCCGCGTCCCAGCTTCTGGCTGATGGCGCTGGTCTCGCGGGCAGCGTCCGGCAGCAGTGCATTCAGCAGGGTGGATTTTCCCACGCCGGAGTTGCCGCAGAAAGCGCACAATCTGCCGTTGATCCACTGCTTCACTTCGTCCAGCCCGGCACCGCTTTCGTAGTCGATACGGATAAACGGCAGGGTGGATTTTGCGTAGGCGTTTGCCAGAAAATCTGCTTCGGCAAGGTCGCTTTTGGTGCACACCACCACCGGCTGTACGCCCTTATCCACCGCAATGGCGGAAAGCTTATCCAGCACCAGCGTGCTGGGGGTGGGCTGGGTAGTGCTTGCCACAAGAAACAGCACATCCAGATTTGCCACCGGCGGGCGCACAAAAACGTTTTTACGGGGGGCGATCTGTGCAATGACCGCCGCACCGTTTTCGGTCTCCAGCGTTACCTCATCTCCTGCCACAGGGGTGATCTTCTGCTTGCGGAAGATGCCGCGGGGCTTGCACTCCACGATGCCATCCGGCGTTTTTACATAGTAAAAGCCGCCAATGCCTTTTACGATATAACCGTTCATGCATATCCTCCATCAGCC
>OGGB01002354.1_pt1 | contig 10912 bp, 7 predicted proteins | sample 1571111 | NCBI WGS metagenome assembly OGGB01 (sample SAMEA2582067, study PRJEB24529) | metagenome | biome: Human gut stool | place: China | collected 2011
CGATGAGCACTGCTTTGTCGGGGCATTGCATGACGGCTCCCACTACTGCGGCGATTCTGTCCAGACCTAATGTTTCGGGGGTGGCATATCCTATTTTAATGGGGAGTTCCGATGAATGGTCGAATTTTAAAAAATAGGGTAGTCGCTGTCGCAGTATCGCTATGGCTTGGGGATCGTACTCGGTGACTGTCGAGAATATGGCGGCATCGACTTCGTGAACGTCCAAGAAGTCGATAACGGTCGTTGAGTCCCATTTCGGGTAGAAATAGACATTTTGCAATCGTCCTGCCCGAAAGAGTGCCATTTTGGTTATCGAGTTTCCTTGATCGATGATAAGATTCACAGCTTAAAATTTTAGACAAAAGTACAAAAGAGAATGTGTATGCATGCATGAACGGTTCTTTTTTTTCTCAGATTTATACTAATGGGGCGATTTTGTCTATTTTCTTTTATTTTTCAACTCCCTTTTTATACGCTTGTGTTTTCGGAATGGGGCTGTTTTTTTCTGCTCGGTGAGGTTGGGTAGGGGGGATACAAAGGACTTTCTTTCCCTGTCAAAGAAAGTCCTTGTTACACTAATTTACGTTATTTGTTCATTCTTCTCAGCAGCGAGAAGAACGAACCAAGAAGCGCCGCCGCAGTTATCGGGCTTTTGGCTTGTCGCTACGGTCGCCGTCGGGGTCTGCGGAACTCGCTCCGCTCAAACAGTCCTCGCCCTTTTCCCTCCGTCTTCCTTGCGTCTTCGCCGCCTGATAAAGGCGGAATCGGGGATTGTGCTCTTGCTTGTATTCTAACCCCCTCGCCCTATGGGCACTCCCCCTATATTCCCTAACGGAAACACAGGGGGAGAGGTTGAGATTTGATTTTGTTGCTGTCACAGTCGCTGTTTATTAACCCCTCCGTCCTTTGGACACCTCCCCTATATTTTGCTGAACAAAACACAGGGGAGGAGTTTTAAATATCCTTCCGATAGTGGAATATAAGTCCTTATTCTAAGAGTTAACTTTTTTATTTTTTCGGAGTACAGGGAAGGAGGATTGCAACGCAGCCTTTTTCTCTATGCCGTTTTGTCGCACCCTGTAATGCTACGAGACACGATAGGGGGGAGTGTGTGAGATTTGATTTTGTTGCTGTCACAGTCGCTGTTTATTAACCCCTCCGTCCTTCGGACACCTCTCCTATATTTTGCTGTGCAAAACACCCCGTAATGCTACGGGGCACGGCAGAGGAGGGTGAGATGTATTTTCCTTTCGCTTCTGCTCCGATTTTATACGTGATACCTTGTAATGTTACGGGGCACAGCAGGGGAGGTGTTTTGAGGCACTCTGTTATTATGTGATTTTGTCGGTTGGATAAGAAGTATTCAACCTTCTCCCCTGTGTTTCCGTAGGGAAATATAGGGGAGAGACCGAAGGAACGGCAGTTCCGGAGGAGAGGGGTTGAGGAATATTACAAGGCAATTTTTATTTGTAGGGGGTAGAAATATCGGTAGAGGTAAATAAATATTATAGAGGAGCTTTGAAAAAATAAGAGGGGAAGTAGTTGGATTTACCATTCTAGGAAATTATATTTGTAAATCATTCTAAATGAGTTATGAAACGAAGTTTCAACAGAAAGGAGAAAAAGGTCCAACGGAAAGAGCTTCGTTCCAACGGGACAAAATACGAAGCGACTCTTTGGCTGATATTGAAAAACCGACAAATCGATGGAGTGAGATTCCGCCGGCAATTTTCGGTGGGTGAGTATATATTGGATTTTTACTGTCCCGAATTGAAGTTGGGAATAGAATTGGACGGGCAAGGCCATTATACAATCGAAGGGAGTCTTAGAGACGGGAGCCGGGATAACAGGTTATCTGCACGAGGGATAACCGTATTGAGGATTGAAAATCGAGCGATTTTCGAGAATCAGCCGGCTGTGATAGAGCTGTTGAAAGAGACTGTTCGGAGATTAAAGGCTTCTGGTCAAAGTGTTTAATTGGAATCATTTGTTTTTTCTGTTTGTGTAATTTTTTTTTAACTTCTCTGTTGTTTTAACCCCCTCGCCCTGCGGGCACTCCCCCTATATTTTTGCTGCGCAAAACACCCCGCAATGCTGCGGGACACGGCAGAGGGGGAGAGTGTGATACTCGGTTTGTTGCTGCCGCTGTTTTTTCAACCCCTCTGTTTCTTTAACCCCTCCGTCCTTCGGCCACCTCCCCTATATTTTGCTGTGCAAAACACAGGGGAGGAGTGTGATACATGTCTTTCTTTACAGTCCGATGTGTTTTCTATATAACAATATAAAACATTCTCACCTTCTCCCTCTATATTGCTGCGTGACACCCCGTAATGCTACGAGGCATGGCAGGGGGAGAGTGTGATACTCGGTTTGTTGCTATCGCTGTTTTTTAACCCCTCTGTTTTTTTAACCCCCTCGCCCTGCGGGCACTCCCCCTATATTCCCTAACGGAAACACAGGGGGAGAGGTTGAGATTTGATTTTGTTACTGTCGCTGTTTTTTCAACCCCTCTGTTTCTTTAACCCCTCCGTCCTTCGGCCACCTCCCCTATATTTTGCTGTACAAAACACAGGGGAGGAGTGTGATACATGTCTTTCTTTACAGTTCGATGTGTTTTCTATATAACAATATAAAACATTCTCACCTTCTATATTGCTGCGTGACACGGCAAGGGGAGAGGTTGAGATTTGATTTTGTTGCTATTGCTGTTTTTCAACCTCTCTGTTTTTTCAACCCCTCCGTCCTTCGGACACCTCCCCTATATTTTGCGTTGCAAAATATAGGGGAGGAGGGGGAGAGAAGTATCGAATGTTAATTGAATAAACGAATTGAGTTAAAATTTTGATAAGATTAGCGCTATTTGGCGATAATACGATTATAGTAGGTTCTGTTTTATATTTTATTAACATAGAATATTCCTTGTTTCTCATATTATTTTATAATTAAATTAAGAATTATCTATTATATTGTTTCTTAATAAGTTAGTCTTGTTGTGAAAAATGTATATTTATGAATCTCCGAAAAAAGAGAATGGGCTTTATCAAAAAGAAAGCCCGAAAGGTATGTTTTCTTTCAATTTGATTTTTATATTGATGTTTTTTTTGTTATCTTTGCATGCTGAATACTTCTATGAGAAGTTGATTTGAGCATAGAGATTCGCTATTTTTATTAAGTTTTATATATATAATAAGGTTAAAAAAGGAAAGAAAAGTTTTAGTGTTAGTAGTGTGTAATGAAAAAAACTTGACAAAGATTGTCGAGAGTGTGTAATGTGAAAAAAGAAGAAGGAATAATCGTTTATTTAAATTTAATTTCAGTCGTATGAGAAAATTAACATTGTTATTGTGCGCTCTGTTGGCTGGCATTTCGTTAGCGGTGGCTCAAACGAGTATCTCCGGTACGGTGTTGTCGGCAGAGAATGACGAGCCGGTTATCGGTGCGTCTATCTTGGTGAAGGGCGCGAATGCTTCTACTATTACCGATACGGACGGTAAGTTTACAATCAAGATCCCTGCCGGGGCATCGAGAACTTTGGTTATTTCCTACATCGGTATGGAAAAACAAGAGGTTTTTGCGCGTAATGGTATGGTCGTTAAATTGAATTCTGCCGATCATACTCTCGACGATGTCGTGGTGGTAGGTTACCAGACGATACGGAAGGAGGCCAAAACCGGTTCTATCGCGACGGTCGATGGCGACGACTTGGCTTCTATCCCAGAGACTTCGGTCGATAAGATGCTTTCCGGTAAAATGGCCGGTGTGTCGGTTTCGTCGAGCAACGGGCAACCGGGATCTGTGGCTACGATTCGGGTGCGCGGAACCAGTTCTATCGGCGCCGGTAACAACCCTTTGTATGTGGTCGACGGTATTCCCGTGGAAAGCGGTGATGTAGGCGGACTTTCCAACAGTATGAACGCTATTGCCTTGATCAACGCCAGCGATATCGCTTCGGTGACGGTGTTGAAGGATGCCGCAGCCGCTTCTATCTATGGTTCTCGTGCTGCCAACGGTGTGATTTTGATTACCACCAAGTCGGGAGAAGCCGGGAAATCCAAGATTACCGCCCGTGCCCGCTACGGTGTGTCCACGCTTGCCAATGACAATGACTTCGGCATGGCCAACCTCGAAGAGTATGTGCAATATCAACGCGATGCCCGTATCAATGCCGGGTATAATCCCGATGATCCCTCGTCGGAGTATTATTTTCCGCAGGCTATGGCCGGCAGACGCGCGACCAACTGGATGAAAGAGTTGACGCGTAACGGCAGCTTGCAAGAGTATGAGCTGATCGCTTCGGGCGGTGCGGGCAAGACTACTTACTATACTTCATTGTCTTATAATAAAACGAACGGTATCGTGCCGACCGTAGGTTTCGAGAAGATGCAGATTCGCGCGAACCTCGATACCGAGTTGAACAAATGGTTGAAAATGGGAACTCGTCTGCATGGCGGTTATATGAAGGTTTCCGATGTGCAAAATAGTTTGTTGGGCGATAGCGGTTTGGCTCCTACGAACCCCTTCTATTCGGGTATGGCTTTGGCGCCGACCATGAATGCTTACAACGAGGACGGAAGCTACAACTTCGATTTGCCTTTCGTGTTCAACGTGAACCCGATCGCCGCTATTCGCGAACAAGACAAATACGACAAGCAGTATAAATTTAACGGAACCGTTTATTTGGAATGGAAACCGATCAAACAACTGACGTTCCGTACCAACAACTCTATCGAGTATGCCACGACTACCAGCCGCGCTTACAGTCCGGCTTTCGTGAACACGGCTTCTTATGGTGCTTCTTTGAACACGGCCGAGAGCCAATATCGCATATTGACTACTTCGAATACGATCGCTTATGACGACCTGTTCAACGACGACCATTCGTTGAATGTGTTGATCGGTCAGGAAGCCAATACGTATGAATCTTCTTTCTTGCAAGGTATATCTTATCATGTGAATCAACAACGTCCTTACCACTCTGTGGGTGTTTCGGTAGAAGACCAACGAGTGGGTGACGGTCTTACCGAAATGGCGATGGTTTCTTTCTTCGGTGTAGCCGAATACAATTACAAAGGCCGTTATTATGTAAAAGGTTCTATTCGTACGGACGGTAGCTCCAAGTTCGGTCCCGACAGACGTTGGGGTACTTTCTGGGCTGCCAGCGCTTCGTGGAATATTCACAACGAAGATTTCATGCAGGATATCAAATCGGTACTTAATCAATTGAAATTGCGTTACAGCTATGGTGTGAACGGTAACGACAATATTGCAGCCTATGCACACTACGGTTTGTACTCCGACATCGTGTACAACGGTATTACCGGTCAGTTGCCTTCTCAGTTGCAGAACCGCAAATTGACTTGGGAGACCAACAAAACTCACAATATCGGTATCGACTTCCGTCTGTTCGACCGTTTGAACGGTTCTATCGACTGGTACACCCGTCGTACCGAAGATATGTTGATCGCGTCTCCTCTGCCCTATACGACCGGTTTTGCTTCGCAGGCCCAGAACGTGGGTAAGATTCGCAACAGCGGTGTGGAGGTTCAGTTGGATGCCGAGATTTTCAATACCAACGACTTCAAATGGACGGCCGGCGTGAACTTTGCGGCCAACCGTTCGAAAGTGCTCGAACTTGCTCCGGGTCAGGATTTTATAGGAACGACTTTGCGTTATGTCAAGGGCGAACAGCTTTATACCTATTGGTTGTATGACTATGCGGGGGTGAATCCTCAGAACGGTAACGCGTTGTGGCGTAACGAAGAGGGACTGTTGACCGAGAATTACGGAGAGGCTCGCCGTATCAATGCCGGTTCTCCCGAACCTCTGTGGACGGGCGGTTTCAATACCGAGCTTTCTTGGAGAGGCATATCGCTGGGCATTCAGCTCGAAGCCCGCTATGGTAACAAGGTGTTGAACCAAGACCGTTCGTTGTTCGAAGCAGACGGCTCTTACGGCGATTCGAACATTTGGAAAGGCGCCATGAATTATTGGAAGAAACCGGGCGACACCAATGTATTGCCGAAACCGGTTTACAACAATTCGAGCAACAGCTCTGCTATTTCTACCCGTTATCTCGAAGATGGCAGCTACTTGCGTATCAAGGATATTACGCTGGCATACAGCTTGCCTTCGAAATGGACCAAAAAGGCATTGATGAGCGGTGTTCGCATCTATGCCAGCGCATTGAACCTCTATACGTTCCACAACATGAACTACTGGGATCCCGAACATGGAACCTCGGGTGCTACCATCATCAGTTACCCGATGACCCGTTCGATGATCGTGGGTGTGGATATTACTTTCTAATCAATTAAAAAAGAATTGTTACAATGAAAAAAATAATTTTATCGATAGCAGTTTTAGCGTTGGCTCTTTCTTCCTGCGAGGACTTCCTGACGAAGGAGCCGCCTATGGATCAGTCAGACGAATTGGCTCTGTCGACCTTCGAAGGGATCGACGGAGCGACGGCGGGTAACTATCGGGCAGTCATCTCGTGGTATGGGGCATCGTTCCCGTTGACATTCGATGTGATGTGCGGCAACGGTATGGTAGGCCCGGTCAATACAGGACGTATGCGTATGGAACCGGCATGGAACTATACTTCGACCAGCACGATGGGTCTTTGGTCGAGCGCATATAGCGCGATACTGGGCTGTAATAAAGCACTCACGGCGATTAACGAAGGAAAATTCTCGCGCAACGGGGTAAGCGACGAGCAAATCAACAACATCAAAGCCGAGAATCTTTTCTTGCGTGCTTTGGCTTACTTCGATTTGGTACGAGTTTACGCCCAACCCTACGGTTATATCAAGGCAAACGGTATTACCGGAGTAGAAGCGATGGGTGTGCCCATCGTCTTGAAGGACGACCTTTCGGCCCGTCCCTCTCGTAACACGGTAGCGGAAGTGTATGAAAACCTCATTATACCCGACTTGGTGGAAGCCGAACGCCTGATGAGCGACAGCTATGTGCGCGCAGGGGTGAAAGATGTCGTGGCTACGGTAACGAAACCGGTTATTCAAGCCTTGATGGCACGGGTATATCTGCACCATGAAGATTGGCAGTTGGCCGCCGATTATGCGACGAAAGTGATCAAGAACGGGCGTTTCCGTCTGCTTTCGGGCGACCGCTTCGTATCGATGTGGGACGGCTCGGTAGACGTAGCCCCCCAATCGGGCAGCGAAATCATATTTGAAGTTTACGTATCTCAGAGCGACGGTAGCCGCAGTGACCTCGGAGACTACTTGACAGCACCCGAAGTTGCAGGCGGAGCCGGTTACGGCGACGTTCGAGTATCGAACGACCTTATCGATTTGTATGACGCAACCGATGTGCGCTTGACCGGATTGACGAAAACCAACAGTAAGTATTCGGGTTATCGCTGGTCGACCAAGTATCCCGGTAAAAACGGACAGTTGGCCTACAATAACGTGCCGGTATTGCGTATCTCGGAAATGTATCTGATACGTTCGGAGGCTATTTACCGTGGAGCTACGGTATCGGGCGTAACCGCTATCGACGATTTGAATCGCGTAGCCACGAACCGTAATGCCGAGGCTTACGCTTCGGTAACGCTCGACAACCTGTTCGAGGAAAGCCGCAAAGAGTTCTTGTTCGAGGGCCATATATTCTTCGATATGAAACGTTTGCAGAAGTCGTTGGTTCGGACCGATTACGACTTGGATCCGCGCACGAAAAATATCGATTTCCCGAGCTATCGTTGGGCATTGCCAATTCCCGAGAACGATATTTTGTATAACGACAATATGGATCAGAATCCCGGTTATCAAAGCAAATAAATTTTAATAGAAGACAATTATGAAAATAAGTAAATTTATATATGCGGCTGTTGTAGGAGGGGTGTTAGCTTCGTGCCAATCGGTGGATACTCCTATGTTCAGCGATAAAGATGCATTCGTGGCTTTTGACAGTAAGTCCACTTCCATAGCCGAGAATGCCGGTAGCGAGGTTAAAATACCCGTTTCGTTGGTCGCTTCCAAAGGGCTCGACGTGTCGGTGGGTTTTGAAATCGATACGACTGCCTATGCCGGTAAAAACGCTGCGAAAGAGGGCGTGAATTACCGTTTGAAAAATACGTCGAATACTTTGTCGTTTACCGATGGCGGCGAGATGGTCGCTTACCTGTCGATCGAACCTATCGATAATGGTACATATGATGGCGATGTGTGTTTCGATATCAAACTTTCTGCCCCCGAAGGCTGTAATTTAGGCGCGAACTACACGACTACCGTCACCATCAGCGATGACGACCACCCGCTGGCTGCTGCCGGAATCTTGGGTAAATATAATGCATCGGGTCTGGATCCGTTCGGTACGTCTCAAATGCAAAATTGGACTTGCGAAGTCGTGAAAGACGCAGACTATGTAGATCGAGTTTTGTTTACGCAGATCGTTCCGTCGGCGAGTGGCGCGACTTATAAATCGGTAATGGGTACGGTAAGTGCCGATTTCAGGTCGATAACGATTAACGCCGGTCAGGATTTGGGTACTGCTGGTTCTTATACTTTGACCCTCGATTTCAATGGCGCAAGCTCGGCAACGGCTCAGGTTTCTAATGGAACCATTTCCATAAATACCTATGTGATCGCGGGGATTGTGGAACAACCGGGCTATGCTGCAAGCGGTGCACAAACCGTCACTATGAAAAAAGTTGAAGAATAATAAAATTATAGAGCAATGAAAAAATATATTATAGGATTATTCTCTGCAATCTGCCTCATGGGGGCAGGTTGCACCGAATTCGAAGACTTTACGCCGGTGGATATGGGCGAAGGTCCTGCCGTAACGGTGACGGCTGAGAAAACAGCCGTGGATGCTTTCAAGGTAACCATTACTCCGGCAGAGGGAACCGTATATTATTCTTATATTGTGACCGACGAGGCGATGACTGTCGATCCCGACCAGTTGTTGCAAGCGAAATACGAAGGTTCTACATTGGTGAAAGCTGCCGAAAAACCCAGCGTGAGCGGTACGCTTTCTAACCAGAATTTAGGGGCTACGTACTATGTATATGCCGTGGCATCCAATGAAAAAGGCGTTTGCGGGGCTGTGGCTTCGGCATCTGTCGAATTGCCCGACGAAGAGGCTCCTTATTTGGTGAACGTTCCCGACGGTAATAAATATAAAGCTACGAACGGCGGACGCAGTGTCGTTTTGACTTTCAACGAGACCGTTGTTCGAGGAAGCGGTGCTATCACCTACGATGTGACGAAGGGTAACCTTACCTCTTATGCCAACGGTACGATCGAGAGTGTCGTTATCAATAATGAGTCTGTTACGATTACTTTGCCCGAAAGTGTAGTGTTCGACGAGAACGAAGCCGTATCGTATGTATTCCTCGATTTTGCCGAGGGTGCTTTCGCTGATGCCGGCGGAAATGTGTCTGCTGCATTGGTTGGTGGCGTCGATGAAGAAACTCAAACCGTTGCAGCTCCTTATTGGGAGTATACCGCTGCACAAGAAAGTGATTTTACAGGTACATTCGGATTCTTGTTTTATCAATATGATCTTCAAGCACAACAACCCGGAAGTACACCTATGGGATTCGATACTGAGTTTTCATTAAAACATGCAAATAATCCTGATACTCTTGTAATAGACCATTTCTATTTTAAGGATGGGTATCCCAATCAACTGGAAGCCGAAGTGACCGATAATGGTTTTAGAATTGCTGATTTACAAATTATGGGAGTTATGCAGGTAGAAACTAATGTCGGAATGGTTAACGCTATTTTCACTTTCGCAGGACTTCCAGAGAGTGAAACCGATAATTTTGAATATGTAAACTTCGCTGAAAATGCACAAGGCGGCGAGGTTGTATATGCGCAAGATCGTTGGTGTGGACTTTATTGCTTTAATGCCGATGCCGACCCCAGTGACAGCAATTTTAGCTTAGGGTGGTATGATTTGTGGAATGCATCTCTCTTCTTTAAAGGATCTGTTCAAGCCGCAGCCGCAAATACTAATATCCCGTCGTCGATAAAGTTGTTGAAAAACGAGATGAAATTGTCGGAAATGAAACCGTTGTCTGCAACAGAAAAACTTCATATGCAGTCCCTTATCAGACAAAATCTTAAAATGAAAAGTATTCGTTGATCCTTTTAAGGATAGAGTTATTGAGCAGCCGGTCTTTTAGAGATCGGCTGCTTTGTTATTGTCAGTACCGAGTCTGTCGTTGTAGAGTAAATCTGCGGAAGCTGGATTTAGTCGAAATCTTGTGCCTTCTCGTGACGAGAAACTTTTCGTATTTTCTTGTGAAATTTGTATATCCTTTCGTAAATAAAGGACTCTGAATAGCCGAGACATCGGGAGATGTTTCTTATAGAATCTCCGTGTATGTATTTTTTAACAATAGACCGATCGATTTCGCCGAGTGAATAGAATATTTTTGTAAAATGTTCTATATCAATCATGTTCGCTGAACAAATCCACTCCCGGATTGTTCTTAATAATCTAAGCCGTAAGAAAGAATATTTTGTCATCGCTTTTTATATAAAAAAGCCTCCGACCCTGATGAGTGAGTAATTGATACTGTAAATGGACTCCTAATGCAAATCGCTATTTGCATCATCATGGACCGGAGGCTATATAAAACCTCCTCTCGTGGTATATCTGTTCGATACCACCGCGAGTCCATTTACGGTATCAACACAAATATAAGCATATTTTTAATTAGTTTATAGTGATTTCTTAATTATTTATCGATTTTGTAATAAATAATTTTTATCTATCTTGTATTCAGATTGATAGATATTATAAAGATGCAACATAAATTTATCCTTATTTACTTATTCCTCTTTTAGACATCGACTCTTTTTTTATTCTTTTCTAACCCCTCCGTCCTTCGGCCACCTCCCCTATATTTTGCTGCGCAAAACATAGAGGAGGAGGG
>OGGB01002359.1_pt1 | contig 10898 bp, 9 predicted proteins | sample 1571111 | NCBI WGS metagenome assembly OGGB01 (sample SAMEA2582067, study PRJEB24529) | metagenome | biome: Human gut stool | place: China | collected 2011
GTAAAGACCTTCAAGATCCGCTGCATCCCGGATGCAGAGACACGTGTATCTGCATTAAAATCCGGTGAAGTTATGGGACTTGCGGACAACGGCGCGATCACCATGGACGCTGCAAAGAACCTCTGCGACACAGACTCCAGCTTCGAGATGGACAGCACTCCGAGCCATATGACCGAGTATATCATGTTCAACGATAAAAATGAGTACCTTGCGGACAAGCGGATGAGAGAGGCATTCAACCTCGCAACAGACCGCGACAGCATCTGCAGCGTGATCTATGGCGGACTTTTACAGCCGGCATACTCCTTCTTGAGCACCCAGTCTACATTCCATCTGGATATTCAGGGAACTTATGACATGGAGCAGGCAAAAGCCCTCGCAAAAGAGGTTCTCGGCGACAAAACTGTGGACATGACCATGATCATCCGTTCCAGCACTGCATCTGACTACAACTGCAAGGCGGTTGCAGAGTATTTAAAGCAGGTTTACGCTGAACTCGGCGTCAACATCAACATCGAGATCGTAGATTCCTCCCTCTATAAAGAGAGACAGCAGGAAGGCACCTACGACATGACACTCACCGTATTCGGAATCAACAACGCAGATCCGACTTCCACATTTAAGCAGTACTTCGCAAGCGAAGGAAACAGCAACAAGACATTCAATTACAACTATTATAACGAGAAGATCGATGAGCTCGTTGCAAAAGCTCCGACGATCGCTGACGTAGAAGAGCGCAGCAAGATCTATGATGAGATCCAGCAGGAACTCTTCGATGACAGCGCATGCGTTCCGATCTGCTACCAGATCAACGTTAACATCCATAACAAAGCGATCACACACTACGCAGGAAAGACCTTCGGTGTCGGCCTTCCGACAATTTCCTGGGTAAAATAATATCTGAGAGCGATCCGGCGGGTCAGATATCCGCCGGTCAGGCAGATAAGACATGAATTTGGCAGGACTGTCTGAAAAAGGCAGTTCTGCTGTTTTTGAAAGGAACACATATGGCACTTTTAAAGTACATTCTGAAAAAAATGCTGATGCTCTTGCCGGTACTCGTCGGAATCAGTATCATTGCCTTTGCGCTTGGGATCATGTCGCCGGGGGATCCGGTGGACCAGGTGCTGAATCCAAATGGAAATGAATCCTACACGCAGGCGGAGTATGATGCCATGGCGGCAAAAATGGGCCTGGACCAGCCGGCGGTAGTCCAGTATTTCAACTGGGTCGACGGTCTGGCGCACGGCGACCTGGGCCGCTCATTTTTCACGAATAAAAGTGTCATGGACCAGCTCGCGAAGCGGATCCCGATCTCGTTAAAGCTGGCTGGTTTCAGCATGATCTTAACGATCGTCTTCGGCGTGGGATCTGGTGTCCTGATGGCGGTGAAAAAAGACCGGCTGCTGGACCATGTTCTGGGGACATTTTCCACAGTGGCCCTGTCCGTCCCCGGCTTCTGGATCGCCATCGTCCTGATCTTCATCTTTGCCGAACAGTGGAAGATCCTGCCCAGCAGCGGAATCTCTGACGGCTCCGGATTTATTCTCCCGGCAATCACGCTGGCACTCCCGAGTATCGGAGTCTGCGCGAGACTGACACGGAGCGCGATCCTTGATGAGATCGGACGCCAGTATATGACCGTGGCTGACGCGAAAGGCATGAGCCGCCGCCGCGCGGTGATCCGCCACGCCTTCGGAAACGCCCTGATCCCGATCATCACCTATCTGGGAAACCATATGGCGGGTATCATCGGCGGCGCGTCCATCGTGGAGACGATCTTCGCGATCCCCGGAATCGGAAGCTACGCTATCGCGGGCGTGCAGTCGAAAGACTACTATGTGGTCCAGGCCTACGTTCTGTTCTCCGGATGCATCTATGTGCTGACAAATATCCTGATCGATCTGATCTACATCGCGCTGGATCCAAAGATCCGTGCGGGAGAGGCGGTGGAATCATGAGAAAATTAAAAGAACCCCGTCTGACCGTGAAGGCGAAGACCGGTCTTGTGCTCTTATTTATCATTCTTCTCACCAGCGTCCTGGCACCGGTTCTCGCGCCTTATGATCCGTTGGTATCGAACCTGTCAGAGGCGCTTCAGAAACCGTCGGCTGCGCACCTTTTAGGCACCGATAATATCGGCAGGGACACCCTGAGCCGTGTTCTCTACGGCGGAAGACAGTCCATTCTTCTCGCACTGGCTGCGACGGTGCTCTCCATGCTGCTCGGCTTTGCTCTTGGACTCTTCGCGGGATATTTCGGCGGCTGGATCGACGGAGTCATCACGACGATCTCCAGCATCTTCCAGGGACTTCCGGGCCTGACACTTATGATCGCTGTGGCAGGTCTCCTGGGACAGGGCGTGAAGAGCATGCTGATCGCTATCGTGATCAACTCCTGGGTAGGTTTTTCCAGGATCGCCCGTGGCGAGGTCATGAAATTAAAGCAGGAGAGCTTTATCAAGGGACTTAAGACCATCGGAGCCAGTGATCTCAGGATCCTGTTTCTCCACATTTCGCCCAATATCCTTGGAACCTTATGCGTGCTCTTTGCCACAAGAATTGCCGGAAACGTGATCTCCGTGGCATCCATGAGCTATCTGGGTCTGGGACTCCAGCCGCCGACACCGGACTGGGGCGTTATGATCAACGACGCGAGGCAGTATTTCCGCCAGGAACCGCTGCTCGTCGTCGCGCCGGGGCTCTGTATTTTACTGCTTTCCCTGAGCATCAACCTTCTCGCGGATGAGCTGCGTGACCGGCTGGATGTGAGGAAAGATGTCATGAAGAACATGTAGTGCCAGGGAAATGATCCGCTGTAAGCCCGCCTGAGAAATTTAACGCTTAACGTTGTTGAAGGAAGCTCGGATCACGAAAATTTATGAGCAGCGTGAGCGTGCAAAGTACAGGGGCTGATAGCAGATACAGAGCACAGAGAATGGGGAAGATTAAATGGAAGATAGAAAAGAATGGAAAACAGGAGAAAAAAGCGACATTGAGATCCGGAATCTCTCCGTCTCCTTCCAGGACGGCGGCGAGACGGTACATGCCATGGAGGGCGTCAACGCGTACTTCCCGGCGGGCAGTGTCACCGGACTCATCGGGGAGAGCGGCAGCGGAAAATCACTTCTCGGCATGTCCATTTTAGGACTTCTCTCCGGTCAGGCGAAGGTGGAAGGAACCTGCATGTATAAGGGCATGGATCTGTACCGGCTGCCGGAAAAGGAGATGCAGGAGATCCGCGGAAAAGAGATCGCCCTGATCCCACAGAATCCCACGGAGTCGTTAAACCCGATCCGGAGAATCGGAAAACAGCTCACGGAGTGCATGACTGTCCATGGAAATAAGGATAAAGAACTCGCAAATTCCCGGCGGGATGAGTTCCTGCGCCGGTTTGGATTCGCTGACCCGGACCGGATCAGCCGCGCCTACTCCTTTCAGCTCAGCGGCGGCATGAACCAGCGTGTGATTTCCGCCATGGGACTCATGAACCGGCCGAAGTGGGCCATCGCCGATGAGCCGACAAAAGGTCTGGACGCCATCTTAAGGCGGCAGGTCTACCAGGTACTGAAGGAGATCTCCGAGACGGACACCGAAGGAATGATCGTGATCACCCACGATATCGCCCTGGCGGGCGTGCTCTGCGACCGGCTGATGGTGCTCTATAAAGGAAGTATCATGGAGGTCGGGGACACGAGGACGATCCTGGAACATCCGGCTCACCCGTACACGAAAGGACTGGTCGCGTCGCTTCCGGCGAAAGGAATGAACCCCATCGGGCGCGCGGTGAGGAAGAACGAAGGAAACTCCGGCTGCAGTTTTTATCCGCGATGTCCGTATGCGGCGGACGCCTGCAAAAACGGGTCGCTCCCGGAGGCGGAGCTTCCGGATGGACGGAAAGTGAGGTGTGTCCTGTATGCTTAAGGTCAGCCATATCTGCAAGACATTTACGGGCGGAATCATCAGGAAGACCCGTGTGGATGCGGTAAAAGATGTGTCCTTTACGATTTGCAACGGGGAGACATTCGGAATTGTCGGGAATTCCGGCTGTGGAAAGTCCACGATCGCCAACATGCTGCTCTCCCTGATCAAGCCGGATTCCGGCACCATCGAGATCGACGGGACGATCCAGATCATCTTCCAGCACCCGGAAACATCCTTAGATCCGGCCAAAAAGATCGGTTACAGTTTGGAAGAGCCGATGATCATCCATAAAATGTATGACAAAGACGGAAGAAAGAAACGTGTAAAAGAGCTTTTGGACCTGGTAGACCTCGGGGAAGAACTTCTGGACCGCTATCCACACCAGATCAGCGGAGGCGAGGCACAGCGCATCATGATCGCCAGGGCTCTCTCCCTGGATCCAAAGATCCTGATCCTGGACGAGCCTACCAGCATGCTGGATGTCTCCGTGCAAGCCCAGGTCATGACACTCTTAAAGGAGCTCCAGGAAAAACTGGGTCTCAGCTACCTGTTCATCTCCCACGACCTCGATGTGGTCCGCTGGTTCTGCGATGAGATCGCGGTCATGGAAGAAGGAAAATTCGTGGAGACCGGCCGGACGGAGGATGTGATCGGGCATCCGAAGGCGGAATTTACGAAGAGGCTGGTGGAGAATTTTATATTAGAGTAGAAGCTGCGGTGCGGGAAAAAGTTCCTGCACCGTTTTTGTATGACGAGACAAAGCAGAAGATCGTGAAAAGTCTGCCTGTGACATGAAAATATGTTGGGGCACATTATCTTTTTACAGATTGACATTTAATACGTTAAAGTGGTACGATTTCGACATATAGATCTATAATCCACGCAGCTGGAACAGGCGATGACCTGTTTGCAGAAAATAATAGACCTGGAGGAGAAAACTATGCTGAAATTTGACACGCTGAAAAACGACTATCCATCGCGAAGAAGCGTGATATACGGCCGGAAAGGCATGGTCTGCACGAGCCAGCCGCTGGCGGCACAGGCGGGGCTTGATATCATAAAACAGGGAGGAAATGCCATTGACGCGGCGATCGCCACAGCGGCCTGTATGACCGTGCTGGAGCCGACCTCCAACGGGATCGGAAGCGATGCCTTTGCCCTGGTCTGGACGAAAGGGGAGCTTCACGGCCTCAATGCCAGTGGAAGAGCGCCCATGGCGATCACGGCAGAGAAGGTAAAAAAGCAGGGATACACCGCGATGCCGAAGCGTGGCTGGATTCCGGTGATGGTCCCAGGCGCTCCTTCGGCCTGGGCAGAGCTCTCGGAAAAGTTTGGAAGACTGACGCTTGAGAAGGTGATGGAGCCGGCAGTTACATACGCGAGAGAGGGATATCCGGTGAGTCCGGTGATCTCAAAGCTTTGGAACAATGCATACAAGGAATTTTCCGGGACACTCAAGGACGAGTGCTTTAAGCCCTGGTTCGACACGTTCGCCCGGGACGGACATGCCCCACAGCCGGGAGAGATCTGGAAATCGGAAGCTCATGCGAAGACGTTAGAAAAGATCGCGAAAACTCACGCAAAGGCGTTCTATCAGGGAGAACTTGGGGATCAGATCGACGCATATTCGAGAAAGACCGGCGGTTATCTCCGAAAATCGGACTTGGAGAACTACTGGTGTGAGTGGGTAAAGCCGATCCATGTCAATTACCGGGGATATGATATCTGCGAGATCCCGCCGAACGGGGACGGAATCATCGCGCTGATGGCGTTAAATATCCTGAAAGGATATTCCTTCACGGACCGAAGCTGTGTGGACACGGTGCACAAGCAGCTGGAGGCGATGAAGCTGGCATTCGCGGACGGCAACCGGTATGTGGCGGATCCGGGGTATATGCGCGCGCCGGTGGAGACGCTTCTGTCGGATGAATACGCGGCAGAGCGGAGATCCCTGATCGGGGAAATGGCGCAAGATCCGGAGCCAGGCGATCCGTTCCGCGGCGGAACGATCTATCTCTGCACGGCGGACGGGGAAGGAAACATGGTCTCCTACATCCAGAGCAACTATATGGGATTTGGCTCCGGCATCGTGATCCCGGGGACAGGAATCGCGCTGCAGAACCGCGGGGCAAATTTTACTCTGGACGAGGACATGGAAAACTGCCTGGGACCGGGAAAGAAGTCCCTTCACACGATCATTCCGGGATTTCTGATGAAGGATGGAAAAGCTGTGGGGCCGTTCGGCGTCATGGGTGGTTTCATGCAGCCCCAGGGACATGTGCAGGTAATCATGAACACGCTGGATTTCATGATGAATCCGCAAGAGACTTTAGATGTGCCCAGATGGCAGTGGGTCGGCGGAAAGAAGATCCAGGTGGAGAAAACATTTCCGGCGGAGATCGTGGAAGAACTGAAGCGCCGCGGACATGAGATGGAAGTTCTGGAGAGTTCCCTGACCTTTGGCCGTGGACAGATTATCTGGCGGGATGAGAACGGCGTGCTCTGTGGGGCGACGGAGCCGCGGGCGGACGGTTCGGTGGCGGTGTGGTAATACAGCATCTCTGCCAAGAAAGAGCGAGTGGGAAAACACAGTAAAAAGCAGTTTCCTTTTTAAAGTGATTGTGGTAAACTCGAAATTAAGCAGATAAAGAACTGTTAGGAAAAGATACATTGAAATAGCATGAAAGAATATGGCTGTCAGAAATGGCAAAATGTAAGCCATTCTGGATATGAAACGGAAAGACAGTTCAGCAACGAAAACGAATTCGCAGGAGGAAGCGCAATGAATTTCAATGAAGCAGCGTTAAAGCTCCATGAGGAACATCATGGAAAGATCGAAGTTGTCAGCAAGGTTCCGGTAAAGACGAGAGATGACTTAAGCACAGCCTATACACCAGGCGTTGCGGAGCCGTGCAGAAAGATCCATGATAATAAGAAAGACGTTTACAAATACACCGCAAAGGGCAATCTGGTAGCGGTTGTCTCCGACGGAACCGCAGTTTTAGGCCTCGGAAACATCGGACCGGAAGCCGCTATGCCGGTTATGGAAGGAAAGGCAGTCCTCTTTAAAGAGTTCGGCGGCGTTGACGCGTTCCCGATCTGCCTTGACACCACAGACACAGAAGAGATCATCAAAGCAGTAAAATACATCGCTCCGTGCTTCGGCGGAATCAACCTGGAAGACATTGCTTCTCCGAAGTGCTTCGAGGTAGAGGCGCGCCTGGAGAAAGAGCTCGATATCCCGGTATTCCACGATGACCAGCACGGTACCGCTGTTGTCGTTACGGCAGCCCTCTTAAATGCATTAAAAGTTGTCGGAAAGAAGATCGATGAGATCCATGTCGTATTAAACGGACCGGGATCTGCCGGAACCGCGATCATCAAGATGTTGCTTGCGACAGGCGTAAAGAACATCATCGCATGTGATGAGAACGGAATCCTCTACAAAGACCGCGGAGTCGGCATTAAAGATCACAAGAAGATGCTCTGCGATATCACAAACCTTGAGGATAAGCGCGGAACACTGGCTGATGCCCTCGTCGGTGCGGACGTATTTATCGGTGTGTCCGTAGCAGGCGCACTGAAACCGGAAATGATCAAAACAATGGCGAAGGATCCGATCGTATTCGCAATGGCAAACCCGAACCCGGAGATCATGTACGATGAGGCGATGGCAGCAGGTGTAAAAGTTATGGGAACCGGCCGTTCCGATTTCCCGAACCAGATCAACAACGTCCTCGCGTTCCCGGGAATCTTCCGCGGCGCGTTAGACTGCGGCGCAAGAGACATCAACTACGATATGAAAGTAGCTGCAGCCCAGGCTATCGCAGAACTCGTAACACCGGATAAACTCTCCGCAGAGTACATTATCCCAGGTGCCCTCGAAGAAGGCGTTGCGGAGCATGTCGCAAAGCGTGTGGCTGAGGCGGCTGTGAAGTCCGGCGCGATCCGTAAGTAATAAAAAATATCAAATGATAAATTTCATAGAATGATCATGAAGAATACTCCTTCCGCATATACATAAGTGCAGAAGGAGTGTTTTTGATTATGGCAGATTATCGCAGACTGATTTCTTATATTTACGAGTACGAAGGAAAACAAAAAGGAAAAAATGTGGGATTCGCGAAGCTGGAGGCGCGGAACGGGCAGTGCAGGATCAATGTGAACGTGAAGCGGATCTATATGGGCGGAAACGCCATCGGAGTGTACCTTTTGGGGACAGGCGGTCGCGAGACATTTCTAGGGAATGTGTTCGTGCGGGGCGGAAACGGGGAATTCCGTGCGAATGTGGACACGAAGAACGTGGAAGGAACCGGAACAGGTCTTGATACATATTTCGGACTCTCGGTGCATGACGTGAAAAATTCCTGGCGGTGCTACAAGACGATCTGGGAGGACGCGCTGGCAGCAGAAGAGGGAAATACCGGGGAGAATCCAGTTCTTTCTGTGCCGAAATTTACTGCGGAGATGTTGCCGGAAGCAGAAAAAGAGATGACACCGCAGGCAGTCTCAAAAGTAGTAAAAGAGATCGAGGCCGAGATCGCCAAAGAGGAGGAACGCCGGGAACAGGAGGAAAAGACTGCGCATGCGGCGGAGCTGCGGGATGAAGCGCAGGAGACGGAAGAAGCTTCATCGGCACAGGGTGAGACAACGGTGCAGGATGATGCAGAAAAGGATGAGAAGCCGAAGCAGGAAGAGAATAGTGAAGAGCATGGGATGGTATACCTGTCGGAGGAAACCGAAGAGATCGACCAGGCAGAGGAAAAGACAGATCGGGCAGAAATAACAGAACAACCAGAAGAATCGCGTCAGGATCCGATGCGGTCGATGAAGAATGCAACGCAAAATCCTGTGGGTGGGCAGCCGGTAATGTCCAAGTCTGCTTCATCAGCGGAGACTCAAACTCAGATAACTGCCCCTGCATCGGCTGCACCATGTCCCTCCCGGCCGCAAAACAGCCAGACAGCGCGGACAAATGCCTCCCCAGCCCCCATGGTCTCCCCGGAACTCGAAAATCCGGAAGTCCTGCGCTATTTACAGGAGACTGAGGACCTTGCAGCGGACCCGGAAAAACTCTGGGAAGAACTAAAAAAATCATACCCGAAGATCCAGCCATTCGAGTATGAGGACGGATGCGATATCTTAACGATCCGCCCCCAGGACATCGGAAAACTTCCACGGGAGTGCTGGATCCACGGAAACAACAGCTTTCTTCTCCACGGTTACTACAATTTCCGCTACCTGATCCTCGTAAAACTCGGCGGAAACAAAAAGAAAGCCCGATACCTCTTAGGGGTTCCGGGCCACTATTACAGCAGTGAAAAATATATGGCAACGATGTTCGGCTTCCCGAATTTCGTCCTCTCCAGACGCCAGCCCGTGGGAGACGGACGGTTTGGGTACTGGTATACGGACCTTAGAATACGTTGACGATCAGGGAAACGACGGTCTTTATGACTCCGGCCAGCACCATCACCCAGATCGGGTTCATTTTAAACTTCTGAAGCAGGACAACGCAGACAGCGAAGATCACAACAAGAAGCCAGTTTGTGTTCGCGAGGGCGACCGCTGCCTGACTGCCCCAGAACGCGGTGATGAGGATCGAGATCCCGGCAGAGGCGATCAAAGCGACGACCGCGGGACGCAGGGAGTTTAAGATCCCCTGTAAGAGTGCCAGATTTCTGTATTTTAAGTATAGTCTGGCGATACAAGTCACGATGATGCAGGACGGCAGGATGCATCCGAAGGTGGCCGCGAGGGCGCCCCCGGTTCCCGCAATCTTTGTTCCGACAAAGGTTGCGGAATTGATGGCGATGGGTCCCGGTGTCATCTGGGAGATCGTGATCAGATCCGTGAATTCCTCCATCGAAAGCCAGTGATGGGCAGTCACGACCTGTCCCTGGATCAGCGGCATTGCCGCATACCCGCCGCCGAAGCTGAACATGCCGATCTGCAGAAAACTCAAGAAAAGCTGTAGATAGATCATTTTTGTGCTCTCCTTTCCGCCGCAAGTGTCCGCAGCGCGCCGATCAGCCCGCAGGCGATGACAACGAAGACGACGTTGACATGAAAAACGCAGGAAGCAAGAAAAGCGGCAGCCATGATGCACATGGAGACGGCATTCTTCCCGTGGACAATTCCCGCCCCCATCTCATATGTCACAGAGGCGATCACAGCCCCGACACCGGCCTGCATGCCGGAAAGCATCTGGCTGACGATAAAGTTGTCACGGAACGCGTTGTAGCAGACCGAGATCAGGGAGATAATGAGAAACGGAGGGATGATCGTGCCGATGATCGCTGTGACCACGCCGGTCATCCCGGCCAGTTTATAACCGACCACGATCGCCCCATTGACGGCGATTGGCCCCGGAGCTGACTGCGCGATCGCAACAAGGTCCAGCATCTCGTTCTCCTCGATCCAGTGGTATTCATCTACAAATTTTTTCTTCATCAAGGTCACGATCACATATCCCCCGCCGAACGTAAAAGCGCTGAGATACAGGGTCGAGACGAAAAGCTTCATAAGAATTTTCTTTCTATTTTCCATAATCCTTCCTTTTAGCCGGGTATTCCGGCAGCAATCTGCATGAGCGGGCGGAGCGCGTGGTCCAGGAACGCCTGATAACCACAGAATGTATCACCAGGCATACATGCAGTTTCCCGCTGCATGCGTTTACATCCGCCGCCACAAAATTTTCGATACTGACAGGCGGAACATAATTCCGGAAGCAGATCTCTGACCTTACATGGAGACACTGCGGACTTTTCATAGATCGTCCGCAGAGAGTCAGAAACCAGGCTGCCGAGCCGGAACTGGTCGAGACAGTAGAAATCGCAGGGATAAGCGCTTCCGTCCGCTTCCACGACGATCTGGGGCTGGCAGTACCCGCTGATTCCGCAGGAAGTCACGAGCCCCTTTGCAAGCAACTGAAGAAGATCGTCAAATAGCTTGATGCTCCGGTAATTTCCCGTG
>OGGB01002399.1_pt1 | contig 10717 bp, 8 predicted proteins | sample 1571111 | NCBI WGS metagenome assembly OGGB01 (sample SAMEA2582067, study PRJEB24529) | metagenome | biome: Human gut stool | place: China | collected 2011
CCTGCACCACCTCGTAATGGGCGATGCACAGATCCTCGGCGCAGGGGGTGCTGACCGCGGCGGTACAGCCGCTGATGGCGGCCAGCGCTCTGGCGGCACCCTGTGCCAGCTTTTCCGGTTCATGATCCAGGCTGGCGAACACGGCATCCACCCGGGCGCGGGTCACGCGGTCCAGCGGCTGATCGTCCGTCAGCAGGTTGTCGAGATAATAACGGTAGCCCTTGGCGCTGGGCACGCGGCCCGCACTGGTGTGGGGCTGCTCCAGCAGGCCCAGCTTTGTCAGCGCCGCCATTTCATTGCGAAGGGTGGCGCTGGACACAGCCATGTCAAAGTAGTTGGCCAGCACACTGCTGCCCACGGGCTCACCTTCGAGACCATACAGCGCCACGATCGCCTGCAAAACGCGTTGTTTGCGTGCATCCATCGTCATAGCGCCTGCCCCCTTTTGCTTGGCTTTTCTTGTTTAGCACTCCTTGTTCCTGAGTGCTAAGACCATTATAGCCAATTTTCCGGTGCTGTCAAGGGCTTTGCAAAAATGTTTTGAAAGATTCATAATTCTGTCATAAACCCAGCAAAACTCCCCCAGTCATCGCTGCCGCGATGCCAGCCCCCAAGGAAGGAGCTTCCGCCGCAGGCGACTGAGGGAGTTTTCGTTTTCTTTTACTCTTCCATCTGCTTTGCCAGAAAGGCCGCCGCCACGCTCACGGCCTTGCACTGGGCTTCGTCCGGCGTGGCGGTGCGGTCCTCGGTCAGCAGCCCCACCGCACCGGCCACGTCCCCCGCCGCGATGATGGGCACCGCGCACAGCAGTACCCGGGCGGCCCCTTCGCAGGGCATCAGGGCCCGGTCCGGCTCGCCCTCGTTCCGGTAGGGGCGGCGGGCGTCTATGAGCTTTTCCAGCGGCTGGCTGATGCTGCGATCGGCCAGTTCCCGCCGGCCTGCCCCGCTCACGGCCAGAATGTGGTCCCGATCGGCCACAAAGGCGGTGAGGGCAAAGCTCTTGTTGAGCACCTCGGTGTACTGGGCGGCTACGGTGCTCATCTCCCCGATGGGCGAATACTTTTTGAAGATCACTTCCCCGTCCCCGGTGGTAAAGATCTCCAGTGGGTCCCCGCGCCGGATGCGCTGGGTGCGGCGGATCTCCTTGGGGATGACCACCCGGCCCAGTTCATCAATGCGGCGGACGATTCCGGTTGCTTTCATGCGGTGTTTCCTCCCTGTTTCCGGTTCTGCTTGCAATTTGGCTGTGTCCATAGTATTTGTCAGCCAAGGGAATTTATACCTGCCATGCACGGTGTAAAAATCCCGCCGGGCGCGCTCCGTTTTTCTTTGCCCCTTCATTGTGTTTTGGGCGGGCTTCTGCTACAATAAACACAAATCCAACCACGAAAGGCAGGTGCCGGCATGGCACACATCCTCATTCTGGGCGGCGGGGCCGCCGGGCTGGCGGCCGCTCTGGCTGCCGCGCAGACAGACCCCACAGCCCGCGTCACGGTGCTGGAGCGCAGCCCCCGCCTGGGCAAAAAGCTGCTGGCCACCGGCAACGGCCGCTGCAACCTCGACAACGAGGGCATCACGCCGGAAAGCTACTCTTCTGCTGACCGCGCCGCGCTGGACGCGCTGCTGCGCACGGTGAACGCCGCCGACCCACTGGGCTGGTTCCGTGCGCTGGGCCTTTACACCCGCACCGATGAGACCGGCCGGGTATACCCCTACTCCAATCAGGCCGCCGACGTGCTGGCCCTGCTGGAGCATCATCTGGCCCGCTGCGGCGTGGAGGTGCGTACCGGCTGCACCGTGCAGACCCTGAGCCAGAGCCGGGGCGGCTATGTGGTGCTGTTCTCCAACGCGGACGGTGCCGACGAGAGCTTACGGGCCGATGCCGTGGTCTGTGCCATGGGCGGCAGTGCCGGGCCGCAGTTCGGCACCGACGGCTTCGGCCCCCGGTTCGCCGCCCAGTGCGGCGGTGCACTGGCCCCGCTGTACCCCTGCCTGACCGCTTTGCAGTGTGCAAAGCCGGACAAGCGTCTGGCCGGCATCCGGGCCAAGGCCCGCGCCGCCCTGTACAATGGCAGCACCCTGCTGGCAGATTACCGGGGCGAGGTGCAGTTCACCGACTACGGCCTGTCCGGCATCTGCATCATGGACCTGACCCGCCACCTGACCCCGGCGGTGAAAAACCCTGCCGTGGAGCTGGACCTCTTCCCGGACGTTGCCGAGGACGCACTTTCCGCGCTGTTCGCCGTCCGCGTCCCCCTGCTGCCGGGCGATACGGCGGCAGACTTCTGGCTGGGCCTGCTGAACGCCAAGTTGGGCCGTGCCCTGTGGCAGGCCGCCGGCCTGCCGGACGCCGATGTGCACCGGCTCTCCGCCGCCCAGTGGCAGAAGCTGGCCCACACCGCCAAACACTGGCGGTTCGACGGCCTGACCCCCTGCGGCTGGAAGCAGGCGCAGGTCACCGGCGGTGGCCTTGCCCTCACCGAGCTGGAACCGGATTTCCAGTTCAAGGGCTGCCCCGGCCTTTACTTTGTGGGCGAAACGCTGGACTGCACCGGCCGCTGCGGCGGCTACAACCTGCACTGGGCCTTTGGCAGCGGCCTTGCCGCCGGGCGCAACGCGGCAAAACAGCGCCGCCCCGCACCCCAGAAGCCCACCCGCAAAAAGAAACACTGACACAAAACTGGCAGGTGCACCATGGTATGGAAAAAGGAGAAATACGGTGCCAGAGGATATCAATAAAACCAAACTCCTGCTCGCGCGCTGCCTGTGCAAGCGGCTGAAAACCGAATATCTGGATCAGATCAAAGTTTCTGATCTGTGCCGTGATGCCGGGATCTCGCGCACGACCTTTTATATGTATTTCAAAGATGTATTCAGCATTCCGGAGTGGTACTGGAACTATGGTTGCCGGGCGATCATGAACCGGATCGGGCAGGAATATGGCTGGACCGAAGGCCACCGGAGGGTCTGTGCCTACATTCAGAGCAATCAGTTCATCGGACCTGCTGTAACTTTAAAGCGCACGAACTGGCAGGAGTTTGAATTCACAGCCGCTGGGTCGGAAAGTATCCACCAATGCAATCTGGAACGGAAAGCAGGGCGGAAGCTGACCGAAGAGGAAAAAAGGCAACTTCATTATTTTTCGTATGCTGCGGCCAGCATCACGCACAAATGGAAGGTAGACGGTATGCCGGAGACCCCTGAGCAGATGGCAAAGATCATTACGGAGATCACGCCAAGGTTTGTGTTGGAACTGCTGTGCTGCTGATTGATTGACAAAATTCAAAAAGTGTAAGCTGATTTTCGGACGTTCTTCTGTTATTCTTGGTTTGGCAAAAAAATAACAGGAGGAATGATCCACTTGAAAAAACTGAGTCGTCGTAATTTCATCCGCAATACTGCCGCAGGTGCGCTGGGTGCAGCCACCGCAGCAGTCCTGACATCCTGCGGCAGCAGCGCTTCGTCCGCCGCTTCCAGCACGGCTGCCTCCGGCGTGTCCGTCTTTAAGCCGGGCACCTATACCGCCAGTGCAACCGGTATGGACAAGGTGACGGTGTCGCTGACCTTCAGTGAAAACGCCATTACCGATGTGTCGGTGGACGTTTCCAATGAGACTGCAACCATCGGTGCGTTGCACGGTGATGAACTGGCACAGCAGCTGATGAATGCGCAGTCCGCTGAGATCGATGGCGTGGCCGGTGCAACCGTCACCTCTGATGCGGTAAAGAAGGCAGCTCAGGATTGCATCAACCAGGCAATGGGCGTGGAAAACACTGTGTCCGCTGCAGAAACTACTGCAGAAAATCCCAGCTGGCTGGGTGACGCTCCGGAGATCCCGGACAGCGAGATCGTGGATACCATTGAAACGGATATCGTGGTCATCGGCGGCGGCAATGCCGGTGCCATGTGCGCTTTTGCGGCAGCAGAAGAAGGCGCAACCGTTTCTGTCATCGAGTCTCAGGCAAAGGACAGCATCTTCTACTATGGCCTGCATGACATTGCCTCGATCAACTCGGAGTTCTGCCTGTCTCACGGTGTGGAGAAGATCCGCAATTCGGAGTTCATTGCAGAGTTCCAGCGCCGTTCTCACAACCGCACCAATCCCCGTCTGGTCAAGAAATTCGTGGACAACAGCGGTGAAATGATGGACTGGCTGATCGCCAATGTGCCGGAAGATGTCCGCGATAAGGCATACATCCACAACCTGGATACCAATGTGGACTATTTCAACAGCGGCGCTGAGGTAAACAAGTTCAAATGCTGGCGCGGCAGCGTGCAGCTGGACTTCAACTCGGCTGCTTCCACGCTGGTGGAGCACGCTGAGGAGCAGGGTGCTATCTGGTATTGGGAGCATACCGGCGTTGTGCTGGTGACGGAGACCAAGAACATCACCGTCCAGCAGGAGACGGCAGACGAGACCGGCGCGGTTACCATGGCCGATGTGGAGATCCCGCAGACAACGGTCTCCGGCGTCATTGCCAAGGATAAAGATGGCAAGTACCACAAGTTCCTGGGCAAAAAGGGCGTTGTGCTGGCCTGTGGCGGTTACGGCGGCAATCACGAGATGTATGTCGCCCTGCAGGATGAGCAGCGTGAGCTGTATAAGAGCCACGGTCTGGACACCAGCGATCTGAAGTGCTCTGGCTTTGGTCGCGACGGCAGCGGCATCAAGATGGGCATGTGGGCCGGCGCAAGCATGGATCCCTGCGCACGCACCCTGGTTTCTCCGCAGGTGCGCTACAACAGCGAACACTATGCAACCAACATCCTGCGCTGGGGCGGCAGCTTCACCGAGGGCGAAAACCCCTGGGGCTGTCCCTTCGTCTGGCTGGATGAGAGTGGCCGCCGCTTCACGGATGAAACCTTCCTGGGTGTGTTCGGACAGCTGATGCGTGCCGAGCGCATGAAGCCGGGCCGCTATTATGCGATCTTCGACAGCCAGTATGCAGACCTGATCTCCAAGATGCCGCCGGAACACTTTGGTATGCCGGTTGGTCATTCGGACAGTTTCGACTTCGATGGTGTATTCAAGAGCTGGCTGGATCGTGGTGCCGAAGGTGCCGAAGTGCAGGAGGGCGAGACCGTCTGTGCATGGGCTGCCAACACGCTGGAAGAGCTGTTCCAGTACATGGGCCTGACCGAGACCCAGCAGGCCGCTTTCAAGGCAGAGATTGAAAAATACAATACTTACTGCGCCAACGGCGATGATGAGGATTTCGGCCGCGACCCCAAAATGCTGCTGTCTGTCACCAAACCGCCGTTCTACGGTATGTACAGCGCCGAAGAAAAGCCGATGGTCGGCACAGTCACTCTGAATGGTCTGGTCATTGATGAGGACCAGAAAGTCCTGGATGCCAACTACAACCCGATCGTTGGCCTGTATGCGACCGGCAACAACAGCGGCGGCCGCTTTGCTGTGCAGTATTCCACCCCGATGCCGGGTCTTACCCTCGGCATGGCCATGACCCTGGGTCGTGTGCTGGGCAAGGAATTGGCCGAAGCTTAAAAATCGCTCTTCACCTTTTTTCTTCTTTTATAAATGCAGAAAGGGTGCGCAGGATCCTGCGCACCCTTTCTGCATCGTGATGTCGTGAAAAAGCATCCGCAACAGAATTCCGCTTATTTGCTGAAAATCAGCAGAAAAAACGTTGCAGATGCTTTTATTTTTTGTGTGCAGTCTCTTTCTGTTACTGCCTGCATGATGCTGCTTTCAATTTTCTGCTCTTACTGGCCGTTCTGCGCCGCCGCTTCGGCAGCGGCCTCGGCTTCTTCCTGTTTCTGGTACTCCTCAAAGGCCGACCACATGGGCTCGATGTCCAGCCCCTTCACCCGGCGGTCCAGATAGTTTTTCGTGATGGCCACCACCGTACCGGACAGTGCCAGCACGCCGATGAGGTTCGGGATCATCATCAGGCCGTTGAAGGTATCGGACAGGTCCCAGGCAAGGCCCAGCTTCATGGTGGAGCCCACCACGGTCATGCCCACGAACACCACTTTATAGATGCGGCTGCCCGTGGTGCCGAACAGGTACTCCACTGCTTTCGTGCCATAGTGGCTCCAGCCCAGCGTGGTGGAGTAGGCAAACAGCAGGATGGAAATGGCGATGAACTTGGGGCCAAAGCTGCCAAAGGCAGCGGTGAAGGCCTGCCCCACCAAGGCGTTGTCCTGCACGTTGGCCAGCACCGCGCCGCTCTGCAGGTCCACCACGCCGGTGGTCAGGATGACCAGGGCGGTGAGGGTGCACACCACGATGGTATCGGCAAACACCTCAAACACACCCCACATGCCCTGATGCACCGGCTCCTTGACGTTGGAAGCGGAGTTGACCATGACAGCGGAACCGAGGCCCGCTTCGTTGGAAAAAGCACCGCGCTTGAAGCCCCATGTGATGGTCTGGCTGATGCCGTAGCCCAGCGCACCGCCGCCTGCCGCATTCAGGTTGAACGCACCCTTGAAAATAGCCGCAAATGCCGCCGGGATATTGCCCGCGTGCAGCACTACGATGATGAGCGCGCCTGCAATGTAGAACAGGGCCATGAGCGGCACCAGCTTTTCGGTAACAGCGGCAACGCGCTTCAAACCGCCAATGACGATAAGGGCCGTGACCACCATCAGGCACAGGCCGGTGACGAGGGTCGGTACGCCAAAAGCAGCGTTCATGTTGCCCGCGATGGAATTGATCTGGCTCATGTTTCCAATGCCGAAGGAAGCCAGAATGCAGAAGCAGGCAAACAGCACTGCCAGCACCTTGCCCAGCTGTTTGCAGCCCTTCTTTGCGCCAAGACCATCGGTGAGGTAGTACATGGCACCGCCCGACCACTCGCCTTTTTCGTTTTTGCGGCGGTAGTACACGCCCAGCACATTCTCCGAAAAGCTGGTCATCATGCCAAGCAATGCCATGACCCACATCCAGAAGATGGCTCCCGGCCCACCGGAAACGATAGCCGTTGCCACACCCACGATGTTGCCGGTGATGGCCATATCCTCCTTGCTGGTGTGCGCGGTGATGTCCTTGTTGGTGAAGATCGCGCCGATGGTGTGCCGGAGCCAGTAGCCCATTTTGCGGAACTGGAAAAAGCCCGTGCGGGCGCTCATCCAGAAGCCGGTGCAGAACAGCAGTGCCAGACCAAACGGCCCCCACACCACGCCATTGATGGCATTGTTCACCTGCGTGATCATCTCGACCATTCTCTCTTTCCCCCTATACACAAAACAAAAGCGGACAGAACCCACCAAAGGCTCTGCCCGCAAAATTCGGAGCGCTCTCATTTTCCGCAGCCGGGGTGCGCCGCATTCCCGGCTGCGCCCCATTGCGCAAAGACGATGGCTCTGTCCTTTTGCCTGAGAGATACAGCCGCTTTCCCTGCGGCCTTACACCTTCGGCACCCACTTTACAAGCGGGCTTCTCCAGAGTGCACGGTCTTTCCCCGCCGTGCACGTCTTTTTCAGTTCTTCCGGCGCACAGTTGTGCGCGATAGAAAGACTATACCATATTCTGTCCTTGTGCGCAAGACATTTTGTATATCATATGCTGCTTTTTCATCTGTTATGCCGACAGATGAATTTTGTTTTGGTATTACTTTTGTCCTCCCTCATCATAGCGCTGCCATAAATTTATTTTACCTTTCTTTCGGCTCTGCGCCTTCAAACCCCCGGGCTTTGCCATCCGGGCTGGCATCGCCGTTTTCTTTCGCGGTCTCGTAAGAATCTGTGCCGTAATAGGCGCTGGCGGGGCCGATCTCCAGCCAGAAGTTCTCCCGTTCTTTCTCTGTGGTCGGTGCGGTTTCTTTTTTGTTTTTCATCTGCAAACGCCTCCTTTGCTGCATAAAGTCTTGCCTGCAGGCCAAAGCTTTATGCAAAGGAAAGGCGGTGTATCCCATGCGCAGTGGAGGTTGGAAGCCCTTTTGGGCAGCACTGTTTGCTTCGCTGCTGGTGCTGGTGCCGCTGGTGGGCGGCACGGTGCTGCTGTCCCGTCAGCAGCTGCGCACCCAGCTGCGGCAGGCTGCCCGCAGCGAGAGCGGTGTGCCCATCCAGCTGCCCAAGACCACCGACCAGCTCACTGTGCTGCTGTGCGTTTCCGGCGAACAGCCCGGCTTTGTGCTGGCCTACCTGAACGCCAGCCAGAACTGCGTGCATCTGCTCAGCGTGCCTGCCGTGCTCACCGTGCCTTTTGCAGAAGAAGAAACATCCCTTGCCCGCTGCTATGCCGCCGCTGGCCCGGCCCGCTGCCGCGAAGCGCTGGCACAGGTGCTGGCCCTGCCGGAGGGCACAAGGTATCTGGCCTTTTCTCCCGATGTGCTGGAGCGCATTGCCAGCCGGTACGGGCCGGTGCGGGTAGGCTTTACCGGCGCACTGACCGAGGAAGAGCTTGCCCGCTATGGCCGCAGCCGGGCCGTGCAGGGCATTTCCGCCGGGGACGCGCACGAATTCTTGTGCCAGCTGCAGGCCGACGAAGCCTTTTCACCAGTACGCACCGCAGCGGCCCGCGCTGCCGTGTGGGATGCTTTTCTCCGGCAGGATCTGGACCTGCTGCCCGCCACCCTGCCGGATGCCCTGCGTGCCAGCAGTTCGGCCCTGCTCACCGACCTGACCGCGCTGGACTATGACGCTTTGGAACGCACGCTGGAATTTCTTGCCAACAACAGCGCCACTGTGGCGGCGCAGGCCCTGCCCGGCCAGTGGAATGCCGCCAGCGGCACTTACACGGTCACGGATGCTTCCCGCGCTGCCATGCAGACCTTTTTCAATGTTTCGCCCACCGAGGCGCAGGCCTCGTCCTTCAGCGAGCCATAACCCAGCACCAGCGTGCCCGCCGCTGAGGGTGCTTCTCCGGTCAGGTCGTAATCGCTCAGCAGGCTCAGCTGCACGCCTTCGGCTTCCGCCGCGCAGCGCAGCGCAGCATCCGACGGCGGGTCTTTGAGCTTTGCCAGCAGGTTCAGTCCGGTGTGCAGGCCCGCAAGGGTCAGCTCGCCGGGAGCAAAGGCAGTGTTCAATGCTGCCGCCAGCGCGTCCCGCCGGGCCTTGTAGGCCACCCGCTCCCGGGCCAGATGCCGGGTGAAGTAGCCCTCGGTGATAAAGCGGGCCAGCGTCTGCTGCTCAAACCGGCTCACCGTGCCGGAGTACAGGCGGTATTTTTTCCGCCATGCAGGCAGAAGATGCTCCGGCAGCACCATATAGGCGATACGGATGCTGGGAGCCAGACTGCGGGAGCAGGTGGAGAGGTACACCACCGGGCCGTCTGCACCCGCCATGCCCTGCAGGCTGGGCAGAGGCCGGGTATCAAAACGGAACTCCGAATCGTAATCATCTTCTATAATATACCGCCCGCCCGGCCTGCGGGCTGCCCAGTGCAGAAGCTCGGCCCTGCGGCCTGCAGGCATGGTAACGCCTGTGGGGAACTGGTGGCTGGGGGTGACGTAGCACACCGCTGCATCCGACCGGTTCAGTGCTTCCACCGAAAGGCCGTCCTCGTCCACCGGCAGGCAGCAGCAGTGCACACCGTTGTTCTGCAGCACCTGCAAAGCACGGGGGTAGCCCGGCGTTTCCACCGCTGCAGGGCCGGGCAGCAGCGGTGCCAGCAGGCCCAGCAGATATTCCAATCCCGCACCCACTACGATCTGGTGCGGCCCGCACTGCACACCCCGGTATTCGGAAAGATATTCCGCCAGCGCCTGCCGCAGGGCCGGGTCGCCCTGCGCATCGCCATGGGTGAGCAGCTGGGGCGAAGAATAGAGCAGCTCCTTTTGCAGCCGCGCCCATGTGCGGAACGGGAACAGCTCCGGGTCTACCCCGCGGGTGGAAAGGTCGTACCGCACCGGCAGCACAGGCGGTTCCGGTTTTGGCGGTGCGGGCTGTTCCGGCTCGCTGGCAGGCCGGGACGGCAGGGCCAGATATTCCTGTACATAAAAGCCGCTGCGCTCCCGCGATTCCAGATACCCTTCCGCCGCCAGCATCTGATAGGCGGCATCCACCGTATTCACCGAGACGGACAGCTCTGCCGCCAGCCGCCGCTTGCCGGGCATCCGGGTGCCCGCCGCAAGGGTGCCGCTTCGCATCTCTCCGGCAAGGCTGCGGTACAGCTGTTCGTACAGCGGCACGCTGGAAGACGGGTCCAGCGCTGTGGTCAGATGGACCATAAATCATCCCTCCTGTCTGGGTATTGCATCAAACTGACCCCATGAAAAAACTTTATTCTGGGTATTTTCATGGTGTCAGTTTTGCGTATAATAGGAGCATACCCGCTGGACACCCAAATGTCAAGTAGGATTGTAGGTAAGTGGTTGCGAAGCAATCAAAGCCCCAGTGGGGCTTTGAAGCGGCGAACGGTCTTGCCGCAGGCAAGATGGAAGGGCCTCGCCCTGACAAGTTCGCGTTTGTGAAGCGAAGCGGAACAATAAAGTCCCCAGTGGGGACTTTAAGCGACTGAACGGTCTTGCCGCAGGCAAGATGGAAGGGCCTCGCCCTGACAAGTTCGCATGGGTTTTGGCTGGTATTTTGGAAAATTGGAGGGAAAGTAAAATCATGTCTACTACTGCAATGTGGCTGCTTCTGGCAGTCGTTGTCATCGTCATTCTGTTTGCAAGTGTGCTGTACAAGCGCACCTTCACCACCAAGGAGCTGGCCCTGACCGGTGTCATGGCCGCTTTAAGCCTTGTGGCCTATCTGTTCTTCCGTGTGCCGTTCTACGGCGGCTCTTCGTTCCATCTGGGCAACACCT
>OGGB01002401.1_pt1 | contig 10716 bp, 14 predicted proteins | sample 1571111 | NCBI WGS metagenome assembly OGGB01 (sample SAMEA2582067, study PRJEB24529) | metagenome | biome: Human gut stool | place: China | collected 2011
TATGGATATCCAGATGCCGGTGATGAACGGCTACGATGCGGCAAAAAAGATACGGCGGATGGACGACCCCCAAAAGGCAGACATCCCCATCATCGCTATGACTGCAAATGCCTTCTCCGAAGATAAACAGGCGGCGCTGGATGCCGGGATGAACGACCATGTTGCAAAGCCGATCAATATGAACATCCTTGTGCCGACCATCCAGAAATACCTTTGATGCGGACAGAAAGCTTTGTATAAGGATGCTTGCAGACCGCAATACACTCGCTAAACGAAAACCGCCGAGGATGCTTCCCGTTTTGGGAGACATCCTCGGCGGTTTTTTATCGCAATTTTCAAAAATAGTTTGCTTATTCAAGATGCAGAGGTATGTGGCATTGTAGCAGAGCCCGTATTTTTTGCATGGGCAGAGTGCCCATTGCTTTCGGCAGAACGACAGAAAATTTCTTCAAAATTTGTGCAACTTTCAAAGAATGCAAAGTGACTGACGGTCAGCACTTTATTACTTTTATCTGGACAAGGCTTTTTGCGGTTTCTCCTGCCGGAAATGTATCCCAAAGACGGTCCTTGCTTTAGTCATACTCATTTGACAGAAAGCGCTTTTTCCGGTATTCTGTCCGTATCGCAAGGACGGCGGGCAGAAAAACCCGCCTTTTTTCGTTTGTTCTGTATTTATGGGGAGGACAACTTATGGCAACCATGAAAGATATCATCCAGAGCCCGCTGCTGCTGGCGCTGGTCATCGGCGGTCTTTTGTATATTTCCGCATTCTCGCTGGTCTATCTCAAAAAGGCCTACGACCACTGTCTGGAGCTGGGCATCACACGCAAGGAACTGAGCAACGTGATCAAATCCAGCCTTATTTTTTCCGTTGTGCCCAGCCTTTCCATCGTGGTGGGCCTGTTCGTGCTCATTGCGGTGCTGGGCAGCGTGTGGGCTTGGTGGCGGCTGTCGGTCATCGGTTCGCTCTCGTATGAAACCATGATCTCCAGCTCCATTGCGCAGGTGCTGGGCTACGCATCCTCTGCAGAAATGCTGGAAAGCGCCACCGGACGGCAGTTTGGCGTGGTGATGATCCTGATGAGCGTGGGTATGCTGAGCGGCTTTCTGATCCTGCTGCCCTTTGGCAAAAAGCTGTGCAAAAGCGTGGACCGCTCTGCAGCCGAAAGCGGCAGCAGCACTTGGAAAAACGTGCTGTCCGGTGTGTTTATGCTGGTGATGTTCTCGGTGTACATCCCCATCCTGCTGTTCACCGATAATGTGCAGGCTGCCGTTATGATCACCGGTCTTGTGATCGCCATTGGTGTGGGTGTGCTGGCAAAGCGCCCGGGTCTTGCATGGCTCAATAACTTTGTGATGGCATTTTCCATGCTTGGCGGCCTTGTCTCGTCGCTGGCATGGGTACGGATCTTCGGTTAAGGAGGGAAACGGACATGAGTAAAGCAAAGACTGAGACCAAAATGGACTCCTTCCAGAGCTGGGCGCACCGCTGGGGACGCGTGGGCACCCTGATCGCCCTTATTTACATGGTGGCGCTGCCCTTTGTGGTGCTGGCTGCCTATGACAGCATCCCGTCTCTGGGCGAGGTGTTCAACGTGAACACCTTTTCCATCCTGCTCATCTACATCCCGGTGGGCTTTTCAGAAGCACTGAGCTACACCCCCATTCTGGGCTGCTCGGCGTATCTGGCGTTCATCACCGGCAACATCATGAACCTGAAGCTTCCGGTGGCGGCAAACGCCATGAACCTGACCAAAAAGCAGCCCAACACCCCGGAGGGTGAGGCCATTGCTTCGGTGGCTGTTGCGGTCTCTTCCCTGATGACCATTGCCATCCTGACGCTGGCAGCGGTGTGTGCCTCCTTCATCAGCCCGGTGTTCGAGCTGCCCGCCGTCAAAACTGCTTCCGGCTACCTGCTGCCGGCTTTGTTCGGCTCCATGGCGCTGGGTCTGTTCGCCAGCTCGTCCAGCGGCAGCAAGGTGGTCAAAGGCGGCATCAAGGGCGTGCTGCCGGTGCTGATCATCATGACGGTGCTCTCCCTCGCCGCACGCCTTGCAGGCTACGGCTCCGTGCTGGGCGGGCTTGTGGGCATCTTTATCATCGTGATGCTGCCCATCGGCATCCTGACCTCCTATGTGCTGTGGAAAAAGGGCAAGATCCAAGTGGTGGACAAGGAGCAAAAGGAAAAATAAGCTAAAAAGTCTCCTGACGAAAAACAGTCGGCGGATGACTATACTTTAACAAACGAACGGACTTCTGCGTGTGTTTGGACGCCTGCAGAAGTCCGTTTTGCGTGCAGAGACTTTTCTGCGGGGAAAAAGCATGGTATACTGAAGGCAGCGAACCGGAACGGATCAATGAAAGACGAGGACTGTAAAATGAACATCGAAGAACGGGCGGCACAGGCTGCCGCATGGAAAGCAGCCGGACAGTGCAACTGCGCACAGGCAGTGCTGAAAGCATTCGAGGACAAGCTGCCGGTGGACACCGACACCCTGATGAAGCTGGGCGCAGGCTATGCCGCCGGTATGGGCTGCATGGAAAGCACCTGCGGCGCATTGATCGGCGCAGTGATGGTGGCAGGCGTCGTCACCAACGGCAAGGGCACGCCCCGTATCTCCAAGGAATTGCTGCAAAGCTTTCAGGAAAAGTGCGGCGCTACCATTTGTAAAGACCTGAAGGGTGTGGAGACCGGCGCACCGCTCTGCCCCTGCCCGGAGTGCGTCCGTAACGCCGTGCTGGCACTGGGCGAGGTGCTGGGAGAGTAAAATGAAGAAGGTGCTGTTTGTCTGCCACGGCAATATCTGCCGCAGCCCTATGGCGGAATTTGTGATGAAGGATTTAGTGGAAAAGGCCGGGCTTTCCGCACAGTTTGAAATAGCTTCGTCTGCCACAAGCACCGAGGAGATCGGCAACCCGGTCTATCCACCCGCCCGGCACAAGCTGGCAGAGCACGGCATCTCCTGTGCAGGCAAGACCGCCCGGCAGATGACCCGGCGGGACTATGAGACCTACGACTATCTCATTGCCATGGATCACAACAACCTGCGGAACATGGCGCGGTTTGTGGGCAGCGACCCGGAGCACAAGGTGTCATTGCTGATGGATCACACCCGCCGCCCCGGCGACGTGGCAGACCCGTGGTACACCGGAGACTTTGAAGCCACATGGCAGGATGTGCTGGAAGGCTGCACCGCCCTGCTGGAAGAGCTGCGATAAAAGAAAGCACTTTCAGAAAAATCGCCTTAAAGAAAAAACAGCGCCCCGGAGAGTTTTTTGTCGTTCTCCGGGGCGCTGTTTTATTGCGGTGTTTCTTTTGTGCGCAGACGCCGGCAGGCGTCCTCTTTCACAAGCTCGATGACCACCGCCGTCAGGGGGATAAAGAAGATGATGCCGATGATGCCAAAGAGCTCTCCGCCGATCATGGCGGCAACAAGGGTGTAAAGCGGGGAAAGCCCTACGGACTTTCCCACCACACGGGGATAGATGAACTGGTTTTCAATAAACTGTACGGCAAGATACACGATAAGGCAGCGCACGGCCAGCACAGGGTCAACCAGCAGCACAAGGAACACGCTGACTACGCAGGAGATCAGTGCACCCACATAGGGGATGATGGCGCAGATGGCGGTCAGCACCCCCACCAGACTGCCGTAGGGGATCCTGAAAATGGAAAACGCAAGGGCCATCAGAACGCCAAGGATCACCGCTTCGCTGCATTGTCCTGTCAGAAAGCTTGCGAAGGATTGACGGAACAGCCGGCAGAATTTCAGGACTCCGGCGGCGTGGTCGGGCTTCAGGTAGGCACACACCAGTGTGCGGGCGTGATGGCCAAGGCTCTCCGTCCCAAGGGACATATAGATGGAGATGATCAGCGCAAACGAGGCAGTCACCACGATATTCACCGTGGCGGATACTGCCCCTACTGCATTGACCAGCACAGTGTCGATGCCTGCGGTGATCTTGTGCAGCAGCTGTTCCCAGTTGATGCCTTCCAGCCAGCTCATCAGCCAGCCCATGTCGGTATTCTGTGCGCTGAGATAGGCGGTCCAGCGGGGGATGTTGGCTTCGATCTGCACATAAAGGCTGTGGAAGGACTGTACCAGCTCCGGGATCAGCAGGGTCAAAGCCAGCACCAGCACCAGAGCAACACCCAGCAGGGTGATGAAAAAGCTGAGAAGATGGATGGCTTTAGCCGAGGGCTGCTTTTTCGCCTTGCGGAACAGGCTTTTCAGCCGCTTTTCCAGCCCGGTCATGGGCACATTGATGAAAAGCGCCAGAATACCGCCCGCCAGAATGGGCAGCACCAGATCTATGAGCTTTGCGGCAAAGGCCAGAACGGCAGAGAGCCGCAGCAGCGCTACAAAAAGCGTTACCCCTACAACGGTAACAAGCAGATACTGTTTTGTTTTTGGTTCCATGCAAAGATCCTTTCCCGGAGGTTTGTGGCAGCAGGCTGCAAAAAGACCGTCTGCGGACTTTTTATCGTATTTTTTAAAAATAGTGCCTGTCAGAACGGCATACTTGTGAGATGCAGTTTGCGGATGCTGCTTGTGTATTTATAATATTGTAATCAGAAGAAACAGGCTTGTCAAGACGATGCAAAATGGCTGCGCAGCTTTATGACAGTACCATTCCGCTCTCTTGGGAGGAAAATATAGCTGCGGTACTGTTTCTGACAATATTGCTGCCGGAGCAGCGCGAATTTTTTTAAAGCTCCGCCTCCAAAACTGCGTATTTTGGATATGCAGTTTTTGGGCGTTTGCGTGAAAAAATGCAAACTGCTGCAAAAAGCCGCGGTACCGTAAAAAGGGGAAATAAAAGGACTGAAAAGCAGGCTGCGGAAAGGTACGGGGACTGCTGTGCCTGTGCTGCAGATGCATAAAAATCGGCTTTTTTCGGCAGGGGAACAGCCTGAACGGCGGCATTCTGGGTCATCAGGCTATTGCAGACGCCAACAATGACGGCTACACCATCGGCATGATCACCTTTGAGCTGGCTACTTACAAGAAGCTGGGCACCAGCGATCTGACTTGGGAAAACTACGCTCCGCTGTGCCGCGTCAACACCGACGCTGCCGCCATTACCGTGGGCGCAAAGTGGGCTGCTTCCAACAATATCACCGATCTGGCCGGCTTTATCGATTACTGCAAGGCTCACCCCGGTGAGGTGCAGATGGGCGGCTCTTCCAACGCTTCCGTCTGGCACATTGCAGGCGGCTACCTGATGAGCGCCACCGGCATCGACATCCAGATGATCACCTATCAGGAAGGTGCTGCTACCGCTGTGCAGAACGCAGCCGGCGGCTTCATTCAGGGCGTTACCGTCTCTCTGGCCGAGGCACGCAGCTTTATTGAGTCCGGCGATCTAATCTGCCTTGGCGTTATGGATGAGAAGCGCAACCCTGTGTTCCCCGATGTGCCCACCTGCAAGGAGCAGGGCTACGATATCACCTACTACACCCAGCGCGGCATGGCTACATCCTGTGCGCCATGGTGCTGTCCATGATCATCATGATCCTTATCGGCAAGCGCAACTGGCTGCAGATGATCTTTGTAAGCGTACTGGTGCCGCTTTTGATGTGGCTGGTGTTCTACAAGGTGCTTACCGTCAATATCCCGCTGGGGCCGCTGAATTTCCTGCGCACCCTGGTGGACATGATCTAAGGAGGGAGCACAGCTATGGATTTTAATCTGCTTCTTTTCAGCTACGCTGCTGTCTGGTCCAACCCTGAGGTCATCCTTATGACCTTTATCGGAGCTTTGGGCGGCGTTCTGCTGGGCGCGATCCCGGGCATGACCGCCACCATGGGTGTGGCGCTGCTCATTCCGTTCTCTTTTGGTATGGATCTGATCCCGTCCATCGGCCTGCTGCTGGGCATCTACTGCGGCGGTATGTACGGCGGCTCTATCTCTGCCATCCTGATCCATGCCCCCGGCACCCCGGCTGCTGCCGCCACCCTGCTGGACGGCTTCCAGTTCATCCCCACACTGATCGGTCTGTTCGCTGTCTCCGAGGTCATCGCCGGCGTGGAGCGCATCATCCGCGGTGAGGAGCAGGAGTCGAAGGAAAAGATCACCAATGTGCTGACGGATCTCAAAACCATCCGTCAGATCTGGCCCAACATCCTTTCCGGCGGCCTTATCGGCACCTTCATCGGTGCTATCCCTGGTGCAGGCGGTGATATTGCGGTGTTCGTCTCCTACGGCGCCAGCAAGTCTGCCAGCAAGCACCCGGAGCTGTACGGCACCGGTATCCCCAACGGCGTTGCTGCTACCGAGTCTGCCAACAACGGCTGCTCCGGCGGTGCTATGATCCCACTGCTGTCTCTGGGTGTTCCCGGCGACTCCGTCACCGCAATCCTGCTGGGTGCCTTTATCATGAAGGGCATCACCCCGGGCCCCATGATGTATGTCACTGAGCTGCCCACCGTTTACCGCGTGTTTGCGGCTCTGATGCTGGCAAACCTCTGTATGCTGGCTGTAGGCTGTCTGGGCGTCCGCTTCTTTGCCATCATCACCTCTCCCATCGCCATGGTCTTTGCCGCTGTAGCCATTCTGGTCATCGTGTTCTCGATGTATAATCAGAGCAAGATCAACAAGAAAGCAGCCGCTACTGCACAGGAGAAAGCATAACCTCCTGACAAGCACTGCCGGATAAATAACAAAAGCGCAGCTGTCCTGTTTTTGCAGGGCGGCTGCGTTTTTGTTATACGCTGCGGCTGTAAAAAACAGATGCAGTGCGAACTACGGCGTACCCATTGAAACCCGTTGGCATTTCAAAAAAGCGCTGATGATCGCCGCTAAGCAGCAACGATTATGTTTCTGTTGAAAAGCTCTTGACAACGGGAACTTTTTTGATTATAGTAGAACTAACAAACGTTAGTTAGCAAAGGGCGGAGAAAAATGGAAGACACCAAACAGCGCATTCTGGAAAAATCTCTGGAACTATTTTCGACCAAAGGGTATGATGCGGTCAGCGTGGGCGAAATTGCAAAAGCGGTGGGCATCAAGGCTCCGTCTCTTTACAACCATTTCCCCAGCAAGCAGGCGATTTTTGATGCCATCGTGGAATCAACGGCTGCCCACTACGAAAAAGATACGGGCAGGATCGACATTCATGTGCAGAATGTAAAGCAGGACTGCCCTACGTTTTCTCATATCCCGGAGCAGGCTCTTGCGGACAAAGTTCGGCAGATCTTCCTGTATTCTTTGCACGATAAGCAGATCAGTCAGTTCCGCCGGATGATGACGCTGGAGCAGTTCCGCTCCCCGGAGCTTGCAGCATTGTTCTCGGAACGCTATGTGGACCGTATGATCTCTTACCATGCAGGAATTTTCCGCTCCCTGATCGCAGGCGGCGAAATTCGGAATGAGAACCCGGATACATTGGCATGGATGTACGTTTCCCCGGTCATTACTCTGCTCAGCGTCTGCGACCGCCAGCCGGAACGAGAAGCCGAAAGCCTTGCAAAGCTGGACGCCCATGTAAAGCTGTTCTTCCGTACCTTTAACATTGAGGGAGGTGAAAAATAAAGAAATTTTTATTGAAGTAGAAAAATGTCACAAATGCTAAAATCAAAGGAGAGCTTTTTGAAACATACAACATTTGCACTGGGACTTGTGGGCTGACCGGGAGGTCTGGCAAATATCACAAGCCACTCCTCCCGAAGACGAACAGACACAATTCTTCAGGAGGACGATACCATGAATCGTGAAAATAAACGCAAGACCTTTGAAAAAGGTTACTATAAAACCCACGCCTGCAACGATACCTTTACCTGCAAAGTCTGCGGACGGGTCTGCACCCCGCAAAATGCCGGGAGCGACCACCGCAACCATTGCCCCAACTGCCTGTCCAGCCTTCATGTGGACGAAGAACCCGGCGACCGTGCCTCCGACTGCGGCGGCATCATGGAGCCGGTGGCCGTCTGGGTACGCAAAGGCGGCGAGTGGGCCATCATCCACCGCTGCAAACGCTGCGGAAAGCTCAGCTCCAACCGGGTGGCGGCAGACGACAACCCCATGAAGCTCATGAGCATTGCCATGAAGCCGCTGTGTTCTCCGCCGTTCCCGCTGGATTATCTTGAGGAAATGACCGCCTTGATGGGCGGCGATGGACGGATGCGGTAAGCCGTAGGAGAAACTACAAGATGGACTATATCAGAGTTACCAAGGAAAACATCGACAGGGAACACATCTGTTGTGCCATGTCCGGCCAACAGAGCCTTGCCAAGAAGGAATGGCTCAAGCAGCGCTTTGAGGATGGACTGGTTTTTTACCGCAGTGCAGAGCGCGGCAAGTGCTTTATCGAGTATATCCCGTCAGAAAACGCATGGGTGCCCATTGATGCGGCAGGCTGGCTTTATATCGACTGTCTGTGGGTCTCCGGCTCCCTGAAAGGTCACGGCTATTCCAGCGAGCTGCTGGAAGAATGCCTTCGGGATGCCAAGGCGCAGGGCAAAAACGGCGTTTGCATTCTGTGTGCCGAGGGGCGCAAACGGGAGTTCCTCGCTGACCCAAAGTTTTTGACCCATAAGGGCTTTAAGGTTTCGGACATCTCCGATTGCGGAATCAACCTCATGTACCTGCCCCTTGCAGAGAGTGTCCAGCCGCCAAGATTCAAAGACTGTGCCAAGCATCCCAAGGTGGAGGAAAACGGCTTTGTCCTCTACTATACCGACCAGTGCCCCTACACCTATTATTGGGTGCCAAAGGTGCAGGAGGTCGCAAAGGAACATGGGGTCCCGTTCAAAGCCGTTCACATCACTGAGAAAGAGACGGCCCAGAATGTGCCTGCACCTGTCACAACCTATGCGTTGTTCCGGGATGGGAAGTTTGTGACCCAGAGCATCCAGTCGGACAAGAAATTTTTGAAATTGGCAGGCGCAGCGGATTGAAGGATTCAGGAGAAAAAAATGAAATACGATCAAACGATTACAACGCCAAAAGGACTGGCAGTCCATATCCGAAACGGCGTGGCATCCGATGGAAGCGCCGTGCTTGAAAACTTTAATTTGACACACGCAGAAACCGATTATCTGCTGAGCTATCCCGATGAAAATCACTTTGACGCGGAACAGGAAAGCCAATACTTGGAGAAAAAGTCAACCAGCCCGAATGAAATTGAGCTGATTGCCTTTGTGGATGGTAAAGTGGCAGGAACTGCCGGGATCGATGCAATCGGAACGCAGTATAAAGTGACGCATCGTGCTGAATTTGGCATCAGTATCCTGAAAGAGTATTGGGGTCTGGGAATCGGGCGAGCCTTAATGGAAGCCTGTATCCATTGCGCTAAAGCCGCCGGATACGCTCAGTTGGAACTGGAGGTGGTGGCGGAAAACGCAAGAGCGATTTCCATGTACCAGACGGCAGGATTTGTGGAATATGGCAGAAACCCAAAAGGTTTTCGCTCTCGGAACGCTGGATATCAGGAACTGATCTCCATGCGGCTGGAATTATAAATTTTATCATCGATCAAGACGCCAGACGCTCAGACGCAGTGCAGTCCATAATGTTGGACGGTACTGCGTTTTTATTTTTGAGGATACAAGCAACCAAGTGATGGAGGAACCTATGGACAGTCTAAAGACGATTCAGAAAACATTTCGCATTTTTCTGCGGCTGACCCATGCTGCAAAAATACTCTGCATTGTTGGCACGGTACTGAGCGGAGCGGGTGCATTATGCTTGATGACTTCTTATTACGGCGGTCATGTTTTTGACCTGTTCGGAAAACCAGTTATGATATTCCATCCTGACACAAATTGGAAACAGCAAGGCGTTGAACTTTTGGCAGCATCCATTCGGATGATGGACAAAGTTGCCGAAGCCGAGGAACTTGGACTGGACAGCCGCCCTTCCACCTTGGAAAAGCTGGCAGAACTGGCTGGTGCAAAAGAAAAGTGCGATGCCCCGGAGTGCAACCCCACCGTCTGCCGGAAAGCGAGGGATGCCCATGAACTTTGACCACGAAGAACTGATGCTGATGATGCTCTACAATACCGGCACCCGGCAGGGGCTGGTGCGGGAGCTGCGGCTGATGCAGTGTTACCTGATGCCGGATGAAACCGCCCTGCGGGAGCTGTCGGAGGGTGTTATCGAAAAACTGAAACTGCTGACCGATGCAGAGTTTGCCGAACTGGAATTTCCCCCGGACTGATTATTGCCGCCTGTGGGCGGCGTACATAAGAGCTTTCGCATCCTGCAAAGGTATGATATACTGAAGCTGACAGCTTTCAGGTCGTAGATAAAAGATAAGAGGTGCTTTTTATGGCAGGTTTGAAGGGAAAGACCGGTATCGTGACCGGCGGCAGCAGCGGGATCGGTTTCCAGATTGCAAATGTGCTGGCTCAGGCCGGCGCGACAGTTTATGTCATCAGCCGCACCGGCAAGCCCAAAGAGGGTGTAGGCGAAAGTGCACCGGGCGTTGTCCATCTGCAGGGGGACATCGGCAATGCAGAAGCTATGAAAACACTGGTGGCGGAGCCGGCCGCAAAGCATAACGACTGTCTGGATTTTCTGGTAAACAACGCAGGCGTCAGCTATAAATGCCGGGCCGAGGACTTTCCCATGGAGCAGTTTGACAATATCATGAATGTGAATGTCAAATATCTGTTCCAGATGAGTGTGATTTGCTACCCCTATCTGAAGAAAAGTGCGGACAAGGGCCGCATCATCAACATCACCAGCATGAGCGCCCATCTGGGCTTCAGCG
>OGGB01002419.1_pt1 | contig 10663 bp, 7 predicted proteins | sample 1571111 | NCBI WGS metagenome assembly OGGB01 (sample SAMEA2582067, study PRJEB24529) | metagenome | biome: Human gut stool | place: China | collected 2011
AGTGGGCGCGAGCCACGGCCACAGCCGGGGTGTTCAGCAGACGCTCATCCAGCAGAGCAAAGCTCTCTTTTTCGGCGTCGTCGGGGATGGTGAGGATGGCCAGCTTTTCCAGACCATTTGCGAAGGGGAGAAGGATGAGGGTGGCCGCGATGTTGAAGGCGGAGTGGACCACAGCAATGCCCCAGGCGGCGATGGTCTCGTTCACAAAATCAAAGTGGACCACGGCGTTCAGACCGTAGAAACCGGCCAGAAAGACCGTGACACCGATGATGTTGAAGTAGAGGTGGACCATGGCGGCACGGCGGGCATTCTTATTTGCGCCCACAGAAGAGATCAGCGCGGTGACACAGGTGCCGATATTCTGACCCATGATGATGGGGATAGCGCTGCCGTAGGTGATGACGCCGGTGGCGCTCAGCGCCTGCAGGATGCCGACGCTGGCGCTGGAACTCTGGATGATGCCGGTGACCAGTGCGCCCACCAGAACGCCGAGGATGGGATTGGAGAAGCGGACGAAGAGGTTGGTGAACCATGCCTCACCCTGCAGGGGCTCGACGGCATTGGACATGGTAGTCATGCCGGTCATCAGGATGGCAAAGCCGATGAGGATGGTGCCGATGCCCTTTTTCTTCTCATTCTTGCCCATATAGAGCAGGATGCCGATGAAGGCGAGAATGGGGCTGAAGGAGGTGGGCTTGAGCATCTGGATCCAGATGCTGTCGCCCTGCAGACCGGAAAGGCTCAGCAGCCAGCTGGTGACAGTGGTACCCACATTGCTGCCCATAATGATGCCGATGGCCTGATGCAGCTCCATGATGCCGCTGTTGACGAAGCCGACCACCATGACGGTGGTAGCACTGGAACTCTGGATGATGGCGGTCACGCACAGACCGAGGAAGAAGCCCTTGAGGGGGTTATCCGTCAGTTTGCTCAGAATCTTCTGCAGATGGCCGCCGGCCTGTTTCTCAAGGGCTTTGCCCATGATGTCCATGCCGAACAGGAACAGAGCCAGACCGCCCAGCAGAGAAAAGACATTGAATAGAGTCATGTTTTACTCCTCACTTGTTGAAGCTTGCGTTTGTACATCGACAGTGGCCGTAGAGGACCCGTGCAGGAGCATGTCTCAACTTTTTACACGACCTGCACTGGATTTCACCGGTCCTATCCCTGATTATGAGTATACGAGTGGAATGTAAAATCGGAAACCGGCGAAATGTAAAACTCATGTAAAGTAAACTCTATCCCTGCCTCCTATTATATGGTTTTGGCCCCCGGATGCAAGCGCTGGCGCAAAACCAGAAAAGATTCCTGAAAGAATTGTTGTTTTTGCTGTCCGTCTCGATTATAATATAAAGAAGGATAAACTGTGCTGCCTTTTGGTATGGCGGAGCACAGAGGATGCAGGAGGAAAAACGAATGGGGAATTTCGCTGTTTCGCTCAAGCGGCTGGTCGAGAAGGTCAGCCTCGAGGTTATCTATACGCCCTGCGATTTGGACAAGATCAGCGTCGAGATCGCAGAGGTCAACCGTCCCGGTCTGTTTCTGGCCGGTTACTACGATTATTTCGATAAGCTGCGCTTACAGATCATGGGCCTTGCGGAGATGAACTTTCTGGCCGGTCTTACGGCGGAAAAGCGCCGTGAGCGCCTTGACCAGCTGTTCCGCCAGCAGCCGCCGGCCGTCATCCTCTGCCGCAACGAGGAGCTGGAACCCTTCCCGGAGATGCAGGAGCTTGCAAAGCAGCACGGGGTAGCCCTGCTGCGCTCCAACGAGACGACCTGCACCATGATGGGCAGCCTCATCAGCATGCTGAACCTTGAACTGGCTCCCCGCATCACCCGCCACGGCGTGCTGGTGGAAGTTTACGGTGAAGGCATCCTCATTCTCGGCGACAGCGGCATCGGCAAGAGCGAGCTGGCCATCGAGCTGGTCAAGCGCGGCCACCGCCTCGTTGCCGACGATGCCGTGGAGCTGCGCAAGGTCTCCAACCGTCAGATCATGGGTACTGCGCCGGAAAACATCCGCCACTTCATTGAGCTGCGCGGCATCGGCATCGTCAACGTGGCCCGCGTGTTCGGTGTGGGCGCGGTCAAGGTGAGTGAAAGCCTCGACCTCGTCGTCCAGCTGGAAGCATGGGACCCCACCAAAAACTATCAGCGCACCGGCTTGGAAAGCGAGTATTATGACATTCTGGGCGTCAACATCCCCAGCACCATCATCCCCGTTTCGCCCGGACGCAACCTCGCAGTCGTGCTGGAAACGGCGGCTATCAATAACCGCCAGAAGAAGATGGGTTATAACGCCGCCAAGGAACTGCTCATCCGTCTGGGCCTGAACGACACGATGGACTGATTTTCTACCGATAGAGGAAGAACGAATGGAACGATTGAAACAGGCTTTGTCCGCTGCGGGCATTGCATACAAAGAAAATGAGCCGCTCAGCGCGCACTGCACTTTCCGCATCGGCGGCCCGGCAGATGTCTTTATCCTGCCGGAAAATGAGGCGCAGCTCTGCGCCGCCATCAAGCTGGCGAAGGAAGTGAATATCAAATATTATCTGCTGGGCAACGGCAGCAACATCCTGTTTGAGGATGCGGGCTACCGGGGAGCTGTCATCAATGTATCGGCCATGAAGAGCGCGATCGGTATTCTTGAAAATATCTGTTTCCCGGGCAAAGACCCATCCCTGACTTACGATGCTGTCATTGTCGGTGCGGACAAGATGCTCTCGTCGCTCTGCATGACGGCGCTGGAAAACAGCCTCACCGGTCTTGAGTTTGCCTACGGCATCCCGGGTACGGTGGGCGGAGCTGTCTACATGAACGCCGGAGCTTACGGCGGCGAGATGAAAGACGTGCTGGTCTCCGTGCGGTATCTGACCGCAGAAGGGGAGAGCGTTGAGGTACCGGCAGAACAGCTCGACCTCAGCTACCGCCACAGTATTTTCGAAGAAAACGGCGGCTGCATCCTCTCGGCAAAGTTCCACCTTGCAAGAGGCAATGCCGCCGACATCCGCTCCAGGATGGACGACCTGATGGCCCGCCGCAAAGACAAACAGCCTCTCGACAAGCCCAGTGCCGGCAGCACCTTCAAGCGGCCGGTGGGCGCATTTGCGGCGGCCCTCATCGACCAGTGCGGTCTGCGGGGCTACCGCCATGGCGGCGCAGCCGTCAGTGACAAGCACTGCGGCTTTGTGGTCAATCTGGGTGGAGCGACCTGTGCAGATGTGCTGGCTCTGTGCGATGAGGTGCGCGCCATCGTGAAAGAAAAGACCGGCTACGATCTCGAAAAAGAAATTCGTGTGGTGGAAGCATAAAAGAAAGAGGCGTGCAAAATGGATCTTCTCATCGTCAGCGGCCTTTCCGGTGCAGGCAAATCTGTCGCCATGAATGCGCTGGAAGACATCGGCTTTTTCTGCATTGATAACATCCCGGCGGCACTGCTGCCCAGCATCACGGCGTTTTCGAAAGCGGGTGACAACCAGCTCAAGCGGGTGGCTCTCTGTATGGACATCCGCGGCTGCCGTACGCCGGAAGAAATCGAAGAAGCTCTTTCTCAGTTGGACGCGCAGGGGATAGAATATGAGATCTTGTTCCTTGATGCCCCGGACGATGTGCTGATGCGCCGCTACAGTGAGACGCGCCGCCGCCATCCGATGAGCATTTCCGACGGCCTTTCCACCCGGGAAGCCTTCCGCAGGGAGCGCGAGATCTTGCAGCCCCTCAAAGACCGGGCAGATTATACCATCAATACCGGCCTGCTCTCCACCTCTCAGAACAAAGAGCGCATCTGCGATCTGTTCAACCAGAACGGCGGCGCGAAGAGCGCCATGCGTCTGACAGTCATGTCCTTCGGCTTCAAGTTCGGCATCCCACCGGAGGCGGATCTTGTTTTGGATGTCCGCTGTCTGCCCAACCCTTTTTATGTCCCGGAACTGAAGCATAAAACGGGTCTTGATGAAGAGGTCGTCGATTTTGTCATGAGCCACCCGGAGGCGCAGGAGCTTTTGAAGCGCTATGAATCGTTTCTGGAATATGCTCTTCCGCTCTACGTCAAGGAAGGCAAAAGCCAGCTCACCATCGCAGTGGGCTGCACCGGCGGCAAGCATCGCTCCATCACATTTGCGCGGAAAATCGCGGAATACTGCGAAAAGCTTGGCTACAAGCCCGGCATCCAGCACCGCGATTCTGTCCGTTGAAAGGATAAACATATCATGAGTTTTGCATCCCAGGCAAGGGAGGAGATCGCCCGGCGCAGTCTGCAGAAGGACTGCTGCGTCCGCGCTGCCGCCTATGGAATTGCCTGCTTCGCCAAGTACTTCGACGCCAGCGGGCTGGTGCTGCAGACGGAACAGGAGCTGACGACGCAGGTGGCTTCCCGGCTGTTTGCGCGCTGCGGTGTACAGGGCGACATCATCGAGAAGCAGCGTCCCAGCGGGGTGGTCTATGAGTTCAGCATCCGCACACCGGAGCAGGTGGCGCGGATGCACGAGCTTTTCGGTACCACCGGCACCGAGACGAGCCTGCAGATAGACCCCAGACTGATTCGCTGCCAGACGTGCGTCAGCGCGTACATCGGGGCAGCTTTTTTGTGCAGCGGCACGGTCACTGACCCACAAAAGGAGTATAACATCGAGTTTCTCACCAGCCGCACGAACCTTGCGCGCGACTTCGAAGCCCTGCTGGCGGAGCACGAGTTTGCACCTCACCGCACCCGCCGCAACGGCGTGAACCTTGTTTACGTCAAGAGCTGCGACAACGTGGAGCGCATCCTTTCCTTTATGGGAGCGGCGGAGGCATCGGCCCAGCTCAGCGCCCAGAAAGCTGTCAAGCAGATGCGCAACCAGATCAACCGCCACACCAACTGTGACACCGCAAACCTGGGCAAGACGGCCCGTGCCAACGCCCAGACTCTCAAAGCCATCCGCTTTCTGGAAGAGCAGGGGGCGCTGAAAACGCTGCCCGAGGCGCTGCAGCAGGCAGCGGCCCGGCGGCTGGAATATCCTGATTTATCGCTGACTGCGCTCTGCGGATGCTTTGACCCGCCCATGAGCAAATCGGGTCTTTCTCACCGGATGAAAAAGCTGGAAGCGCTGGCCGACGCCCTGCGTCAGCGGCTCGAAGAACACACTGAAACAGAGGAGGCAGGAGCATGAGCGATGTGACCGAAGGAAACCGTCAGGGGAGAGACTTCGTTCATCTCCACATCCATACCGAATACAGCCTGCTGGACGGTGCCTGCCGTATCGACCAGCTCATGGACCGCGTCAAGGAGTGCGGCCAGAATGCCATCGCCATCACGGACCACGGCGTCATGTACGGCTGTGTCCAGTTCTATAAGGCCGCAAAAAAGGCAGGCATCAAGCCCATCATCGGCTGTGAGGTCTATGTGGCCACCCGCACCCGCTTCGATAAAGTGAACAAAATCGACGGCAACAACCATCTTATCCTGCTCTGCAAGAATGAGACCGGCTATAAGAACCTCATCAAGATGGTGTCCGCTGCCTTCGTGGAGGGCTTTTATTCCAAGCCGCGTGTAGATAAGCAGCTTCTTGAGCAGTATCACGAGGGGCTTATCTGCCTGTCTGCCTGCCTCGCAGGCGAGATCCCGCAAGCCATTCTGGCGGGAGACTACGAGCGGGCAAAGTCCACGGCCCTGTGGTATCAGGAACTGTTCGGCAAGGGCAATTACTACATCGAACTGCAGGACCACGGCCTCGAAGAGGATACGATCGTCCTGCCCCAGCTCATCAAACTGGCGCGGGAGACCGGCATCCCGATGGCGGCCACCAACGACTCCCACTATCTGCGGAAGGATGACGCCAAGATGCAGAGCATCCTGCTCTGCATCCAGACCGGCAAGACCATTCAGGACGCTGACCGGATGGAGTTCCGGACCGACGAATTCTACGTCAAAACGACGGATGAAATGTACGAGTTGTTCGCAATGGTGCCGGAAGCCTGTGCCAACACCCAGAAAATCGCGGACCAGTGCAATTTTGACTTCGACTTTGGACACACCAAAATTCCATATTACAAAGCCCCGAACGGGATGGACAATCAGGAGTTTTTCGAGAAGCTCTGCTGGGACGGCCTCGAGCGCCGCTACGGCCCGGACGTCCCACCGTCCAATAAGGACCGCCTGACCTATGAGATCGGCGTGGTCAAGTCGATGGGCTATACCAACTACTACCTCATTGTCTGGGATTATATCAACTACGCCAAGAGTCAGGGCATTCCGGTAGGCCCGGGCCGTGGCTCGGGCGCGGGCAGCATCGCGGCTTACTGTGTAGGCATCACTGACATCGACCCCATCCGCTACAACCTCATCTTCGAGCGATTCCTGAACCCCGAGCGCGTCAGTATGCCCGATTTTGACGTCGATTTCTGCTATGAGCGCCGTCAGGAGGTCATCGACTACGTCAACCGGAAGTACGGCGCAGACCATGTAGCCCAGATCGTCACCTTCGGCACCATGGCCGCCCGCAACGCCATCCGCGATGTGGGCCGCGTGATGGGGATGCCCTATCAGAGCGTGGATGTGGTGGCAAAGCAGGTGCCGATGGAGCTGAAAATGACGCTGAAACGCGCCTTGGAGGTCTCGCCGGAGCTGAAGCGGATGTACGACAGCGACCCGCAGGTCACAGAACTTATCGACACTGCGCTGAAGGTTGAAGGAATGCCTCGTCACGCCTCCACCCATGCGGCCGGCGTCGTCATTACCCCGGAACCGACAGACTATTATCTGCCCCTGGCCACCAACGACGGCCTGCCTGTCACCCAGTTCAATATGACCGAGATCGAAGAGCTGGGCCTGCTGAAAATGGACTTCCTTGGTCTGCGCACCCTGACGGTCATCCGGGACGCGGAGGCTGCCATCCAGAAAAAAGACCCGTCCTTCTCCATCCGGAAGCTGGATTATGACGATGCAGCGACTTATAAGATGCTGGGACAGGGTGAAACGGAGGGCGTGTTCCAGCTCGAATCCTCGGGTATGAAACAGGTCCTCGTGGGTCTGCAGCCACAGAACCTTGAAGATGTCATCGCTCTTATCAGTCTTTACCGCCCCGGCCCGATGGACTCCATCCCGACCTACCTGCGCAACCGCCACGAGCCGGATAAGATCAGCTATAAGACCCCTCAGCTGGCCCACATCCTCGACGTCACCAACGGCTGCATCGTCTACCAGGAACAGGTCATGCAGATATTCCGTGAGCTGGCTGGTTTCTCGTTCGGACAGGCAGATAACGTCCGCCGTGCCATGAGTAAAAAGAAGCACGCGGTGATGGAGGCAGAACGCGAGCATTTTGTCCATGGCTGCACCGAGCCGGGCCACGAATGCCCGGGCTGTGTCGCCAATGGCATCTCCGAGGAAGTCGCCAACGAGATCTACGATGAAATGTCGAGTTTTGCGTCCTACGCCTTCAATAAAAGCCATGCGGCCTGCTACGCTTATGTCGCATTCCAGACGGCTTATCTCAAGTGTCATTACCCCAGCGAGTTTATGGCCGCATTGCTCACCAGTGTGCTTGACAATACCGACAAAGTCATCGAGTATTCGGGCGAGTGCGCCCGCCTGGGCCTCAAGGTGCTTCCGCCGGACGTCAATATCTCGAACGGCGGCTTCACGGCGGACAACGGCAAGATCCGTTTCGGCCTGAATGCGGTCAAGAATGTGGGCCGCAACCTCATCGAGCGAGTCGTGGAAGAGAGAAAAGAGAAGCCTTATTCGAGCCTCTACGATTTCTGTAAGCGGATGCACGGCACTGAGCTGAACCGCCGGGCCGTGGAATGCCTGATCAAGGCGGGTGCCTTCGACAGTATGGGCGTCAACCGCCACAGCCTTGTGGAAGCCGTGGACGGCATCATCAAGAGCGTGGAGAGCGACTCCCGCCGCAATCTTGAGGGACAGCTGGACCTGTTCTCGGTGATGAGCGGCGAATCTCAGACTTCCGACACCGACAGCTACGAGATAAAGCCCTTCCCGGAGTACAGCCACACCGAACTGCTCCAGCAGGAGAAAGAGGTCAGCGGCCTCTATCTGTCCGGCCACCCGCTGGACGCCTATCGGGAACAGTCGGCACGCTTTGCGTCCAACAGCATCAAGGAGCTCACCGGCGAGGACGCTCACAAGCTGGACGGCAATCATGTCCGTATCGTGTGTACCATCGTCAAAAACCGGATGATGACCACCAAGTCCAACACGATGATGGCCTTCACCAGCGTGGAGGACCTGACCGGTACGATGGAGGTCATCGTCTTCCCACGGGTACTGGATACTTTCCGCGATGCGCTCAAGGAGAATGCCGTCGTGGTCATCGAGGGACGCCTCTCCGTGCGTGAAGATGAGCCTTCCAAGCTGATGGCTGAGAGCATCTCACCCATCGAGGGCTACGACCCCAAACGCCCGCAGGCCAACCGCCCCAACCTCATGCGGGATGCCGCCCAGCGGCTCTATGTCCGCCTGCCGTCCCGCAGCTGCCCCGAGTATGCAAAGGTCATCAATCTCCTTGAGATATTCGACGGCGATATGCCCGTCATTTTCTATCTCGAGGATGTCAAGCAGAAGCTCGCCGCGCCCCGGAGACTCTATGCTTCGGGCCATCCACTGCTGCTCCAGGAGCTGAAACGTCTGCTTGGTGAACGCAATGTCGCAACAAAATGACATTTCTGTGCATCAATCATTATGTCTGCGCTGTTTTCAAATGATTAACTTTGTGATATACTTGTCTAAGGCAAGCCATAGCAAATATGTTGCATCGAGTCGGGCCGCATCTGTGGAAGAAGGGGATGCGCGCGCCCCGAGTGGTATGTGAAGAAACAAATTGGAGGGAATCTCTCTATGGAAAAGCAAATCAAGACGATCGGTGTTCTCACCAGCGGCGGCGACGCCCCCGGCATGAACGCAGCTGTCCGTGCCGTGGTCCGTACCGGCCTGCACAAGGGTTTCCGCATGATCGGCATCCAGCGCGGCTATAACGGTCTGCTGAACGGCGAGTGCTTCGAAATGAACCTGCGCAGTGTCTCGAACATCATCTCTGCCGGCGGCACCATCCTCTACACCGCACGCTGCCTTGAGTTCAAGACCAAAGAGGGCCAGGATAAGGGCGCAGCCAAGTGCCGTGAGCTGGGCATTGACGCGCTGGTGGTCATCGGCGGCGACGGTTCTTACCGCGGCGCCCGTGAGCTGGCACACCGCGGCATCCCGATGATCGGCCTGCCCGGCACCATCGACAACGATATTGCCTGCACCGACTACACCATCGGTTACGATACCGCTATGAACACTGCTCTGGAGATGATCGACAAGCTGCGCGACACCACCCAGAGCCATGACCGCTGCAGCGTCGTCGAGGTCATGGGCCGCAACGCTGGTTACATTGCTCTGAACGTCGCCATCGCCTCCGGCGCTATGGCCGTGCTGCTGCCCGAGAAGGAATTCGATATGCAGCGCGACATCCTTGATAAGATCGTCGAGACCCAGCGCACCGGCAAGCGTCACTTCATCGTCATCGTGGCCGAGGGCATCGGCCATTCCCAGGAGATCGCCAACGAGATCCAGGCCCGCACCGGCATCGACACCCGTGCTACCATTCTGGGCCACGTCCAGCGCGGCGGCTCTCCCACGCTGCGTGACCGTGTGAACGCTTCTGCTATGGGCTACCACGCCGTCTGCCTGCTCGAGCAGGGCAAGTATAACCGCATCGTCGGCATGAAGGGTGAGGAGCTGGTGGATTACCCCGTAGATGAGGCCCTCGAGATGACCAAGAGCATCGACCCGGTCCTCGTGGACGTATGCAATACCATCTCCATCTGATTTTTGTATTTGTATATTAAAAATTGAAAACACCCACATGCTGTGCATTTAGCACGGCATGTGGGTGTTTTTCGTGGTAGGGGGATGTAGCAACTTACGCGTTTTTATTTGAATTTGGCACTATAGATGTTGGCCTCTTTATCTTGCATAAGCCAACCAAATTTCTGAAAGAACGATAAGATTTCTGGTGTTGTGGAAAATTCAGCAATGATATGTAGTACACCCGAGTAATGCTCGTTTTCTCGTCCATTGAAAAATCTTCCACCAGGGCCTTGCTTATAGCGCGTGATTTTGCCCTCTTTTATTTCAGTCCAAACGAGAGAACCTCCGGTAGTCTCGAACATATTTCCAACCATCCCATCAAATTGACCGGCATGAAAACGGTCTATAAGGTGTTTCTCTTCAATTGTCATGTCTGAAAACCTCCATTAGTACAGTGAAAAATGAGAGTCGTTATTATAGCCAAGACGTCTTGAATGTAGATAGTATATAGCCAGTTGCATAACTTTTCAATTGCTAAAACATATGAAAATATGAAGAAAATCCTATTCTAGATTAAAAGTTGCACAAATGAATTTGCAAGCGGACAATTTTCTGCAAAATAAGTACTTATGTGTGGCAGATAACTATTTCATTTTTCTTTTAAATATGATAATATGACTATAATATGTGATAGATTGAGATGATTTGCTATCAACATATCAAGCCGCAGATTGAGAATATCTCTCTGCCAGAAAGAGAGTGGAACAGTGGAACTGGAACAAGCCAAAAAGCGCGTAGAGGAACTGCGCACTGTGATCGAGAAGAATAACCGCCTTTATTACGACCAGGACGCCCCCGAACTCGA
>OGGB01002439.1_pt1 | contig 10597 bp, 9 predicted proteins | sample 1571111 | NCBI WGS metagenome assembly OGGB01 (sample SAMEA2582067, study PRJEB24529) | metagenome | biome: Human gut stool | place: China | collected 2011
AATATTATACTATGAAAATAGCAGCAATTATTGTCACTTATAATCGATTAGAATTATTACAGCGGTGTTACAATGCATTATTAGATCAATCGAATGAAAATTTTATTATCGTAGTGGTTAATAATGGTAGTACTGATGGTACTAAAGAATGGTTAGATATACCTAAAGACCGTTTAATTGTTATCCATCAAAATAATGTAGGAGGGGCTGGCGGATTTTATTCAGGAATGAAATTTGCTTATGAGGCTGGCTATGATTGGATGTGGTTGATGGATGATGATGGAGTTCCTGAAAAAAAACAATTACAAGAATTAATTCATGTATCAGAAGCTAATTCATTTCTTTTTGCAAATGCTCTAGTTTGTGATATTGAAGCTCCTTTATCATTGTCTTTTGGTTTGTCAGAGAGTATTCTTAATGTAAAAGACGTTGAGGGGCAGAAGTGGATTAAAAACCTTATAAATCCTTTTAATGGTACTTTGATTCATCGTAAAGTTATTGATAAGATAGGGTTTATAAAGAAGGAAATGTATATATGGGGAGATGAAGTAGAATACACTTTAAGAGCAATTACTAATGGGATAAATGTTTATACTATATGTAGTGCTATTCATTTTCATCCCCAAAATAAAGGGAAAAAAGAAAAAGTATTTCCTCATCTACTTCCTTATAGTATTGTTGTTAAACCTAAACCGTTGTCTCATGCTTATTACAGGAATATAGGATATATTGCTAGAAAATATCACTCTTTGAAATCTATTTTATTTGTGTTATTTTGTTATAGTATTTATTTTCTTAGAAAAATGGAAATATATGAATTATGCAAATTCTTTAAATATTACTTTCGGGGAATTAGAAATGATTATTTATCATAGGCGTTGTTTTTTATGAAAATATTAGTTACCGGTGCTGCTGGTTTTATAGGTTCTTACGTATGTAAGTGTCTGCTTTGTCGTGACGATGAGGTTGTAGGTATTGACAATATTAATGCCTATTATGATGTAAACTTAAAATATGGACGATTATCTACATTGGGTATTAATCAAGAATCTGTTGACTGGTATAAGTTTACCCAAAGCAATATATATGAACAATTTCGATTTATCCGTATGAATTTGGAGGACAAACAGGCCATGCAGATGCTTTTTGCTAATGAACATTTTGATAAAGTTGTGAATTTAGCGGCTCAAGCTGGAGTACGTTATTCAATAGAGAATCCGTATGCCTATGTAGAAAGTAATATAGATGGTTTTCTAAATCTGTTAGAAGGTTGCCGTCATTATCAGGTTAAACATTTGGTTTATGCTAGTTCTAGTAGTGTTTATGGGTTGAATGGAAAGGTTCCTTTCTCGGAAAAGGACAGTATAGCACATCCTGTGAGTCTTTATGCAGCAACTAAAAAAACAAATGAATTGATGGCTCATACGTATAGCCATTTATATGGCATTCCTTCTACCGGTTTACGTTTTTTTACTGTTTACGGCCCTTGGGGGCGTCCGGATATGTCACCTTTCCTTTTTGCAGATGCCATGTTGCACGGTCGAGCTATAAAGGTTTTCAATAATGGTGATATGCTGCGCGATTTTACTTATATTGATGATATTGTTGAAGGGGTTCTTCGAGTGATAGACCATATTCCTACTTTTAATCTGGATTGGAGTGCTCAAACCCCTGATCCCAGTTCTTCTACTGCTCCATATAAAATATATAATATAGGTAATTCTCATCCAGTAAAACTTATGGACTTTATTCAGGCTATTGAAGAAGCTATCGGACATCCTGCAGAGAAAATATATCTTCCGATGCAACCGGGAGATGTTTATCAGACAAATGCAGATACTACTGCTTTACAGAATGAATTGGGGTTTAAGCCTAATAAAGCAATCAAAGAAGGAGTTCAGGAAACGATAGACTGGTATCGTTCTTTTTATCATTTATAATTAAAGGTCAGCAATTTATTATGAAAATAGCAATAGTTGGTACTGGGTATGTCGGTTTAGTTACAGGTACTTGTTTCTCGGAGATGGGAATAGATGTTACTTGTGTAGATGTACAAGAAAGTAAAATAGAGAATCTGAAGAAAGGTATTATTCCTATTTATGAACCAGGTCTAGAAGATATGGTACATCGTAATTATACTGCTGGGCGTTTAAAATTTACTACGGATTTGAAAGAGTGTCTGGATGATGTTGAAGTTGTATTCAGTGCAGTTGGTACTCCCCCTGATGAAGATGGTAGTGCTGATTTGAAATATGTGCTAGAGGTAGCCCGTGCTATTGGTCGTAATATGAAAAAGTATGTACTTGTTGTAACCAAGAGCACAGTTCCAGTAGGTACTGCACAAAAAGTCAAATCTACTATTCAGGAAGAACTTAATAAACGTAATATTCAGGTAGAGTTTGATGTAGCTTCTAATCCTGAATTTTTGAAAGAAGGTGATGCCGTGGATGATTTTATGAAACCTGACCGTGTAGTGGTAGGTGTGGAGTCGGAAAAGGCTAAAGGTATAATGGAACGGCTTTACAAGCCCTTCATGATGAATAATTATCGTCTGATATTTACAGATATTCCAAGTGCTGAGATGATAAAATATGCTGCTAATTCTATGTTAGCTACACGAATTAGTTTTATGAATGATATTGCTAATTTATGTGAGTTAGTTGGTGCTGATGTGAATATGGTTCGTAAAGGTATCGGGGCGGATAGTCGCATTGGTAGTAAATTCTTGTATTCGGGTTGTGGATATGGCGGTTCTTGTTTTCCGAAAGATGTGAAAGCTTTGATAAAGACAGCTGAGAAAAATGGTTATTCAATGCGTGTTTTAAAAGCTGTGGAAGAGGTGAATGAGAGACAAAAGGGGGTTCTTTTTGAAAAGTTGTTGAAGCATTATAATGGGGATTTGAAAGATAAACAGATTGCTTTATGGGGAGTGGCTTTCAAGCCTGAAACGGATGATATGAGAGAGGCTCCAGCACTGGTTTTGATTAATAAGTTGGTAGAGGCTGGTGCAAACGTGAAGGTTTATGATCCGATAGCGATGGATGAATGTAGACGTAGAGTAGGGGATAAGGTTGCCTATGCTACGGATATGTATGATGCGGTGTTGGATGCAGATGCGCTGCTGCTGGTGACGGAGTGGAAGGAGCTTAGAATGCCAAGTTGGGGGGTGTTGAAGAAAACGATGAAGCATACTCTGATAATTGATGGTCGTAATATTTATGACGCTATTGAGTTAAAAGCGAGTGATTTTACATATTATGGTATTGGAATATGAAGCAAACTCCTTTGATTTCTGTTGTAATGAGTATTTATCATGAGCCTATTCTATGGATTAGTCAGGCTATTGATTCAATTTTAAATCAAAGTTTTAGTGATTTAGAATTTGTTATAGTTAATGATAATCCTAGTCGATTGGAAAATTATTTGTTGTTAGATAGATATGAGAAAGCAGATGAGCGTGTGCATATTATCCATAATGCAATGAATTTAGGACTCACTTGCTCTTTAAATATTGCAATAAAAGCAACAAATGGCCGCTATATTGCTCGTATGGATGCTGATGATGTTTCTTTGCCTGAAAGATTAAAAACTCAATATTTGTTCTTAGAAAAAAGAAGAGATGTAGTAGTTTGTGGTTCGTGGGGATATTTATTAAAAAATATACATGTACCATTTCATGAAATAAAAAGAACACCATGTAATGATCAAGAGGTTGCTATTTTTTCTCTATTTGCTAATCCGATAATACACTCATCAGTAATGATTAGGAAGGATATTCTTGAACAAGAAGCATATGATGTAAAGTTTAAAAAAGCGCAAGATTATGTGTTATGGGGGAAGATAATATGTGAAAATCGTAGTATTTATAATATACCAGCGCCTCTAATAAAGTATCGTATATCCTCAATGCAGATTAGTTCTAATTTCACAAATGAGCAATGTATAACAGCTAATGAAGTCAGAAAAAGATTGTTGCAAAGGTTATTACCTATGGTTACTATATCGGAAGTAGATTTACATAATCAAATTTGCAATTTACAATGTTCGGATGGTTATAATATTCTTCATGTTGAAAAATGGTTATGTAGAATACAAGAGCTATTGGTAAATCTCTACCCATTGAATGAACAATATATTTGTACTCTTATTTCGTCTTATTGGGTGAATTTCTGTATTCGTAGAGGACAAATAGGCACGTGTTTAAAATCTGTATTATGTAAAATGCCATTGTATGTAATTTTGTTAAAGTATGCTAAATATAAAATGAGGTATTTGAATTGATGATTGTTTATTTTGTTATATCTTTTTTGTTTTCAATACTTTTATGGATTAATGCTCCAATAGTCTATGTTGAGACTTATTGTCAAGTTATAGGCTGGCATTATTTTTTGTCTTCTGTACTTTTTTTGTTCCATAAAGGTCGAATACAAGGATTCTTCAATTTTTATTTCTTTTTTCTGTTTAGTTATGGATGTGTGAATTATATACATCCTACTTTGTTATATCCAGATGATAAAGTTTTGCATGTTTTTAGTATACCTTATAATTATAATTTAATATCTTATTCATTAGCGACTGCTCATGTTGCAATTCATTTATTTATGCTAGGAGCTTTTATGAATTTTTCTCATCTTTTTTTTCCGAAAGTAAAGGGAAGTAAGGTCCAATATAGTGACATCCTATTTTTTGAGAGAATAACATTGTTAGTGACGATATTTTTCTTTTTTTATATATTTTTTATATTGAGGCGCATATCAGGTTTACAACATCAGAATCCGCGAATTGTGATTGTTATTGTTGCTTTAATAGCTATTTCTTTTTATTCGAAAAATTTCTTTTTAAATAAGAATAGGCGTTTGAAATTGAAAGATTTTTTCTTTCTAAATAAGATAAATATATTTTCGACTTTCTTTTTTTTAATTTCATTATTTTCAATTGGTAGTAGAGCTTATGGGTTGAATATATTGTTATTTATAGGAAGCATAATTAATATTTATTATTGTAGATTTCGTATTTTACAACTAATGGTGGTTTTAGTTCCGATTTTTATATTTATGTCTGTAATTTCTATAACAAGATTATCTCCTGTTAATTTTTCTAATAGTTCAGTCTTGGCCGTATTTGAATATAGTTATGATTATATAATAAGTTCAAAAGATGCTTTTGTTTTATTGTTTACAGATTTTATAGTAAATAATCGAAATTTATACGAGGAGATTGATTATTCAATTAAATATGGTTTATTATTTGGACAAACATATATACCTTATTTATTTGTTATTGTTCCGTTTGGGGCAACATTATTTAGTAATTATTTCTTAGGAAAAGATTTGAGGCAACTTAATACTGGGGCATTGATTACTGATATGAATGGTGCGGAAGTGGGGCTAGGTAGTAATGTTGTTGGTGATTTATATATGAATTTCTCTTATATTGGTACTTTTGTCGTGTTTTTTTTGTTTGGACTTTTTGTTAATTACGTTATGAAATCAACATCTTTTTATGGTAGATTATTATATTTTACATTGATCGCTTTTTCTATTTATATTCCACGTGCTGATATATTATCGTGGTTATCATTATTCATGTTAATGATTTTGTTTTTGTATTTGCGTAGAGTATATGTGTCGTATATTAGTATATTGATTAAATGAAAATATCTTTGTTATTAACCAGTCGAGACAAGAGAGAGGAACTAAAAAGGTTCTTTTTATCATGCGTGCAACAAACCTATAAAAATTTCGAGGTAATATTTGCAGATCAAGGTAATAATTATGATTTGTTGGCAAATTACAAAGATATAAATATTGTGTATAAGAAAATATCTTTGTGCTCGTTGTCAAAAGCTAGGAATATTATACTTCCATATGTCTCAGGTGATATTTTAATGTTAGCAGATGATGATTGCTGGTATGAAAAATTCTTTTTTGAAAGAGTTGTTACTTATTTTATTGAGCATAAGGGTATAGCATTGTTGCTATGTAATGTAAAAGATCCTTCTTCTAACAGAATATATGCAAATCGTCCAGTAAAAGATATTGAGGTTAATTTGAGTAATATTTTTTTCTTATCAACATCAATAGGTATTTGTGTGAATTTACATAATATATCTGATTTAAATTTACATTTTGAAGAACAATTAGGGGTAGGAACCTATTATGGAGCTGGAGAAGATGTTTTTTTTGCATATAAAATATTGCAAACAACCAAACATCAAGGGCAAGTAATGTATAAAGGAAATATATTCGTTTATCACCCTGTAGTATTGTCCTTATTTACTGAAAAAGAAAAGGGGCTAAGTTATGGGTTGGGGACAGGTGCTTTAGCAGCAGCTTTGTTTATTAGTGGTAATAATAAGCATTTCTTTTGGTTTGTTGATATATTTGCTAGATCTATTGTTGCTGCTTTTTTTTATATTATAATGTTTAATAAAGAACTTTCTTTCTTTTATCTATTAAGAACAAAAGGGTTGCTATTGGGCTTTTGGAAGTATTATAAACAAAATAGATAATTGATTTGATAATGAAAATAGTCTTGGATAATATTGTGTTTTCTTTGCAAAATTCAGGAGGAATATCTGTTGTTTGGGGAGAATTAATAAAGAGAATTCTATCTTTTAAAGAATGTGATTGCTTGTTTTTAGAATTTATTCCTAATAATAATATTCATAGAAATTCTCTTCTAATACCTTTGACAAATATTTTTTCTTATCAATTAAATACATTAAAGTATAAACGTTATTTGCCTGTACATTTACCTCTTTGTTCTAAATTTATTTTTCATTCATCTTATTTCAGAATAAGTTCTAATTCCAATGCTATAAATGTAACTACTGTTCATGATTTTACATATGAATATTTTTATCATGGATTACATAAATGGATTCACTGCTGGCAAAAATATTATGCAATACGAAAATCTAAATATGTAGTTTGTATTTCAGAAAATACAAAACGAGATTTATTAAAGTTTTTACCAGATATAGATGAAAAAAAGATACATGTGATTTATAATGGTGTCTCTGACGATTATTGCCCCTTATCGAACATCGAGAATTATAATTTACCATATGATTCAAAATCTTATCTTTTATTTGTAGGAGAACGTAAAGCATATAAAAATTTTAAATTGGTAGTAGAAAGTATGTATCATAAGGACTGGAAGTTAGTAATAGTTGGAGCAAAGTTAACACCAGATGAAGTCAAAATATTGGATTTAAATGTTGGTAGTAAGCATTACTATTTTGCAGGAAGAGTTTCTAATAAACAATTGAATGTTTTATATAATGGAGCTAAGGCTTTAGTTTATCCTTCTTCTTATGAAGGGTTTGGCATTCCTGTGTTGGAAGCCCAAAGAGCTGGGTGTCCTGTAATTGCTTATAATGCTTCTTCTATTCCTGAAATAATAGGTGATACCCCATTGCTCATGAACAGTTTAGATAAAGAAGAATTGTGTGCTAAAATAGAATTATTGTCAGATGTAAAACTTCGTGCTGAAATAATAAGAAAAGGTTTTGATAATGTAAAGAAATATGCTTGGGACAAAATGTGTGAACAGTTGATTTCTTTATATAAAGAAGCATATAATAGAAGTGAAATTTAGATAAAAATGAAGACCATATTAATTATCACTGCTGTTTTTCCACCGGAACCGATTGTATCTTCTCGGTTATCATTTGATATTGTGGATAATTTGAAGAAAGATTATAAGATAGTCGTTTTGCATCCTTATCCAACTCGTCCTTATGGTTTTTCCTTTGATAGAAAAGTAATAAAGACAGAACATTATGAAGATATTTTGCTTGATTCTTATGTGTGCCCTCAGTCTAAAATATTAGGTAGATTTTATGAGAGCTATAGTTTTGGTTTACAATGTAAAAAATATATAGCTAGATATTGGACTAAATTTTCATGTATTTATGTAAATTCATGGCCGTTATTTTCGCAAGCTTTGATAGTGAAGACGGCTAAGAAATATAGAATTCCATGCATCTTACATGTGCAAGATATTTATCCAGAATCATTTACTAATAAAATGAAATGTAGATTTGTTTCATATGCTATGCAGTTAATGTTGCTACCTATTGATAAATACATCTTAAATAATGCAAGTCATGTACTTGTCATTTCATCTAACATGAAAAATTATTTATTAAAAAAAAGGAAGGTAGATGAAACTAAAATCAGTGTTGTAGAGAATTGGCAGAATGAAGATGAATTTATTGCGTATGAAAATAGAAAAAGCTTAAATGTAGATAGTTCTGTTTTGTCTTTTATGTATTTAGGAAATATTGGTCCTGTCGCTGGTATCGAATTTTTGATTAATTCTTTTGCCAAGGCACAACTGAAAAGAACTAGGTTGATAATTGCTGGAAGTGGCTCACGAAAACAAGCATGCATAGAATTGGCAGGGCGTTATAAAAATGTAGTGATAGAGTTTAAAGATGTTCCAAATGGTAAAGTTCCTGAGGTACAAAGTGAAGCAGATATAATGCTTTTACCTTTAAAAAAAGGTGCGGCTATGAGTTCAATTCCTTCTAAATTGCCTGCATATATGTTTTCAAAGAAACCGATTATTGGTTCTTTAGATGTACAAAGTGATACGGCGAGAGCTATTATAGAGAGTGATTGTGGTTTGGTAGTCGAACCAGAAAATGAGCAAGCTTTGATTAATGCATTTAAAGAGGCTGTACACTGCTGGAATTTTGAAGTGCTAAAGCGAAAAGGAGAGAATGGATTTGATTACGCTATGAAACGATTCTCCAGAAAACATAATTTGTCATTAGTGACTAAGATAATTAAAGAATATGCTTTTTGAAATAAAGAAGGTGTCAGACATGGAAATTAAGGCACTTATTGCTATCCATAATCATGCTTTTCCTTGCTTTTTTTTAACTAGTTTAGGGAACCATTTTTTGTCTTTGTATTATAGTACAGTAAAAAAAAGTAAGAAGGGAGTTCTTTTAGGATGTTATACAGAGGGACGATTAGTGGGTTTTTGTGCTGCAACATTGGTGTCTGCTTCTTTTTATTCTCAGCTTATAAAAGATAATTTATTATTGTATATGTTGGAGGCGTTTCGTCTACTATTTACTCGTCCCAAAGCAGTCATACGTTTATATCGAAATCTGACTAAAAAATCTGTTTTTGTTAATGATAAAGGAGATTATGCTGAGTTATTGTCTATTGGCGTTGATGTTGACTATCAAGGAGAAGGTGTTGGAAGGGCCCTTTTATGTGAATTAGAAAAGGTCGTTAAAAGTAATGGAGGGCATGCTATATCTTTGACTACTGATTATGATAATAATTTCAGGGTACAAAGTTTCTATTTTTCTTTGGGATATAGAATTTATTATGATTTTATTGCTTATCCCCAAAGGAGAATGTATAGATATATAAAAAAAATAAATAAATAGCAAAATGAAAAAAATAGCATTAATTACAGGAATTACTGGTCAGGATGGTTCTTTTCTTGCAGAATTCTTAATAGAAAAAGGATATAGAGTTCACGGTATTTTACGTCAATCTTCATCTTTTAATACGGGGCGTATTGAACATTTATATCTTGATGAGTGGGTGCGTGATATGAAAAAAGATCGGTTGATAAACCTTCATTATGGAGATATGACGGATAGTAGTTCATTAATTCGGATTATCCAGATGGTTCAACCAGACGAAATCTATAATCTTGCTGCACAAAGTCATGTAAAAGTTAGCTTTGACGTGCCTGAGTATACTGCAGAGTCTGATGCAATAGGTACATTGCGTATGTTAGAGGCTGTTCGTATTTTAGGTTTGGAGAAGAAAACTAAGATTTATCAGGCATCTACTTCTGAATTGTTTGGAAAGGTTCAAGAGGTACCTCAGAAAGAAACGACTCCATTTTATCCACGTAGTCCCTATGGTGTTGCAAAGCAATATGGCTTTTGGATTACTAAAAATTATCGTGAAAGCTATGGTATGTTTGCTGTAAATGGTATCCTTTTTAACCATGAGAGTGAACGTAGGGGAGAAATATTTGTAACTAGGAAGATAACGCTTGCTGCTGCTCGGATTGTACAAGGATTTCAGGATAAACTTTATTTAGGGAACTTGGAAGCTCGTCGTGATTGGGGATATGCAAAAGACTATATAGAGTGCATGTGGCTTATGTTACAACATGATGTTCCAGACGATTTTATAATAGCTACTGGTGAGATGCATACAGTCCGTGAATTTGCAACACTTGCTTTTAAGGAAGTAGGTATTGAACTTTGTTGGAAAGGTGAAGGAGTAAATGAAAAGGGGATTGATATAAAGACTGGTAAAATATTAGTTGAAGTTGATCCAAAGTATTTTCGTCCTTGTGAAGTGGAGCAATTATTAGGTGATCCAACGAAAGCGAAAACATTACTTGGTTGGAATCCGACTAAAACGAGTTTTCAAGAACTTGTGAAAAGAATGGTAATACATGATATGAGATTTGTGAAGAAATTGCATATCAAGATGCAGTTAGATGATTGAATAGATTCGATATAGTAGATCATGAAAATTCCATTTTCGCCCCCTTATATTGACGAGGCGGTCATCAACGAAGTCGTTGATTCGTTACGTTCCGG
>OGGB01002444.1_pt1 | contig 10578 bp, 11 predicted proteins | sample 1571111 | NCBI WGS metagenome assembly OGGB01 (sample SAMEA2582067, study PRJEB24529) | metagenome | biome: Human gut stool | place: China | collected 2011
AGAGCAAGAGACTGGTCACATGGTCTTGATTTTTCTTGAAATGCTGAAAGATATGGGCCAGATAGTCTTGTGGTGAGAGGTGTTCAGCACGCTCAAAGAGATGGTGAAAGAGCTTTTGACAGAGTTCATCCAGTAGTAACTCCTTACTCTCGTAATGGCTGTAAAAGGTCGATCGCCCCACATCAGCAAGGTCTATGATTTCCTGAACCGTGATGGCCTCGTAGTCTTTTTGATTGAGTAGTTGTAAAAAAGCATTATAGATGGCTTTTCGAGTCTTAGTAATACGACGATCCTGAGCAGTCATATGGACACTTAGAACAAACTGTTCAGTAACGTACACCCTAAACGGTTTGCCCCTATCCTTTCTGTTGTGAATGTTAGATAATGATAATGAACATGATGTTCATGAATCTATTATAACAAAGGAAATAGGATTATGAAGACAAAACATGCGGTCTGGCTAGTTTTTTTCTTGAATTTAGGCTATGCCATTGTTGAGTTTATTGCAGGAGGAATTTTTGGATCCAGTGCGGTCCTGGCTGATTCGGTCCATGACTTGGGGGATGCGATTGCTATTGGGATTTCAGCCTTTTTGGAGAGCATTTCCAATCGTGAAGAAGACAGCCATTATACCTTGGGCTACAAGCGCTTTAGCCTTTTAGGGGCCATGGTAACGGCTGTGATTCTCATGACAGGATCCGTTTTAGTTATTTTGGAAAATATTACGAAACTCTTTCACCCACAACCTGTCAACGATGAGGGGATTCTCTGGCTTGGAATCATAGCCGTCAGCATTAATGTATTGGCGAGTCTAGTCATTCGCAAAGGACAAACCAAGAACGAATCCATTCTCAGCCTGCATTTTCTGGAAGATACTCTGGGCTGGGTGGCTGTCATCCTAATGGCCATTGTTCTCCGATTTACCGACTGGTATATTCTGGATCCGCTCTTATCTCTTGCTATTTCCATCTTTATTCTGTCAAAAGCTATTCCACGTTTTTGGAGCACGCTCAAGATTTTTCTCGATGCTGTGCCAGAAGGAGTGGATATCCAGCAAGTTAAGAGTGATTTGGAGCAGTTGGACCATGTGGATAGTATCAATCAGCTCAATCTTTGGACCATGGATGGTTTGGAGAAGAATGCTATTGTCCATGTTTGTCTGGAGCATGTCAACCACATGGAGGTTTGTAAAGAAGCGATTCGTACCTTGCTCAAAGATTGTGGCTTTCAAAACGTTACCATTGAGGTTGATGAAGACTTAGCAACCCACCGAGCCCATAAGCGTAATATTGAGGAGTTGGAAGTGGGTCAAAATCAAGGAAATGGTCATCATCATTAAGAAACGTTATTTAAACTCTTAGAGTTTGTCTCTAGGAGTTTTTTTGATACTGAGTTAACTAAAGTAAGCCTTTTCATGATAAAATAGAACAAACGTGGAACAAGGAGTAATTATGAGTAAAAGAGCTGTATTGATGATGACTTTTGGGTCCCCAGAAGAGATTACCTATGAAGGAGTAGCAGAATTTTTCACAAATATACGACGTGGAGTTCGTCCCGAACCACATGAAATTCAGACCTTATATGACCATTACCTACGAATCGGTGGAACGCCGCTCCAAAGGATAACAAAAAAAGAAGTTGACTTGGTAGCTTCCGCTCTTGGAGAACAAGTGTTGGTTTACTTTGCCAATAAATTTTCCCGACCTTTCATCATAGATGCGGTTAAAGAGATGGAGAGTGACGGAATTGAAGAATGTTTGTGTTTGATTCTAGAGCCCCATTATTCATACTATTCAGTTATGGGCTATGAAAAATTTTTAGAAAGTAATCAAATTAAGTTCCAAATTATCAAGGACTGGTACCGCGAACCTTCTCTACTTCACTATTGGTCTGATGAAATCCGAAAGATTTTAGATCAGATTGGAGACGATAGCTATAAGGTGATTTTTTCAGCTCACAGTGTTCCAGTTTTGGCACTAGATTTTGGTGACCCCTATATCGACCAGATTTATGACAATAGCCGATTGATTGCGGAGAATTTAGGACTTAGGGAAGAGCAGTACACCAATACTTGGCAGAGTGAGAGTGATATAGGTATTCCTTGGATTAAGCCTGATGTTTTAGAATATCTGCGAGATGAGAGTGACCACCCTGACCACTATATTTTTGTTCCTATTGCTTTTATTAGTGAGCATATTGAGGTTCTTTTTGACAATGATGTGGAATGTAAGGAGCTTTGCCAAGAGCTAGGTGTAGCCTATCACAGACCTCCTATGCCAAATAGCGATCCTCGTTTAATCAAGGCACTTCTTTCGACAATTCAGTCTCATATAGACGGTGACTATAGTGACTATCAACCTCAGCTGGAGACCTTTGATGAGTTGGAAGCTCCATCAAGTACGAGTCAGATTTTGGAAGAAGAGAATGATATCCAAATGCCAGATTTTGTGAAGAAGTTAATTGCCAAGAAAGGCCGCGAAAATGTCAAAATGCCCTATTTGATTAAGAAAATGCTAGAAAAGAAGTATGGAAAAAAATATGATTAATTGCTCTTGTTTGAAAATAATTTGGAATGCTTGATTTGAGCCAGAGCTTAATTAAAAGTGTATACTAACAGTAACTAAAGAAAAAGAGGTAAACATATGAAATCTGCAGTTTACACTAAAGCTGGTCAGGTTGGTCTAGCAGAAATTGACCGTCCACAAATTGAGGCTCAAGATGATGCTATTATCCGCATTGTCCGTACCTGCGTTTGTGGTTCCGACCTTTGGAGTTACCGTAATCCTGAAATCGAAGAAGGACATAGTAATAGCGGTCATGAGGCTATCGGAATCGTCGAAGAAGTTGGTGAGGCTGTCACTACTGTAAAACCAGGTGACTTTGTCATCGCGCCTTTCACTCATGGTTGTGGAGAGTGTGATGCCTGTCGTGCCGGTTATGATGGGACTTGTGACCGCCATATCGGCAACAATTGGTCTGGTGGCGTACAGGCTGAGTATATCCGTTTCCATTTTGCCAATTGGGCACTTGTGAAAATTCCAGGTCAACCTTCAGATTACAGCGAAGGCATGCTTAAGTCACTTTTGACACTTGCTGATGTCATGCCGACGGGTTATCATGCGGCGCGTGTGGCTAATGTGCAAAAGGGTGATAAGGTGGTCGTTATCGGGGATGGGGCTGTTGGCCAATGTGCTGTCATTGCAGCTAAGATGCGTGGAGCATCGCAAATCGTCCTCATGAGTCGCCACGAAGACCGTCAACAGATGGCCTTGGAGTCAGGTGCGACAGCGGTTGTGGCTGAACGTGGTGAAGAAGGCATTGCCAAGGTGCGAGAAATTCTCGGTGGTGGAGCAGATGCAGCTCTCGAATGTGTGGGTACTGAAGCAGCAGTTGATCAAGCTCTTGGTGTTCTTCACAATGGAGGCCGCATGGGATTTGTCGGCGTTCCTCATTACAATAACCGTGCTTTAGGTTCGACCTTTGCCCAAAATATTTCTGTGGCAGGTGGAGCGGCCTCAGTTACTACTTATGACAAACAAGTTTTGTTAAAAGCAGTTCTTGACGGTGATATCAATCCGGGTCGTGTCTTTACTAATAGCTACAGCTTGGATGAGATTAATCAGGCTTATAAAGATATGGATGAACGTAAGTCTATTAAATCTATGATTGTGATGGACTAGTCAAATTCTACAAAAGGCTAGGAGATGCAACAGTTAGTTGTATTTCTAAGCCTTTTTATGCTGTAAAGAAGACAATAGAATTTCTAAAACAAAAGATAAAAAAGCCTCTCGTAGGGATTACGAGGGCTGGGATAAGGTTTGATGCTTGCTTCGATAGAAGTGAGATTAATTCTCCATTTCATAAAGTTGTGCTTCAATTTCTTCTAGAAAGGCTTTCTCAGTAGCGGTTTGATCATGGCTGTCCTTCCAAATAAGGTAGAAACCTTCATCACCTTGGTTAGTACAGGGAAGAAAAACCAGTTCAGGATGATCTACAATTCCGTCAAGACACAGAGCGATGCCAAGACCTGCTCGAACAAGACGACTTGCGGTATAGAGAAGATTATAAGTAGCAACTACTTTATAGTCATAGTTAGCAAAAGCTGATTTGTCAATGTCGGATTGATTAGAGACAATGAGCGGATAGCTCACAATTTCCTCTACTGTGACTTGCTCGAGCTTTGTCAAAGGATGATTCTTAGGGACCAAAACACCCCACTGGTCTTTTCTAGGAAGTTGAATCATCTTGTATTTCGCTGGGACAGAATGTGTGAATACAAGTGCGAAATCAAGAGTTGCTTTGTCCAGCTTCTCATAAAGACTATCTGCATTATCATCGTAAAAGTTGAGACGTATTTGAGGGTAGATTTCTAGCAAACTACGACAGGCATTCGCTACAAGATCGAAACTAGCAGTTTCAGCTGTACCTATATGAAGATCTCCCCCAATCTCACCTTTTCGGGTCAGATTTTCCTCTGTTTTACTGACTAATTGTAAAATTTCTTGTGCCCGATTATAAAGATACTGACCATCTTCTGTTAGTGTCATCTCACGATTGGCTCGATGAAACAAAGAAACACCTAATTCCTCTTCTAACTCTTTGAGCTGTCGAGATAGGGTTGGCTGAGTAATGAGCAAGCGTTCAGCAGCGCGAGTGATATTTTTCTCCTGAGCGATGGTGACAAAGTAATGTAAAATCCGAATATCCATAGCTCTAGTATAACATATAATGCCTTTTAGGCATAATAGTGATAAAAAATAGGTATTGGAGTATATTTCTCAGAGGAGTTATAATAGACCCATCAATAAAGAAAAGAGAAAACAAATGACTGAAACAATGAATTTTACACAAGAATGGGATAAAACTTTTAAACTCAGCGAGGAAGTGGAACATAAAAAGGTTACCTTTACCAATCACTTTGGCATCACTCTAGTAGCAGATCTTTATCAACCAAAAGGGGTGACTGGAAAACTACCAGCTCTCGCAGTGTCTGGTCCCTTTGGAGCGGTGAAGGAACAATCTTCTGGACTCTATGCTCAGGAAATGGCGAAAAGTGGCTATCTGACCATTGCTTTTGATCCTTCTTATACAGGTGAATCAGGTGGTTACCCACGTTCTATCAACTCACCGGATGTTAATACAGAAGATTACCAAGCGGCTGTCGACTACCTAGCGACTCATGATAAGGTGGATGCCGACCGTATCGGGATTATCGGTATCTGTGGCTGGGGTGGTATTGCCCTGAATGCAGCAGCCATCGATCCTCGTATCAAGGTGACCATTGTATCAACCATGTATGACATGTCTCGTATTGCAGGAAATGGCTACTTTGATAATCAGGATAATGAAGAGGCCCGTTACCAAGCACGTCTGGCACTTGCCAATCAACGGACCTTGGATGCACAAACTGGTCAAATGCAATTGGCAGGTGGAGTGCCTGATGTCTTACCAGAAGATGCTCCATACTTTGTGAAAGATTATTTTGATTATTACAAACAACCTCGTGGTTACCACGTGCGCAGTCTCAATTCTAACGATGGTTGGGCTGTTCAGAGCAATACAAGCTTTGCAAATACCCGTTTCCTCTATTACACAGATGAAATTCGAAATGCAGTACTCGTAATTCATGGTGACAAAGCGCATTCCTATTACATGGGAAAAGATGCTTTTGAAAAACTCACAGGCGATAATAAAAAAATGATTACGGTCGAAGGGGCTAGTCACACAGACCTTTACGACCAGTTGGATATGATTCCATTTGAAGAGATGGATCGTTTCATCAGGGAAAATATGTAAGATGAATGAGTTCGTAATCAGCTTTGCTAGTTAAAGACTTGATGATCATCTAACTTATTCATAAAGTAAATCAGAAAGGTGTTTATGATTAAAAAGACGTTTTTTGGTATTCTTGCAATGCTTGCCCTTGTTTGTGCAGGCAGTTGGTATTTTATTCACCAAAACCAAGCGCAGGCCGTAAAAGCAGAAGCAAGAAAAACATATATCCAGTCAAGCCGTCCGACCATCTTTATTCATGGTTGGGGTTCGAGCAGTCGTGCAGAAAGACATATGGCTAATGCGGCTAAAAATGCTGGCGTTACTCAGACCATCATCGAAGCTAAGGTAGCTGAGGATGGGACAGTCACTCTAAAAGGAACCATTCCTAAAGATGCTGTCAATCCGATTGTCCTAGTCAATTTTGACAATAATCGAGGAGCTAGCACTCAGGATCAGGGCAACTATGCCTACGCTGTTGTCAAAGCTCTCCAAGATACTTATGGAATTAAGGAGATGAATATGGTTGCTCACTCATACGGGAATATGGCCATCGTCTACTATATGCTCCAACATGGCAGTGATATGAGTCTACCTAAACTGGTTAAACAAGTGGATATTGCTGGTCACTTTAACGGAATCATCGGTATGGATGAACCGGAAAATATCACACTAGATGGCGAAGGAAAACCATCTAGCATGACAGAGTCCTATCAAGAGCTCTTGTCTCTTGGAAATCACTACCCTCAAGGTCTGGTTGAAGTTCTTAATATCTATGGCAATACAGGTAAAGGGAGTGATGAGCGCGTGACCAATTTGTCTAGTCAATCTTTGGGCTACCTGCTTAAAGGACATGTCAAATTCTATCAAGAAGAGGAAATCACAGGTCCTGATGGCCAACACAGTAAACTTCATGAAACAGCTTTAGTTGATAAGCCGATGATTGCTTTCTTGTGGGGCAAATGAGTTTATAAGAAAACAAAAAATTCTAGTAGAGGATGTCTACTAGAATTTTTTTAATACAAATCCCAATTCGGAGTTGAGAATTTCTTGGTTTGGGTCATATAAAATTGCGTAAAATGAACTTCCATTGCTAAGGTCATCACAGTTGCGATGGAGATGACAATGGTTGGATGGGCTGAAAAAAAAGGGAAAGTAGGAATCCTAATTTACCTGACTTTTCTTGAAAAGGGTGTTAAAATAAAGATGAAGAATGTAATCGCTTACATTGATTTAGTAATATTAGCATATATTCAAAAAATGGATCTTACCAATCGCTAATCTTTCTTTAGTTACATAATGGAGGTAGCACTATGAAAAAGAAAATCTATCGCATTCTACTCTTTATTCCCTTGCTGCTATCAGTTTTGGTTTTGGCGGGTTGCAAGGTGATGATGCCTAGTGATTACAAAAAAATTAAGCGAATCATCATCGAAGATTGTAATAAAGTGGGTCTTCATGGTAAAGTTACCATCACTGACTTACATTGGACTCCACTAGAAAGTCCAACTTACTACGTGTCCTATACCTATTCTGAGGACACCTACGATGACCAAACGATAAAATTGGAAGAGAATAATAGGGCTATTCATGAAGATAGCTCATCTGATTCTTATGGTAGTATTAAATTTTTACACTATAAGGAATCTTTTTTGGAGCAGAAATCTGTCCAAAAAGTTGAGAAGAAAATTGAAAAACAATTGAAGAAACAAAAACTCGGTATCCCCATTAACTTTTTTAGTTTTCTACCTAACTTCAGTCATGATGAAAAGGAGAAAATATTGGATACTATTGCATCTGAAAACCTTAAGGTAGGTAAGAAGGACTTTGCAGGTTACTATCAAATTCCATACCAAACCTTGATTGATAAAGAGTTGGTTTATATGGATATTTTTATCGATGATAATGCATCAGTCAAAGAACAAGATATGAAAGATGCGGCTAAAAAGTTAGATGCTAGTGATCTTCCGAATGGTAAATATAATTTCTTTTATTCTAATACCAAGGATGAGAATCATCATTCAATCAGTTATTCTTTTAAAGTAAAAGATGGTAAGGTCGTTTTTTATGAGGATGAGAATCTAGTACTAGAAGATGAAGATTAAAGATGAGGAGGGAAAAATAACTAGGTTGAGGAATTAGAAGTCCTAATTATATTTCTGACTTTAGTTTAACACTATAGGAGGTAGTGCTATGAAAAAGATAATCTATCACATCCTACTCTTGATTCCCTTGCTATTATCAGTTTTGGTTTTGACGGGTTGCAAGGTGATGATGCCTAGTGATTACATAAAAGTAAAGGAATTCATCATCGAAGATTGTAATAACGTGGGTCTTCACGGTAAAGTTACCATCACTGACTTACATTGGACAGCACTAGAAAGTCCAACTTATCACGTATCCTATATCTACTCTGAGGACACCTACGATGGTCAAACAATAAAATTAGAAGAGAAAGATAGGACTATTCATGAAAACAAATCACCTAATTCTTATGGCAGTAACCTAAACCTATTGTTAGAGTATAAGGATGTTTTTGCCAAGCAGAAATCTCTCAAAAAAGAGGGGGAAAAAATTAAGAATCAATTAAACAAGCAATCACTCGGTTTTTCTATCAGTTCATGTAGTTTCGATGCTACATCCTTCAGATTTACTGAAAAAGAGAAAATACTAGATAGTATTGCATCCGAAAACCTAAAGGAAGGTAAGAAAGACTTTGCAGGCTATTATCAAATTCCTTATCAAACCTTGATTGACGAAGAGTTGGTTGACATAACCATTAATATCGATGATTCTGAGTCGATCGAGTTACAAGACGTAAAAAATGCTACTGAGAAGTTAGATGCTAGAGACTTTCCGAATGGTAACTATAGGTTCTTTTATTCTACGGATTATGCTTCAATCAGTTATTCTTTTAAAGTCGAAAATGGAGAAGTCGTTATTAGTGTAAGATAAGAACTTGGTACTATAAAATGAAGATCAAAGATGAGGATAGATGATAATAAATTATAAATCCTATTTTCTTGTTATTTTTAAGCCTCTTCCTTCTCACGAGCTTTTAAAAAGTGGCTAGGAGAGGTTATTTCAGAGTATCGTGAATAGGTACTTAACATCAGAGGTTTTCGTGAGACAATAAAAGCTGATTGAAATAATCTTTCTTGAATAGAACACAAAAAAGACATGTTTCTGACTAAAATCAGATTCATGTCCTTTTTAGGTGTTATGATTGAATCATCTATTTTTCTTGATTATAAGCTAATAGATTTTATGAAATCATATAATCAGTTTGCATTTTTTGATATAATATTTCTTAAAACTTAGGAGGCAGCAGATGATATACAAACATGAAATCCCAATTTTAGAGTTTGATGACAATCCTCAGGCAGTGATTATGCCGACCCATGAGGATTTAGGTTTGGACTTGCCGGCTAGGTGTGTTTACGGCTTTTTAGAGGAAGAAGTAGAACGCTATGCGATATCAGTTGGCGCTGAAAAAGTTGGCGAATTTGTCTCTGCCACCAAAACCTATCCTGTTTATGTGATGACTTACAACGGGAAGAAGATTTGCTTGGCTCAAGCTCCAGTTGGCTCAGCTGCAGCTGCACAATTTCTAGATTGGTTGGTAGGCTATGGCGTGAAGAAAATCATTTCAACTGGAACTTGTGGCGTCTTGGTAGACATGCCAGAGAATGTCTTTTTGATTCCGACGAGAGCTTTGCGAGATGAAGGTGCAAGTTACCACTATGTTGCGCCATCTCGCTATATAGACATGAATGAAAAAGCTCTTGGAGCCATTGAGAAAACGTTAAAGCAAAAGAAAATCCCCTATAAAGAGGTCATGACCTGGTCGACAGATGGCTTTTATAGGGAGACACCAGACAAGATTTCCTATCGTATTGAAGAGGGCTGTAGCGTTGTAGAGATGGAATGTTCTGCACTTGCAGCAGTTGCTCAATTTCGTGGAGCTATTTGGGGCTCACTTCTCTTTACAGCAGATTCCCTTGCAGATATAGATAATTACGATCAACGAGATTGGGGTTCAGAGGCTTTTGATAAGGCTTTGAAGCTTTGCTTGGATATCATTGTTCAGATGTAATCCTAATTCAATAGAAAAAAGAGCATGACTATATAATCGTGCTCTTTTTAGATGTAAATTATTATTTCAAAATATCCCAAAGTTCTTGGGTGGTATCAGCTATAAAATCAGGATTTTCTGCCAAAAGGGTTTCATTTTTCCCGAATCCCCAGGTAACCGCTACTGTTTTGATGCCAACTGTTTTTCCACCAATCAAGTCAAACTTGGTATCACCAACAATGACGGACTGGTCTTTAGGTGCTTGATTTTCAGTAATAGCACGCTGAAGAACATCGGCTTTATGAAAAGCAGCAGGGGTAGATCCATAAATACCATCAAAATACTCAGTAATCCCAAGGTGTTGGCACATTTTTTGAGCAATGGGTTCATTTTTTGAAGTTGTGATAAAGATTTTCTTGTTAGAATCTTGACTAAGGTACTCGAGAACCTCTTTTATACCATCATAGAGGTGAGCTTCCATTTGTCCTTTAGTCTCATAATACTCTCGATAAATTTTGACAGCTTGGTCAGCACCTTCTTCACTAATCTCTTCTTTAAAGGTTACCTCGAGAGGTGGTCCCATAAAGGTGCGAATTTTCTTGTCACTAGGAACAGGGAGGCCTAGTCTTTCAAAGGTTTGAACAAAACCATTGTGGATTCCCTCAGAACTATCAACGAGAGTACCATCAAGGTCGAAAAAAATGTGTGTGAGTGTCATAAAATTCTCCAAT
>OGGB01002452.1_pt1 | contig 10550 bp, 10 predicted proteins | sample 1571111 | NCBI WGS metagenome assembly OGGB01 (sample SAMEA2582067, study PRJEB24529) | metagenome | biome: Human gut stool | place: China | collected 2011
GTAAGGTTAAAATGTTTAACACAGTTACATTATGAAAAATGTAATCAATATGCCTGTGTGCTGGATGTGATAGACAATAAGTGGAATGAAATGCAGAAAGTGGAGGATTGTCCATTCCTTCCGGTTCGAATGTTTAAGGATATGGAATTGAAGAGTATACCGGAGGAAGAAATTTTTAAAACAATGACATCCTCAGGTACGACTGGACAGCAGGTTTCAAAGATATTTTTAAACAGGCAGACTTCTTCAAATCAGCAGAAAACACTGGTTAAAATCGTAAGCGAATTTACAGGAAAATCGAGAATGCCGATGCTGATTATAGATAGTCCGTCTGTTGTGAAAAACAGATTAACGTTTTCTGCACGCGGAGCAGGAATATTAGGTTTTTCTGTTTTTGCCTCAGATCGAAAATATGCATTACATGATGATATGAGTATAGATTTAGATGGAATTACAGAGTTTTTAAATAAGCATAAAGGTGAGAGAATTTTATTATTTGGATTTACTTTTATGATATGGCAGTATTTCTATAAAGAAATTCAGAAAAGTGCAATGAAGTTAGATTTGTCTAACGGTATTTTGATTCATGGCGGAGGCTGGAAAAAATTAAAAAATGAGGCAGTCGAGCCTGAAACTTTTAAAAGTGAGTTGCAGAGAGTTTGTGGTCTGAGCGAGATACATGACTATTATGGAATGGTGGAACAGACGGGATGTATCTATATGGAGTGTGAGTGTGGTCATTTGCATGCAAGTATTTTTTCAGATGTAATTATCAGAAGAAAAGAGGATTTTTCTGTTTGTGATTTTGGAGAAGAGGGAATTATCCAAGTAGTTTCTATGATTCCGGAATCGTATCCGGGACATTCCATTTTAACAGAGGATCAGGGAATAATTTTAGGCGAAGATGATTGTCCGTGTGGTCGATTCGGAAAATATTTCAAGATAACAGGAAGAGTAAAAAATGCAGAAGTTAGGGGATGCAGTGATACTTATGAACAAAAGTGAAATCCGATATTTGGTTGGAAACGATAAATTAGAAGTAAAGCCATTTCCTATTTACAGTGATATGGCAATATTGTTATTAGACACACTGTCTCGAGAACTTCGAAATGATAAAGAAGCCAGAGAATACCCGGATATTTTAACATTTGCATTTTGGTGCAGAAGAGCGAATATTACGAAATTAAAGGAAGAGTATTGGACGCAACATCTGAGGATAGGAAGAGGTTTAATTTTTCATATAGCACCTTCTAATGTGCCGATTAATTTTGCGTTTTCTTTAGCTTTTGGAATTTTGGCTGGAAATGCAAATGTTGTGCGTGTATCAGAAAAGGATTTCCCACAGACAAAGATTGTATGTCGGATTTTAAAAAATCTGTTAGAAAACCCGGAGTTTACATTAATAAGTAAACAAACGCAGGTAGTATCGTATGGTCATATAAAAGATATTAATGATTATTATTCGCATCTATGTGATGTGAGAATGATCTGGGGTGGGGATACAACGATAGAAACCATCCGGCGTTCACCAATTGGAATGAAAGCAACAGAAATTACTTTTGCAGACAGGTTTTCTTTTGCGGTATTTGACGAGGCAACAATGGAAAGGCTGACGCCACAGGAATTAGAAAAAGTTGGAGAAAAATTTTACAACGATACATATTTAATGGATCAAAATGCGTGCTCATCGCCTCATCTTATTTTATGGAAAGCATCGGAAAGAAAAGTGGGCAGAAAAAATTTTTGGAACATGGTAGTCCAGACGGCACAGAAATATGATTTGTCAGAAAAAAAGGTTTTGGATAAATATACGATATTATGCGAAAAAGCAACAGAGATAAATGAAATGGTATCTGTCATCAGGTATACAAATCTGCTTTATGTAGTAGGATTGAAAGATATTCCTGAACGGATGGATGAAGTAAGAGGAAAGTTTGGGCTCTTCTATGAAGCCGATTTGAGTAATATGGAAATGCTCTGCAGTAAGATATCAACTAAAATGCAGACATGCGTTACTTATGGAATAGATAATCAAAGGTTTGCAGAGATGCTAATTGAAAATCATGCGTTAGGGATTGACAGGATAGTGCCCGTTGGACAGGCTATGAACATAGGAGTGCATTGGGATGGATACGATGTGATAGGTAATATGTCAAGAGAAATTGTTACAATTAGCTAAAATGTATGTATAGAAGGATAATCGGAAGTGGTAAGTATTATGGATGATCAGACAATTGCAATTATAACAGCAAGGGGAGGAAGTAAGCGGATTCCAAAGAAAAATATAAAAGATTTTTGTGGAAAACCAATATTAGCATATTCCATTGAAGCTGCATTGAAATCTGAACTTTTTCAGGAAGTAATGGTATCGACTGACAGCGAGGAAATTGCGGAAGTGGCACGGCAGTATGGTGCAAAGGTTCCATTTATGCGTAGCGAAAAAACATCTGATGATTATGCAACTACGGCGGATGTATTAATGGAAGTATTAGAGGAATATGCAAAGAGGGGTAAAACTTTTAAATATATGGCATGTATTTATCCCACAGCACCGTTTGTAACTGCTCAAAAACTTACGCAGGGCATGGAAATGTTAAAAGCAGATAATGCAAAGATGGTTATGCCTGTAGTTCAATTTTCCTATCCGCCTCAGCGTGGCTATGTTATTCAGGAACAGCAATTAGTTATGAAATGGAAGGAGAATGTTAGAAAGCGTTCTCAGGATTTGGAAAAACTTTATCATGATAGTGGTCAGTTCTATTTATATAAGATAGATGAATACATGAAATATAGAGGACTGGTCATGGAAGGAATTGTGCCAGTTATTGTTAATGAGCTGGAAGTACAAGATATTGATGACGAGACAGATTGGAAACTGGCAGAGATAAAGTATAACTTAATGATAAGGAGCCAGAATGGAAATAATAAATGCTAGATGCCGGAAAATTAAAGAAAATGATTTAAAAATGATTATGGACTGGAGAATGCTGCCAGAGATAACCAAGTATCTGAATACCAATCCTCATTTAACAATGGAAGGGCAATATAGCTGGTTTCAGAAAATAAAAGCAGAGGAAGAAAAAAGTATTGAAAAGGGAAGAAAAGCTTTTTACTGGATACTTGAGGTGGATGAGACACCGGCAGGCTTTGTAAGTCTTGTTAATACGGATAATACTGCTAAGAAAATTGAAACTGGTGTGTATATAGCCGTAAAGGAAAAACGTTCCATGAGGCTTGCTATAGATATACAGTGGAATTTATATGATTATGCTTTTGAAGTATTGAATATGCATAAGGTATGCGAAGAAGTTTTTGAGGCAAACAGTGCGGTAAACCGAATATTAGATATGTGCGGGAGTAAAAGAGAAGGCGTTTTGCGGGATCATGTCTGTAAAGAGGGACAGTACTATAATGTGGTAATAAGGGGAATTCTGAAGGAAGAATGGATGCAGAAAAAAAAGGGTTTAAATTATAATATAATTGAATTTGAATAGAAAACTGTGGAGAACAGAGTGGAATGTTAAAAGGAAAAACAGCAATTATAACAGGATGCAGCAGAGGTATAGGTGAAGCAACTTTAAATGTATTTGCTCAAAATGGAGCAAATGTTCTTGCACATGCCAGAAAGAGAACAGATGAGTTTGAGCATAAATGTGAAGAATTAGAACATACATATGGGGTTATGGTAAAACCCGTTTATTTTGAAGCAACTGATTCACTCCAAATGAAACAGGCGGTAAAGGAAATACAAGGAGACACAAAAGGTAAGGTTGATATTTTAGTAAACAATATGGGAACGGTAAATTCTGTAAAATTATTTCAAATGACTAAAATGGAAGAAATCCGAGAGGAATTTGATGTTAATTTTTTCGCACAGATAGAGTTTACGCAGTATATATCAAGATTGATGGTTAGAAATAAAAAAGGGAGTATTATCAATATTTCGTCCTGTGCTGGATTAGATGGAAATACAGGGATGCTTCAGTATGTATCAAGCAAGGCAGCGTTAATTGGAGCAACCAAGAGGTTGGCGATTGAATTGGGAAATTATAATATTAGAGTAAATTCAATTGCACCGGGATTGACAGAAACAGATATGGGGAATCAGATGAATGAAGAACTTGAACAGCAGCTTTTGGATCATTTGATTATTAAACGCAAAGCAAAAAGAGAAGAAATTGCAAATGCAGTAGTATTTTTGGCATCAGATTTGGCTTCGTATATTACAGGACAAATTATAAGAGTGGACGGAGGTATGCTCAATTAGTCAGAGCAGATTAAATATGAAAAAAATAAAATGTGCAATTATAGGACCTGGTAATATAGGTATGAATCTGCTATATAAAATAAGTCGTTCAAATCTTTTGGAGTGTGCTCTTTTTGTAGGCAGAAGTGAGACATCAAAAAATTTGATTCAGGCAAAGAAAATGGGAATCCGTACGGGCAGTAATTCTGTTCAGGATTTAATAGATTACGCAGACAGTTATGATATTGCATTTGATGCAACGACAGCAGAATCGCATAAGACAACTGCGGCAATATTAAAAAAATTAAAGAAATATGCAATAGACTTAACCCCATCTAAAGTGGGGAAATTATGTGTTCCATGTTTGAATTGGGAGGAGTGTCTGTTGGTTGATAATGTGAATATGATTACGTGCGGTGGACAGTCGATGGTGCCTCTGGCATATGCATTGAAAAAAGCGTGTCCGCAGGCAACGTATGTAGAAACAGTGTCCACTATTTCTTCCGCGTCAGCAGGACCAGGAACTCGCGCCAATATCGATGATTATGTAGAAACTACGGGTTTGGCACTAAGGCAGTTTTCAGGGATTTCAAATACAAAAGCAATGATTGTTTTGAATCCGGCAGAGCCGCCAATTATTATGAGAAATACATTATATGCGATTGCTGAAAATCCTGATATAGGAAAGATCCAAAAAGCATTAGATGAAATGGTAAAGAATATAGAAAAATATGTGCCGGGTTACACGATGCTGGTAGAGCCAACATTGTTAAAAGAAAATATAGTGGCAACCAGTGTGCAGGTAGAGGGATGTGGAGATTTTTTGCCAAGATATGCGGGAAATCTTGATATTATTACCTGTGCAGCAATAGAAATGGCAGAACATTATGCTTGTAAGTTATTACAGGAGGAAGGGGGATGCCTGTTTTGAATAAAGTGAAATTTTTTGATTCTACACTTCGAGATGGTTCCCATGCTGTCAAACAAAAAATATATCCCGAAAATATAGAGGCATATTGTAAACGGATTGATGACGCAGGAATGCATACTGTAATCGTTGGACATGGAAACGGTTTAGGGGCTTCCTCTGTTCAAATGGGATTATGTGCAATAGATGAAATCGAAATGCTTCGTATAGCAAAGAAGAATTTGAGACATACAAAACTTGGAACATTCGTTACGGTTGGATTTGGAACCATAAAAGAGCATATTGTTCCGGCGATACAGGCAGGAACAGAAGTGTTTTGTATTGCAACACATTGTACGGAAGCGGATACAATGAGAAAGCATTTGGAATACTTGGGAAATGTTGGTAAAGAGTCATATGGTGTTTTAATGAATATCCATCTTGTAACAGCAGAGGAATTGCTGGAACAGGCGAATTGTATACAAGAATATGGAGCAGATGGAATTATACTGATGGACTCTGCGGGTGCATCCACACCAGAAGATGTAAGAAAGAAAGTAAGTCTTTTATATGATAAGTTATCGATAGAAGTAGGTTTTCATGCCCATAATAATTTGGGAATGGCTGTATCTAACGCATATACTGCGATACAAAATGGAGCTTCCATTATTGATGGTACGGTAGGAGGTTTTGGAGCTGGAGCTGGAAACTGTCAGTTAGAAGCACTGTTAGCATTATTGATGAAGGAGAATATATTAACAGATGCAAAATTATATCCAATGTTAGATGCTCAAAAAGAAATTATAAATGATATGTTTCATTATGATAAAGGGGTTAATAGTACTTGTATAGTAAGCGGTTATGCAGGAGTGGTTTCTACTTTTAAAAATAGGGTTGAACAAATTGCGCAGGATTATAAACTGGATGCTAGAGACATTTTTGTTGAACTGGGGAAACGTAAAGCAATCGCAGGACAGGATGATTTAATTTTGGAAGTTGCACAGTTCCTTGTAAATAAAAAGTAGGAGGGTATTTATATATGAAAATGCGAGTGGTAGACTATATTATGGAACAACTCTATAATGAAGGAGCAGAACATGTTTTTTTTGTCCCGGGGACGGGATGTATGTTTTTAACGGATGCCTTAGCCAGAAATAAAGATATAGAGGCAGTATCGGTGCATCATGAACAGGCCGCAGGAATGGCAGCAGTCAGTTATGCAAAGTATAATAATCAGTTGGGAGCATGTGTTGTTACGACAGGATGTGGCGGAACAAATGCTATAACACCTCTTTTAGATGCATGGCAGGATAGCGTTCCATGCATATTTGTTTCAGGACAGGCTAACAGAAATCAGACCGTTCATAATTCGCCGGTAAAATTGAGACAGATGGGACGTCAGGAAGCAGACATTATTGCATTGACACAGCATATTACAAAGTATTCTGTTATATTGAATGAGCCGGAGCAGGTAGTATATGAGGTTGGAAAAGCAATTTACTATGCGAAAGAAGGACGTAAGGGACCGTCGTGGATTGATGTGCCAATGGATATTCAAAATACGATAATTGATCCTGATACACAAAAAAAATTTGAACCGTCAGCGAATAAGATTATTCCGACATTAGATGAAAATGATCTGCAAACAATATTTGGATTGTTACAGGCAGCAGAAAGACCAGTTATATTAGCAGGAAATGGAATACGTCTGGCAGATGCGGTTGATGATTTTAAAGAATTTGTAAAGTTATATAGAATACCTGTTACATATTCAAGATTAGGACATGATTTGCTGGATACAGATGATGAATTGTCGATTGGTATGGTTGGAATGTTAGGCGCATCTAGGGCAGGCAATTTTGCAATTCAGAATTCGGATTTGGTACTCTGTGTGGGGTGCAGATTAAGTATTGATACAACAGGATATGAATATTCCAAATTTGCGAGAGAAGCAAAAATTGTAGTGGTTGATATTGATGAAAAAGAACATTCAAAAAATACAGTTCATATTGATACTTTTATATATGCAGATGCAAAGAGATTTTTTGAAACAATGAATAAAAAAACACCTGTAAAAACATGGAGTGATTGGGCAGAAAAATGTCTGCATTGGAAGAAACATTTCCCGGTTTGTATTGAGGAATACAAAACCGGTGAAAAGATAAATATGTACTATTTTACAGAAGCATTATCCGAGGTGATGCCAGAAAGAGCAACGGTAGTAAGTGATGCAGGAAATGCATTTTTTACGGTGTCTCCAGTGATTCATGTGAAAGAAGGACAACGATCTATTACTTCTGGCTGTCAGGCAGAAATGGGATATGCGCTGCCGGCAGCAATAGGAATTTCTTATGTATGTCCGGATGCGGTTGTTGCAGTGAATGGTGATGGTTCTGTAATGATGAATTTGCAGGAATTGGAAACACTGGCATACACAAAGAAAAATGTAAAAGTATGTATTATGAATAATAACGGTTATTCTTCAATTCGGCATTTGCAGAACAATGCGTTTCGAGGAAGACAGATTGGCTGTGATCCAACTTCAGGAATAAGCTTTACTAATTTTGAAATGTTAGCGAAAGCATTCCAAATTCCGTATATGAGGATTGAGGGGTCAGACAATCTTGCAAATAAGATAGCAAAGTTATTTGAAAATCAGGGACCAGTGATCTGTGAGGTTATGTGTGTAGAAGAACAGCCGTTTATTGGTGTCGCAGCCGCGTTTAATAGTAAAAGAAAATACGTAAACCGGCCATTGGAAGATCAGGCACCTTGGTTAGATAGAGAAGACTTTTTAAATGAAATGATAGTAGAACCGATTGATCAATAAAAAGCAGTTTTATTGTATAATAAGATTATTGCGATATATGAAGAAAGGAGATTGTATTTATTTATAAATACAAAAAGAACATTATGACAAATTTAGAAAAATATGAAAATGCATTTGTGGAAGCATTAGAGGTAAAACCGGAAAATGTAAAAGGTTTGGAGTATCAGGAGATAGACGCTTGGGATTCAGTAGGTCATATGAGCTTAATTGCGGCAATAGAAGATGCATTTGGTATCCTGATTTAGCCACATCATTTTTTTCATTTTAATTCATATGATAGTGGAATTGAAATCCTGAAAAAATATGACATTGATATGGAAAAATAAATAGTTATGAATGAGAGGTCTTCTATGATAAAATCATAGGAGACCTTATCATATTTAGAAGATGGATAGAGATTGTAAAAAATGATTAGGAGTAACTTATATGGAGAGACATGGTAAAATAGCAATCATAGGTGCGGGTTATGTAGGAGCATCTATTTGTTATGCTTTAATGTTAAAAATGTTAGCACAGGAGATTGTGTTGATTGACAGTAATGAACAAAAATCACAGGGCGAGGCGATGGATATTGTGCACGGAATTCCGTATATGGGAAATTCCAGAGTGTATGCGGGAACTTATAAAGATTGTCAGGATTGTGATGTGATTATTATTACTGCAGGACGTAATAGAAGACCGGGGCAGCTAAGAACAGATTTGGTAGAAGAAAACACGGTAATTTTACATCAGATATCAATGGAAATAAAAAAGTATTATAATGGTGGAGTAATATTAGTAGTATCTAATCCGGTAGATATAATGACCTATAAAATGGAACAATGGATGGAACTGCCAGAAGGAATGGTATTTGGGACAGGTTGTATTTTAGATACGTCTCGTTTGGTAAGGCAGATTGCAGAGTATGTGAAGCTTTCAATAGATAATATTCAGGCAACAATTATAGGAGAACATGGAGCGAGACAATGTCCAATATGGAGTAGAGTTACTGTTGCAAATATTCCAATCGACGAATATTGTAAGACATTTGGCATTGAGTGGAATGACTTGATTAAGGAGGAAATTCTTGCCAAAGTTCAGGCAATGGGGGCAGAAATTATTAAGCGAAAAGAGAGGACACATTACGGAATTGCGACTTGTGTTGCGTATCTGATAGATGCAATTGTAAATGATAGAAAGATTGTGGCATCTGTCAGTAGTGTTTTAAATGGGGAATATGGAATTTTTGATGTGGCACTTAGTGTTCCTTCGGTAATAGGAGCGAAAGGTGTAGAAAAACATCTTATGGAAAAGTGGAATCAGAATGAAATAGATTTTATGATAAATTGCAGTCAACAGATGAAAGAATTTATAAGCATATAGAATGAAACAATAGCAAAAGGTAGATAAAGATATTTTATTGTAAGGTGTGATAAAAGACAGTGTGAGGTAAAACAAATGGAAGGTATTGAAATTACTGTGAAAATAATACAATTTATGAACGAATTTGTAAAAGAACAATTTATGGATCATGCTGGAGAAATTATAAAATCTATTAATGAAGAGAAGACAATTGAAAAATTATATACTGAAATTTTTACAGATATTAATGAGAATATAAATGATGAATATGAGCAGGAAAAAGTCCATCAATATATAGCAAATAACACACCGTGTTTAAGTAATTATGAGTCAATATTTGATAGAAATAAATTTATAGAAGAGTTTTATAAAAAAAATCCTTCTATATCAAAAAATGAAAGAATTGATTTGTGTTTGATTAAAACATTAGATAAAATAGAGGATAATTTAGATTTTCAATTAAAAGAAAAATTACTTTATAAAAAATGTGAAGAAATACAGAGGGAATTAGAACAGTTAAAGGAAAAAATAGAACACTTCGAGGATAAGGAACAAGAAGAAGCCCTTATAGATAATATTAAAAACTACTTACCAATTTTAGAACAAAAACTTATTATGAAACGTTTTCAAATGTACAAGAATATAGAAAAAAGTGAGTATGAGGATCAAATTGAGTATTTAAAAGCTAAATTTATTGAAAGCTGGAAAAAACAAATTTTAGAAGTGTTGTTATGTGATAAAAAGAGAAAAGAACCAATGTATGAAAAAATGGTTTGTTTGATTAAAGGAGATTTAGAATACGAATCAGTATATGATATCTTAAATGAATTATATATAAATAATGAATGGGAAGGGAAAAACGAACAGTTTTTAAGGGATGTATTAAAAAAAGCAAAATTTGATAAGGTATATCTTTTGGTTGGTAATTTGGGATCTGGAAAAACTTTTTTTCTTAGAAATTTTATAAAAAATATGAATCAACAAATTGTGTTGATCAATCTAAATGAATATGATTTGTATAATATGGGTATAGAACAGCTAATGAGGAAAGAATTTGCTTCTTTAATTGGAATAAAATGTTCGTCGTTAGAAGAGATGAATGCATGGGGAATCAAATTAAAATGCAAATTTTGTTTCTTAATAGAAAATATACAAGGATTACATAGCTATAATAAAACAATACTTTGTTAAGAATTAAACAACGTGATTAATTTTTGTAGAAGCTG
>OGGB01002453.1_pt1 | contig 10549 bp, 8 predicted proteins | sample 1571111 | NCBI WGS metagenome assembly OGGB01 (sample SAMEA2582067, study PRJEB24529) | metagenome | biome: Human gut stool | place: China | collected 2011
TCGATTGTTTCGGTTTGCTCTCTTCGATCTATCGTTATGGGGAAATTGCTTATATTATATCGGAGGTGGAAAATGGAAACTAATATGAGAAATTATCACATTGTTATTGGTTCAAAAAGATATTTTGACGAATATTTACCAGATTTTAAGGAAGAAGATATTGTATATGATTTTTCAGATTCAATAAAACTTTCTGATGCGTTTAGAGAAAGTGGAAGAATAAACGATCATTTTGTTAGTATACTCGTTGTAAGAAATAATAATTATAATGGAATTGTTGAAAATGCCCATGATCGTTTGGGCCCATTAATTGAAGAATTAACAACAAATAGTGCTGAAATATATATTCATAATCCGCCTCGTATTTTGATGAAGTATTTAGAAGAACAGCATGAGCGTTTACCAATAAAATTATCTATTTCAAGTGAAAAATATGAAATAAATAGAGATCCTAATATATTTATAAATAATATTAAAGAAATCTCGTCACATATATTAGGTCAGCAGTCAGCTCTTACAGAAATAAGCAAGAGCTTGTGGTATCTCACAACGGTTAAAAGAGAGAAGCCATATGTAATAATGTTGTATGGTAATAGCGGGCTTGGAAAAACTGAATTGGTAAGAGAGATTGCAAAAAAATTCTTTGATGGAAAATTTTTGGAAAAACACTTATCTATGTTTAAAAATGATAATTATACAAATTATTTTTTTGGAGATAAACCTAATCGACGTAGTATAGGATTTGATTTGTTAGAACGCGAATCTAACTTAATTTTTTTTGATGAATTAGATAAATGTCCAGAATATTTCTTTTCTACATTCTACACATTATTTGATAATGTTCAATTTAAGGATTCTACCTATGATGTAAATGTATCAGGAACTGTAATTATACTCACTTCTAACTATAATTCGAAAGAAGAAATGCAAGAAAAACTAGGACTGCCTATTTTTTATCGTATTGATAAATTTATTCATTTTAATGAATTTAATTGTAATACTATATACAGAATTGTTCAAAATGAAATTTCGGAAAGAAAAGCTGAATATAATGATAAAATTTCTCCAGATGCAATATATGCTGCTGTTAGTCCACTTGTTTCAACATCAGGAGAAAATGCTCGAACAATAAAATATAAGGTTCAGCAAGTAATAGAGGATCTTCTATTCGAAGAAATACACGAAAAATTTTAGATAACTGTAGTAAGATTATATTAATAGATCTTGTAACTTTCTGTAAAAAATGATTAATAAAAAATATGATTATTGTTGTTAATAATAAAAACAGCTGGAGACTAACTTTTTTTGGAAATTTATGTTAGTCTTCAGCTGTTTCTTATATTACTCGTTAATAATTATTTGTTAACAGCATCTTTCAAGCCTTTACCTGGTTTGAATGCAGGAACTTTAGATGCTGGAATTTCGATTTCCTTACCTGTTTGTGGGTTACGACCCTTACGAGCTGCACGTTCACGTACTTCGAAGTTACCAAAGCCGATGATTTGTACTTTCTTACCATCTACTAAAGCTTCTTTAACTGTTTCTGTGAATGCTGAAACAGCTGCTTCTGCTTCTTTCTTAGTTGTACCCATCTTTTCTGCGATAGCTTCTACTAATTCGTTCTTATTCATTAATAATCACTCCCAATAAATATAGGTATTAGGGCTATAAAACCTTAATCTTCTGCAATTGTACTATATTCAAATGTGTTTTTGCAAGGGCTTTATAAAAAAATTACAAGAATCTAGAAATTAAAAAGTAAAAATTAAGTAAATTTTATCAATTATCTTTTATATAAGGCTTTTTATCACATTAATATGAATAAATTATGAATTTAAATTTTATTTATAATGAACAAACGATTAAAGAATAATTGTTTATTAATTAAAAATATGTTAATATGAAAAATAACTTTTAGAAGAAGGAGATGAAGTGCATGGAAAAGTTGCTAGGTGAAAAACGTCGCTACAAGCTTTATAAAGCTAAATCTAAGTGGGTGGTGTCAGCGATTATTACTATTTCTGGAGTTACATTTTTAGTGACAAGTCCAGTTTCTAACGCTCAAGCCGATACCGTTAATGGTAGTGAAAGTGTAAAAACAGAAGCTACTCAGGCATCAAGTTCGAGTGTGCAGAATAATGCGACAGCTCAAACAACTGTTACAACCAATAGTAATAGTCCTAACAATGTTTCTAATGTTCAAACTGATACCGTAAAAGAAGCAACAACAAGTGATGTTGACTCAGTAGCTAGTCAAAATCAAGCTACAACAGCTCAACAGGCTAAAACTATTGCTGATACTGCTGATCAGACAGTGCCACCAACAACCTATAAAGACCATGTCAAAGGAAATGTTCAAACTGCATGGGATAATGGCTATAAAGGGCAAGGTATGGTGGTTGCTGTTATTGATTCTGGTGCTGATACAAACCATAAAGATTTCTCTAAAGCTCCTGAATCTCCAGCAATTTCTAAGGAAGATGCTGACAAGAAGATTAGTGAGCTAGGCTACGGGAAATATGCTTCAGAAAAATTCCCATTTGTATATAATTATGCGAGTCGTGACAACAACTGGGTTAAAGATGATGGCCCAGGTGCATCAGAACACGGTCAACACGTTGCTGGTATCATTGGTGCTGACGGCCAACCAAATGGCAATGAACGCTATGCAGTAGGGGTAGCACCTGAAACACAGTTAATGATGATGCGAGTATTTAATGATCAATTCGCTGATGAAAATACTGATGATATTGCTCAGGCAATTTATGACGCAGTTAAATTAGGTGCTAATGTAATTCAAATGTCCCTAGGTCAAGGCGTTGCAGCTGCTAATTTGAATGATGTAGAGCAAAAAGCGGTTGAATATGCAACTCAACATGGTGTATTCGTCTCCATTTCAGCTTCTAACAATGGTAATTCGGCAAGCGTTGATGGTGAAAAAGTTCCTTATGAACCAGGTGGAGCAGATGGAAACTTTGAACCATTCTCTAGTAGTACGGTAGCTAATCCAGGTGCATCGCGCAATGCAATGACAGTTGCAGCTGAAAACTCAGTTGTAGGTGACGGCGATGATATGGCAGACTTCTCTTCTTGGGGTCCTTTACAAGATTTCACTTTGAAACCAGATGTATCAGCTCCTGGGGTTAGTGTAACTTCAACAGGAAATGATAATCGTTACAATACTATGAGTGGAACTTCTATGGCTGGTCCATTTAACGCCGGGGTTGCAGCTTTAGTAATGCAAAGATTAAAAGCCACTACTAACTTAAGCGGAGCAGATTTAGTTCAAGCTACTAAAGCCTTAATCATGAATACAGCTAAGCCAATGACGCAACAAGGATATGACACTCCGGTTTCTCCTAGACGCCAAGGTGCTGGTGAAATTGATGCAGGTGCTGCAACTGAATCTCCAGTATATGTTGTGGCAGCAGACGGTACAAGCTCTGTATCTTTGAGAAAAGTTGGAGATTCAACTCAATTCGCACTAACATTTAAGAACTTATCCGATAAAGATCAAACATATACTTTTAATGATTTTGGTGGTGGATTAACTGAAGTGCGCGATGCTGATACAGGAACTTTCCACGATGTTTATCTGGCAGGAGCACATGTCTATGGAGATAAGACAGTAACCGTTAAAGCTGGACAAAGTGCAACTTATAATTTCACATTATCTTTAACAGGTTTGAAAGAAAACCAATTAGTTGAAGGTTGGTTGAGATTTGTTGGAAATGATGGTCAAAATCAACTAGTAGTTCCATATCTTGCATATTATGGTGATATGACAAGTGAAGATGTATTTGACAAAGCTGCTAATCAAGAAGGTACAGTCTATGGTGGTAACTACTTTGTTAATGAAGACAACTATCCAAGAGGGGTAGCTGATGAAGATTCCTTAAAGGCTTTAGTAAATCTTGAAGGTAATTATAATTGGCAACAAGTTGCTAAATTATATCAAGATGGAAAAGTTGCATTCTCACCAAATGCTGATGGTAAGAGTGACTTATTAAAACCATATGCCTTTGTTAAACAAAATCTAAAGGATCTTAAAGTTGAAGTATTAGATAAGAATGGAAAAGTTGTTCGTGTAGTTGCAGATGAACAAGGTCTGGATAAGTCTTACTATGAAAGTGGAGTTAATAAAGATGTAACTTTATCAGTTTCAATGCGTAATAATCCAAATACTTTAGCTTGGGATGGAAAAGTATACGATGATAAGACCGGTGAAATGGTAAATGCAGCAGATGGTGAATATACATATCGTTATGTTGCTACTTTGTATAATGATGGTGCAAATAAGGTTCAAACAGCTGATTATCCAGTAGTTATCGACACAACAGCTCCAGTATTATCAAATGTTAAGTATGATGCTACGACACATACTTTAAGCTTTGATTATAAAGATACAGGATCTGGCTTTACAGATTATTCTTATGCAGTAGTTAAAGTCAATGATAAGACATTTGGCTATAAGTTAAATGATGGCAAGAATTCGAAATTCTTAAATGCAGCTAAAACATCAGGAACATTTAAAGCCGTATTAGATAGTGATACTTTAGCAGCACTAACTGCAGCAAAGAATGCTTTATCAGTTGCAGTTAGCGATGTAGCTGATAATACTTCAACAGTAACCTTACTGGTAAATGGAAACAATGATGCAACAACTAGAGTATCTGTTTGGAATGCAACTAACGGATTAGAACTCGATCAAAGTTCTCCAGATTATCAAGCAACAACTTCAACTTATAACTTACGTGGGAATGCAACATCTGATTTCTATTACAATGGTGCATTAGTTCAAGTTGATAACAGTGGTAATTTTGTGGTTCCTGTAAGTACAAGTGATACTGCGGTTGTCTTCACATCAGATGCAGCTGGTAAGAATGTAGTATATAAATTGAATACAGCAACTCCAAAGGCTGTTTTTGCATGGCAAGTAAATAATACTGTTAAGGAAAACTTTGGTATTGTTTTAGATACAGTCGTAAGCAACAACAAGGATGATGTAGTCGTACAAGCAGCGGTTACTAAGGGGGATAATGTTGAAGCTTATGCACGTGACTACTTCACAGGTGCAGTATATAAAGCAGATGTAAAAGATGGATTAGCAACTTTCCATGTGAAAGTAACTAATAATAGTGGTAGAACTGTATTGTTAGGATGGACAGAAGTTGTGGGACCAACATTTAATGATGTCCAACAAACATCTGCAAATGGTGTATATTTAGGAGTTGACGCATATGCAGGAAATCCGGCACCAGCACCAGCCTTTACAAATGCTGATCAATTAGGAACAAATGTTGTTCAAGAACAAGCTGATTCTGCTACAATTGGTAATCCAGGAGATTTGCCAGGACACAGTCTAAAGGATCTAACAACACGTGCAGATGCTAACCCAGATATCCACTTTGACTACTTAAAAGATAATGATTACAACTGGGTAGGAGCACAAGCTGTTAAAGATGGTGTATATAATCCATCAACACAAGTATTTACTTTAACAGGTAAGGTTGATCCAAATGTTAAATCATTGGTGGTATTAGGAGATAGTTACAATGAAGCTGATCCTGTAAATAAGGTTAACTTAAATAGTGATGGAACATTTAGTTTCCAATTCCATACAGCACCAACTTCACAAAGACCTGTTGCTTACATCTATACAAAAGATGATGGTTCAACAACTAGAGGTACAATGGAGTTAATCTTAGATACAGTTCTTCCAACACTTAGCTTAAATAATGTGGCTAATTTACAATTAGATAGCAATGGTGATTACCAAGTCTACACTAATAATAAAGACTTTAGTGTATCTGGAGAAGCTACTGATAATTTGGACGGATATTGTTTCTTCTTCAATGGAGATAATGATTATCGCGAATTCCACAATTCTGGTGTGAACTTTGTTACTGAAGCACATCAAGATGGAAGCACAGTAACTAATCCATATCCAGCATATAAGTTTAGCAAGACATTTAATTTAGCTGATACAACTGGCGAAACAACACACGTATATACATTGAGTGTAGTTGACTTGACAGGTAATACTGTAACTAGGAAGTTCTATGTTCACTATCAACCAGCTAGTGATACAGTTAAGACTGTAACAACTGATAAAGATGGTGCAACTAAAGTACTAGTAGATTACAGTAACAATACATTGCAAGTAAAAGATAATACTGGTAGCTGGGTAAATGCTACTGGAGTCGAAGCTGCTAAGGATTATCGAGTAGTTAATGAATACGGTAATGTAGTATTGCTACTAAATGTTCTTGCAGATAAAGAACAAGACAATAATAAAGTACAAGTTAATGAAGTTACAAATAATAAAGTAGAACAAACAGTAGTAACTAAGACTGTTTCAAATAAATCTGTAGCTAAAGTGGGCAAAAAAGTTGCAGAACCAGTAAAAGTATTACCACAAACTGGTGAAAATAATAGTAAATCTACTTCTGTTCTAGGTGCAGTCTTAGCCTCAATCACAGGATTCTTAGGTGCATTAGGCTTAAGACGTGTTAAAAAAGATTAATAAGTAATAACAAAGTGTCATTTGAGATATGAGTGAATCTCAATGGCACTTTTTTGGTTTGAGTTGAAATAATAGTTAATTGATATAAAAAGTGATATCATAATGATATCAAGAAAGAAGGTGGCGGAATGACACAAGATGAGAAAATGACTTCGTTTTTGTTTAGATTATCAAAAGATTTGAAACAAAAATTAGAAAAAAGAGCACAGCTTGAAAATAAAAGTGTCAATGCAACTTTGCAAGAAATTGTATCGGTAACTTTAAAAGATCCACCTAAGCAAGTAGAACAGGGTTCACTTGAGCAAAGAAATTTTTTAGGTCACAAAGTAGCTGGTAAAGAAATTGATCAAATTAATGGATTAGTTAGTATTAAAGGTATTTATTATCGGTATTTGATTGAAGGAAATCAATCAGTAAATGAAAATATTGACTACATCGTAATTGAAGCAGTAGGCAATATAATAACTTTAAGACCGTTTACAACATAAAGAAGAGGTAATATCATGTTAGGAATAAAAATTGTTCGACAAAATTGTCAAGGGTTAGTAGAAACGTTAGGAAAATATAGCCGAAGTGTTGAAGCTGGGTTACACTTTTATATTCCTTTTATTCAACGAATTCAATCAGTAGAATTAGCAATGCATCCATTAAGACTAGAAAAATATTCAGTAATAACTCAAGATAATGCGGAGATTGAAGCTAGTGTAACTTTAAATTATCATGTAACAGATGCAAAAAAGTATACTTATGAAAATACTGATTCAGTTGAGTCAATGGCACAATTAGTTAGAGGGCATTTACGTGATATCATTGGTCGAATGGATTTGAATGCAGCGTTAGGATCTACTTCAAAGATTAATGCTGAATTAGCTAGTGCAATTGGTGATTTGACCAATATCTATGGTATTAATGTGGATCGTGTTAATATTGATGAATTGACTCCTTCTGTTGAAATACAAAAAGCAATGGATAAACAATTGACAGCTGATAGGGAAAGAGTGGCAGTAATTGCGAAAGCTGAGGGTGAGGCTAGAAACATTAAATTAACAACAGATGCAATTAAAAAAATTCAGGAGGCACTGGAGTCAGTATCAGATAATTACTTTAAAGATCAGAGTATTGTAGCATTTACTAAGCTAGCTCAATCAGATACTAATTTAGTAGTTATGTCAAAAGAAGAAATTTCTGATTTAGGTAATATTCCTGTGATTGAAAAAATGTTAGAAATGAAAAAATAGTATAATTCACCATGGTATAGATGAGATTGGATTATATAAGGAAGGTAAAGAGTATGGCGAAAAATGATTATTATGTGATTGTATATCGGGTTTTAATGTATTTGTATAATTGTTTAAGACAAGATGAGGTAGTCGATATGCAAAAACTAACACCTGAATACCTTCATATTAATTAAAGATACTTTGAGTATATTTTTGATACTTTAAATGATGAAGGATTAATTCTTAATAAAGCACATTACGAAGATATGCTTGGAAAACATTTAGAATCTGATATTATGATCAGTCCTAAAGGAATTTCATTTTTACATGAAAATAGCACTATTGATAAAGTCAAGAAGTCAGTTAAGGGAATTGCTGTTATTATTAGTGATATTCCTGGATTATAATATATCAACCTGAGCAAGTCGATAGTATGCTCTTTTTATGAACGAGAAAAACGATGAGATCAATAGTATAGTTGATTTTAAAAAGACTAGAAAATTATTATAATCTTAAGGCAATATATTTGATAAAATGTTAAAAGTTAAATAAAATAATGTTGTACATAACTCTATGGAAAGAAGATGATATCATGGCAGAAGAATTACCAAGCTACAAGACAGAATTAATTTCAATCGAAAATTTGGAAAAAGACTACTATGAAATAAAGATTAAAAAACCTAATGATATGAATTGGGTGGCAGGTCAATACATGAGACTAGGCTTACCTACTAAAGAAATTACAGAAAAGAAAAAGTTACGTGCATTATCATTTGCTTCCTTACCTGAAGATGATGTAATCTTGCTAGGTACAAGAACAGGTAAAGAAATCAGTAACTTTAAACAAAATCTTTTAACTGTACAACCAGGTGAAGAAGTAGAAGTTAAGGGTCCATTGGGCCAATTTACACTTCCTGAAGACGGAAATCAAACTTTAGTATTTTTTGCTGGTGGGGTAGGTGTTACACCTATTAGAGCATTACTTGAAAAACTAGCTAAAGATAAGAGTGAACGTACGATTAAATTTGTATATTCATCTTTGGATTATTATTTCTACAAGGAAGACTTTGCTGAATTTAAGAAATCATTACCAAATGCAGAATTTATTTTTGTTCGCGATGAAAATGATGTAGATAGAGAATTAACAAAGTTGACAAGCGAACTAGCTAATGATGCGTTATATTATGTATCTTCTTCAGAAAAGATTGTAGAAGCTGTAAGTCAATCGTTACAAGATAAGGGAATTGATGCTGAAAACATTAAGCACGATATCTTATACGGATACTAAAATTATATAGATACGCAAAAATCTCTAAATATACAATGTGTATACTTAGAGATTTTTTCTATATTTTTTTAGAAATTGGTAATTTAATGACAATTTGGCGGAAATCTCCTTACTTTAGTGAGGGGATGGATAGCCTAAGCCTAGGACTCGTAGAGTCCTATTTTTTATATGCATTATATTTTTGGTCGTTAATATATCTCTCAACAACATCTTTACTCATGCTACCTAGAGAGCCTAGATAATAGCTAGAAGACCATAAATGACCGCCCCAATATTGTTTTTGTCTAATTTCTGGATGTGTTTGTAAGAATAGGAATGCACTTCTGCCTTTTAGTGCTTTGATTACGTCTACTGCTGATTTTCTCGGTGGAAATGAGATAAGCATATGTACATGGTCTGGCATTACTTCCATTTTTTCAATGACTATTTCATTGTCGTCAGCTACTCTTTGTAGAATATCTTTCATTTCGTTAGATAACTTTTCATTTGTAAAAGTCTTATTTCTGTATTTTGTACACCAAATTAAGTGAAAATGTAAATTATACACATAACGTTTTGTGTATATTGCGTCTTTTATTTTATTAATCATTGTATAGTCTCCTTTTTCTTATAAAATTAGCTATTATACTTGATATGAATTGATACATTGATTATGATTATAGTATAAAATTAAAGGGGGTGAAATACAATGAAGAAGATGAGTGATTTAGAGTATCATTATGGATTGAAAATGCGTATTTATCCAAGCACTAACCAAAAGAAGATTATTAAAATCAATGGTAACATTGCTAGAACTGTTTATAATAAAATGGTTGCTATTGACCAAGAATTATACAAGTTAAAACAAGTTAAGTTACCTATTGATATTGTTAAGGAACGTATTAAAGAATTAAAAAGTCGTAAAAACGCTAGAAATTTGTCTAATCATTATCAGTACATGCAAGATAAGAATATTGATAGTTTAGCTAAAGCTAACGCTATTCAAAATTATCAAAAAGCGTGGAAGATGTTTAGAAAAGTACATTTATCTGGTACACCTAAGTTCCATAAAAAGAGTTACCGTTTGAGTTATCAAACTAATGCTCAATATGGTAAAGATGCTAAAATGGACGTTTATTCTGCTAGCGTAAAATTTCTTGATAAGAATCATATTAGTTTGCCTAAATTAGGTAGATTAAGAGTATCTGGTTCTCACCGTCGTATTATTGACAATAAAGATGATATTAGAATCGGTACTGTTACTATCTCTAAAGATACAGCTGATAGATATTTCGTATCAATGCAATTAGGCTCTGATACACCATTTGTAAAGAAATTAGCTAAAACTAATTCTCAAGTTGGTGTTGATTTGAATACAGAGAATTTTTTGACCGATAGTTTTGGTAAAGTGGTAGCTAATCCGCGTTATTACCGTACTATTAAAGGTAAAATAGCTAAAGCTCAAAAAGTATTATCTAGAAGGCAAAGAAGAGCTAAAAAAGAAAAACGTTCTTTAATCACGGCTATAATAAATAC
>OGGB01002464.1_pt1 | contig 10531 bp, 7 predicted proteins | sample 1571111 | NCBI WGS metagenome assembly OGGB01 (sample SAMEA2582067, study PRJEB24529) | metagenome | biome: Human gut stool | place: China | collected 2011
TAAAACGTCCCTTTTTAGCACCTTTCATCATACCAGGCATCTGTTTCATCATCTTTTTCATCTGTTCAAACTGCTTGATGAGCCTGTTTACTTCGCTGATATTAACACCAGCACCTCTTGCAATCCTGTTTTTTCTTGATGGATTGATAATATCAGGATTCTTTCTTTCCTTAGCTGTCATTGACTGTATGATAGCTTCTGTTCTTTTAAGATTAGCTTCTGCTTCATCTTCATCAGGCATCTGAAGATTCTTCATGTTGCCACCAAGTCCCATGCCTGGAAGCATACTCATAATAGAACCTATACCGCCCATATTTCTTATCTGACCCATATACTCAAGGAAATCATCAAAATCAAACTCTGCTTTCTTAAGCTTAGCTTCCATCTCCTTGGCTTTGTCAGCATCAATCTGTGCTTCTGCCTTCTCAATAAGTGTAAGGACATCTCCCATTCCAAGAATCCTTGATGCCATACGATCCGGGTAAAACTGCTCAAGATCTGATAACTTTTCACCCATACCTACATAAAGGATAGGCTTTCCTGTAACAGCCTTGATTGAAAGTGCAGCACCACCTCTTGTATCGCCATCTAACTTAGTAAGAATAACTCCATCAATTCCAACCTTTTCGTTAAATGAAGCGGCAACATTGACAGCATCCTGACCTGTCATAGAGTCAACTACCAATATAGTCTGGTCAACTTCAACTTCATTCTTTATATTGATAAGCTCTTCCATCATATTCTCATCAACATGAAGACGACCAGCAGTATCAAGAATAACAATATTAAAATTATTATCCTTAGCATGTGCTATAGATGCCTTGGCAATATCAACCGGATTATGACCTGTTCCCATAGAGAACACTTCAACTCCCTGTTTATTGCCGTTTATAGTTAACTGCTCAATAGCAGCTGGCCTGTAAACATCACATGCAACAAGTAAAGGCTTTTTACCTTTTTCCTTAAATTTACCAGCAAGCTTTGCAGTTGTTGTTGTCTTACCTGCACCCTGAAGACCTGCCATCATAATAACGGTTATCTCGTTGCCAGATTTCAACTTAATCTCAGTGGTTTCAGAACCCATAAGAGATATCATTTCTTCGTTAACAATCTTTATAACCATCTGACCAGGTGTAAGACTTGACATAACATCCTGTCCAATAGCACGCTCCTCTACTGACTTGATAAAGTTCTTAACGACTTTAAAGTTAACATCAGCTTCAAGTAATGCCATCTTGACTTCCTTGAGTGCTGCCTTGACATCAGCTTCAGAAAGGCGGCCTTTACCTCGAAGATTCTTAAATATATTCTGAAGTTTATCTGAAAGACTGTCAAATGCCATATATGACCTCCAATGTATGATTAATAATCTTCGATAATTTCTTTAGAGAGCTTCTTAATCTCATGGATGTAACTCATATCCTCATCCTTGATATATGCATCAACAAGCTCGTCTATTCTTGTAATCTTTGCTTTAGTATCCATAAACTTTTCAACCAGATGAAGCTTTGCCTCATATCCATCAAGTGTGTTAGATACTCTTTTTATAAGATCATGAACACCCTGTCTTGATATTCCATATTCATCTGCAATCTCACTTAAGGATAAATCATTGAACACGGCATCCTCATAAACACCCCGCTGATGTTCATTAAGTAACTCGCCATAAAAATCATATAACAATGTCTGTTCTACAATACGTTCCACAATGCACCTTAACTTTCCAGCTCATAAATATTCTTAAGCCTTGAGTATAATATCATGGTACTAAAAAAGTGTCAAGTACTTTTACTTGACACTTTTAAAAAATTTGAATAATGATGTCAGGAACAGACAATATTAGATGTTTACCTTTACTAATCTAGGTCTTAATCCATTCTTTTCAAGCTCTGACACTATCTGTTCTTTATGCTCATGTCCAAATGCTTCGATTGTAATTCTTAACTCAACTGTTGCTTTTCTGTTGATACTTACAAACTGGTTGTGATCAAGCTTGATTACGTTACCATTGGCATCAGCAATTATTTTGGCAACCTTAACAAGTTCACCTGGCTTATCTGGAAGAAGAACTGATACTGTAAAGATTCTGCTTCTTTGAACAAGTCCCTGCTGGACTACTGATGACATAGTAATGACATCCATATTACCACCTGAAAGGATAGAAACAATTTTCTTATCTTTATCCTTAATCTGCTTTAATGCTGCAACTGTAAGAAGACCAGAATTTTCAACTATCATCTTATGATTCTCAACCATATCAAGGAAAGATACTATTAAATCCTCATCCGGAACTGTGATTATATCATCAAGATTCTTCTGAAGGTATGGGAACAGCTTGCTTCCAGGAGTCTTAACAGCTGTACCATCAGCAATTGTGCTTACAGTTGGAAGTGTTGTTACCTTTCCAGCCTTTATAGAAGCCTGAAGACAGTTAGCACCTGCTGGCTCAACACCAATAACCTTTATATTAGGATTAAGAAGCTTTGCGAGTGTAGAAACACCTGTGGCAAGTCCGCCGCCACCTACTGGTACAAGTATGTAATCTACTGTTGGAAGCTCTTTTATAATCTCCATAGCGATAGAACCCTGACCTGTTGCAACATCAAGGTCATCAAAAGGATGAACAAAAGTAAGTCCTTTTTCTTCAGCTAACTTAAGAGCATACTCGCACGCTTCATCATAAACATCACCATATAACACAACTTCTGCACCATAACTTTTTGTTCTGTTTACCTTTATAAGAGGTGTTGTTGTTGGCATAACAACAGTTGCCTTAACACCATACTTCTTAGCTGCAAATGCAACACCTTGTGCATGATTACCTGCTGAAGCTGTTATAAGACCTTTTTTACGAGCTTCTTCTGACATAGTGCTTATCTTATAATAAGCTCCTCGAACCTTATAAGCACCTGTGTACTGCATATTTTCAGGCTTTAAATATACTTTGTTGCCTGTCTGGTTACTAAAATATTCGCTGTATACAAGATTAGTTGGAAGTGTGGCTTCCTTTACCTTTTCAGCAGCTTCTTCGAATTTCTTAAGTGTTAATTCTTCCATTATTACTTATATAGTGCTATCGCAATAAATGTATATCATACAAATGCATAAAACAACACATTATTCTATATATACTAAAAATACCATTATACCACGACAGTACTTTCCTTTCCTGAATTTTATAAAATGATATGAATGTCAAAATAAAATTCTGACATTTTATATATTATTCCTATTACCGTAATCATTCAAGTTTTTTATATAATATTTAATAAATAATTTGATGATATTATTTCTGATCTTCATCTTCATCATCTATCTCAACATCAAATAATGCATTAACAAATGTATCAGAATCAAACTTCTGGAGATCTTCAACCTTTTCACCAACACCAACATACTTAACTGGTATCCCGAATTCAGCCTGGATAGCAACTGCAATGCCACCTTTAGCTGTACCATCCATCTTAGTAAGGATGATACCTGTTATGTTTGTTACGTCATTGAATTCTCTTAGCTGTGAAAGAGCATTCTGTCCTGTTGTTGCATCAAGCACAATAAGATTTTCCCTGTAAGCATCTGCATATTCTCTTTCTATAACACGGTCTATCTTTCTTAACTCTTCCATAAGATTCTTTTTGTTCTGAAGTCTTCCTGCTGTATCACACAACAGAACATCTGCATGTCTTGCTTTTGCAGCTGCTATTGAATCATATATAACGGCGGCAGGGTCAGAGCCTTCGCTTTGAGCAATAATATCTACTCCGACTCTGTTAGACCATTCTGTAAGCTGTTCTATAGCTGCTGCTCTAAAGGTATCAGCTGCAGCCATGATAACCTTTTTATTCTGCGCCTTTAAATGTCCCGCAAGCTTACCTACTGATGTTGTTTTACCAACACCATTAACACCTATAAGCATGACTATTGACTTCTGATTCTCAAAGTCATATGCATTAGGACCAAGATTCATCTTTTCACGGATTGTGTCAATAAGTAACTGCTTGCAATCCTTAGGATCCTTAATCTTGTTTTCTTTAACCTTAGATTTTAATTCTTCTATAATTTCGTCTGTTGCTCTTACACCGATATCTCCCATAATAAGTGTTTCTTCAAGTTCTTCATAAAAATCATCATCTATTGAAGAAAAACCACTAAATATATTATCAATACCTGACACTATATTATTACGTGTCTTTGTAAGACCCTCTTTTAATTTACTAAAAAGTCCCATATACAGCCTCTCTTTCTTAATCAATATATTTTCTACGATTCTTTTTTCCTGTCATTAAGATCATTTTCTATAAGATCAACCGATACAAGAGTAGATACACCCTTTTCCTGCATGGTTATACCATACAATCTGTCAGCTGCTGACATTGTACCACGTCTGTGAGTGATAACAATAAACTGTGTATGTTTTGTCAGCTTATGAAGATAATTAGCATATCTTCCAACATTTGAATCATCAAGTGCCGCTTCTATTTCATCAAGAAGACAGAATGGAGAAGGTTTTAGATTCTGTATTGCAAAAAGAAGTGCAATAGCGGTAAGCGCTTTTTCTCCACCCGATAACTGCATCATATTCTGAAGCTTCTTTCCAGGTGGCTGGGATATTATAAGTATACCGGCTTCAAGAATATCTTCTCCTTCTACAAGCTCTATTGTTCCTCTGCCTCCACCAAAAAGTTCCTTGAATACTTTATCAAATTCAACCTTTATTTCTTCAAACTTAGCAGTAAACTGCGCTCTCATGCCTTCATCAAGTTCATCAATAACCTTCATAAGTGATTCTTCTGCTTCAATCATATCATCATGCTGTGTCTTCATGAATTCATATCTTTCACTTACTGACTTATATTCTTCGATAGCATTTACATTGACATCTCCAAGTTTCTTGATTGCAGCTTTTAATATGTTAATCTGCTTTCTTATATCGTTAATATTATTAAGCTCATCGCTCTTTAACTCAAGAGCATAACTATATGTAAGCTCATATTCATTCCACATATAATCTACAAGTGAGTCATAAGATTCTTCAAGTCTGTCATACTGGTTATGAAGTCTCATACTATCTTTTTCAAGAAGAATTATTTTTTCATTTAATTCTTCACGTTTCTTAAAGAACTCTTTATGACTCGCATTAACCTTTTCTTTGGCGGCTCTTAAATCTTCAAGTTTTTCACCTATTGCTGTTATTTTTCTTTCGGACTGTTCTATAGAATTCTTAACAAGCTCAATATCAGCCTGCTTAGCGGATACAAGTTCTTTTGTTTCACCTATCTTTTCCTGTATAGAAGTTTTTTCTTCTTCAAGATTATCCAGCTCTTTACATAGTCTTTCTATATTCTCATTGATAAATGAGGCTTTCTGCTCTATAGATGAATGTGATATTTTCAGATTCTCTATTTTCAGTGCAACAGCTGCTTCCTCTGATTTTTTTGCTTCAAGAGTTTTGCCAAGATTCTCTATCTCTTTTCTGGCTGCCTCGTTCTGATTGTCAAGCAGATTAAGATTACCACTGACCTGATTCCTGCTTTCACTTATCTTTAAGATTTCAGAATCAATAGATGCCTGTTCTTTTATATCATCACCATATGAAGCAATAATCTCTGACAGCTTAAGATCTGCCTGCTTAAGATTAACGTCTATAGTATTCTTTCTGATATGAGTTTCTCTTAACAGCTTATTATAAGAATCAAGTGCCTCGCGGTACTTTGCAACCTGATTCCTTAAATCAGCAACAGCTGCCTTCTCTTGTGTTATCTGCTTATTAGTATTAGATACAGACTGTTTTAATTCTTCTATTTCTCTTCTACGTCCAAGAAGATTGCTGGAATTTCTAAATGCACCACCAGTCATTGAACCACCTGGGTTTAGCTGTTCACCTTCAAGTGTTACGATTCTTAGCGTGTATTTATATTTTTTAGCGATCAGAAGTGCATTATCAATATTATCGACAACAAGAATACGTCCAAGAAGATACTTAGCAAGTCCTTCATACTCGAAAGAAACACGTACAAGGTTACTTGCCACACCTATAACACCTTTTTCATTTATACACGCTTCATTTTCTAACGTATTTCTGGCATGTATGGCGTTCAAAGGTAAAAATGTAGCACGTCCAAGCTTATTCTGTTTTAGATAACCTATAAGTTCTTTTGCTGTAGCTTCTTTATCTGTAACTATATTCTGGATTGTTCCTCCAAGTGCAGTTTCTATAGCAGTTTCATACTGTTTCTCAACCTTTACTATATCAGCAATAACACCAAGAATACCAGGATTGCTATCCTTTAATTCCATGATTTTTTTTATGCTGTTGCCATAACCATCATATCTTTCTGTAATATTTATCAAAGATTCAAGACGTGACTTTTCTCTATGGTAGTTTTGTGTCAGCTTATCAAGTTCACTATTCTTTTCAGCGATTTCAGCTTTCAGCTGTGTTACTGACGTGTTACTTTCTTCGATCGAATTATTAATATCTTCAAGCTTTCCAACAGCATTATCAAGCTCTGCTGTAAGAGACTTAATAACCTGTTTCTGTGCACTTTCATCACTCTTGCCTTTGATAATATGACTTGTAAGCTCAGATTTTTTAATTTCCAGCTGTTCAAGCATAGTAATAAACTTCTGATTTTCAGCCTTGATAGTAGACTGCTCTGTCAGGTTATCATAGATGCTGTTCTGACGATTATCAATCTGTCCAGATATTCCTTCAATCTCAGCGTTAAGAGCCTTAGCTGTATCATTAATAGCCGCTAACTTATCATTATACTCTGAAAGTTCTGTGTTAAGATCATTATACTGCTCCCTCAGCTCTTTAACTGAGTTATTCTTATTCTGCTTGTCCTTTTCAATATCCAGTAATCTTTCAGAGTGAAGCTGCTTATTAGCGTTAAATGTCTTTATCTGTTCTGTAAATACATTTATCTCTCCCTGAAGCTTCTGGTTTTCAAGTTCCAGAGCTGATACAGTCTGACTGTTTTCGTCTATCTGGGCATTAATATCATTAAGCTGATTTTCTGCTGCTTCATATTCAGATTTTGTATTATCATATTCAGATTTAGAATCTTCTAAATCATCATCTACTATTTTCAGTCTGCCATTAAGCTCTGCCGTTTCCTTCCTTATTCTGTCAGTTTCAAGTAAAAATGCATTAACATCATATTTTTTAAGATCTGTTTTATAGTTAAGATATTCCTTTGCTTTTTCTGACTGTTGCTTTAATGGACCAACCTGTTTCTCAAGTTCGGACAAAATATCGTTAACTCTGACAAGATTACTTCTTTCATTTTCAAGCTTCTTTATCGCAGCTGACTTTCGTCTCTTAAACTTAACAATACCAGCCGCCTCATCAAAAAGCTCTCTTCTCTCATCTGGTTTTCCGCTAAGAATCTTATCTATCTGACCCTGTCCTATAATAGAATAACCTTCTTTACCAATACCTGTATCATAAAACATTTCTGTGACATCTCTAAGTCTGCAGGAATGTCCATTAATCTTATATTCACTTTCACCAGAGCGGTAAACTCTTCTTGACACAGTTACTTCATCGTATTCTACAGGCAATGCATGATCACTGTTGTCAAGAGTTATAGCAACATATGCAAAACCAACCGGCTTTCTGTTCTGAGTACCAGCAAATATAACATCTTCCATTTTAGCACCACGCAGCTGTTTGGCACTCTGTTCACCAAGAACCCATCTTACTGCATCGGCAACATTACTTTTACCAGAGCCATTCGGTCCTACAATACCTGTAATTCCGTTATGGAAATCAAACACTATCTTGTTAGCAAAGGACTTAAACCCCTGAACCTCTATACTCTTTAAATACATATTTTATTTATTATTCCTTTTCCATTAATTACATTATGCCTGTCCATGCTTCTTAAGATATACGAGTGCTTCATATGCAGCTCTCTGTTCGGCATGTTTTTTTGTATGTCCGTTTGCCGTTACTTCAAACATACCTTCAACATAAGCTTTTGCAATAAAGTTCTTATCATGTTCAGGACCAGTCTCATCAATTATCTCATATACCACTTCTTTATGAGCTGCCTGGACAACTTCCTGTAAAATAGTTTTGCTATCATAAAAGAGTTGCTTGTTTTCAAGATCATTAAGAATAAATGATGTTACGAATTCTTTTGCATTAGCAAAACCACCATCCAGGTATATTGCGCCTATAACTGCCTCACATGCATCCGATATAATAGAATCTCTCTTTCTTCCACCAGTGAGTTCTTCACCCTTACCAAGCATGACAAACTTATCTAATCCTATAGCTCTTGCACATATGGCAAGTGTTGGTTCGCACACTATACTTGCACGTAATCTTGTCATCCTTCCTTCATCCATATCAGCATAATTCTTATATATATAATCACTTGATGTAAGTTCAAGAACGGCATCACCTAAAAACTCAAGACGTTCATTATCTTTATACTTTTTAATACATTTCTCATTAGCATATGAGCTATGTGTGAGTGCATTCTTAAGAAGATCTATATTCTCGAATTCATAATGTATTGTCTGCATTAATTCTGATAAATTCTTATTATGCATATATTTTTCCTTTCATCATATAGTTGACACATAAGTATAAAAATGCCGCCTCGCCTGCATGTTATGCAGTGATACTTGGCGGCACTCCATATCTGTTATTATCCTGATTATTTAGCAAGAGCTGCCTGAATCTGTGACACAGCATCACCAACTGTTGTTATATGTTCTGCTGCATCATCTGGAATCTGAATCTCAAACTGATCTTCTATCTCTGTGATAATCTGAAATACATCAAGTGAATCAGCCTTAAGATCATCAACAAAAGTAGATTCAGGTGTGATTTTATCCTCACTGATATTTAGAACATCTGCGATAATTCTCTGTAACTTCTGAAACTCCATATTATTCCTCCATTCCCGCCTGTTTATATCTTATTTTCAGGCTTATATTTAATCATTCATATATTTTATACATTTACTTTTCGGATTCTGTATCTGTGTGTGGCATATTAGCAAGTGATTCAACTATCTTTTCATTGATATTGCTTTTTGAAAATGTAACACACTGCAGAACGGAATTCTTAATCTCTTTAGCCTTAGAACTTCCATGTGTTTTAACAACCAGTCTGTTAAGTCCGATAAGAGGTGCTCCACCATATTCAGACGCATCCATAGTCTTTAATGTATCTTTAAGTGCTCCCTTTACAAGTAATGCTCCTATCTTAGATTTAAGAGTTGAATAAAAAGCCCCTTTTATCTTAGAAATAAGAGTTCCAGCAAGTCCCTCATATAGCTTAAGTATTACATTTCCAACAAATGCATCACATACTATAACATCTGCACCACTTCGTGGAATCTCTCTTGCTTCAATACTTCCAATAAAATTAATATCGTCGCATGCCTTAAGAAGTGGATATGTTTCTTTTACCAGCTGATTACCCTTCTCTTCCTCGAGTCCGACATTAACAATAGCTACACGTGGGTTCTTTATACCTACACAATTCTCCATATATATAGAGCCCATCTTAGCCCACTGTACTAAAAAATCAGGTCTTGCATCAACATTAGCTCCGCTGTCAACAATAAGTACACAGCTATTATCAGTTGGAACAATAGCTCCTATAGGAGGTCTCTCAACTCCTGGAAGGCGACCTACAATAACCTGACCTCCCACCAATACAGCCCCTGAGCTTCCTGCTGAAACGAAAGCATCTGCTTCTTTATTCTTAACCATATTAAGACCCTTAACTATTGAAGAATCTTTCTTTCTTCTGATTGCCATGACCGGAGGCTCACCAGTTTCGATAACCTCAGAAGCATTGACAACTTCTATCTGTTTTTCATTGTATGTATACTTTGCAAGCTCAGCCCTGACTACATCTTCCTGACCTACAAGATATACAAAGCATTCATTGCTTGCTTTAACAGCAGCTATGGCACCTTTAACAATCTCAACTGGTGCATTATCTCCACCCATAGCATCAAGTGCAACTTTTATCATATATCTGTCCATTCCTTATATTCTATTATATGAGATAAATGCGCATCAATATATTATTTTAAAATCGTTACTTTAGTGATTCTATCCACACTGTAACTAAACAATATACACTTCCTGCACTTATATCATAATGTATGAAAATACTTAATAAATATACTACGAAAATAAGTTTTTATCAAGGATATATTACCAGAGTTTCCATTGTAAACATATTACTTTATTTTTTTGTAAAATAATATCCGAAACAAAAAGGACAAATCAAAGTAAAAAAAAGGGATAAAGATTATTCTCTTTATCCCTTTGAAAATATATATCGCTCTGTCTTTAATTGGGGCTACTATTAGATCATTTTAATACCTAACCCTTTAATAACACCATAATTCCATGATTTTACTGGATTAGTCTACAGAAACGATTTCTTTCTTGTTGTATGAACCACAAGCCTTGCATACTCTATGAGGCATCATTAAAGCACCACACTTGCTGCACTTTACGAGATTAGGAGCGCTCATCTTCCAATTAGCTC
>OGGB01002475.1_pt1 | contig 10492 bp, 10 predicted proteins | sample 1571111 | NCBI WGS metagenome assembly OGGB01 (sample SAMEA2582067, study PRJEB24529) | metagenome | biome: Human gut stool | place: China | collected 2011
CGCCCCGCTTGCAGGCGGTAAGCACCATGCTCTGCACACTGCTGGTGGTGCCGCCTACCATTAAAAAGGCGTGTGCCGCACCAAAGGCATCGGCGGCAAGCTCCTCAGCTTCCCGGATGACCGACACCGGGTGGCAGAGGTTATCCAGCGGCTTCATACTGTTCACGTCCACGCCCACGCACTGCTGACCCAGAAAAGCGGTCAGCTCCGGGTTGCCGCGGCCCCGCTTGTGGCCGGGCACGTCAAAGGGCACCACCCGCATCTGCCGGAACCGCTCCAGCGCCTCGTAAATGGGCGCACGGCGCTGGTCCAGCCGGGAACGTGCTTTGTTCTCGTTCATCTTTTCCTCCGTCCCTGTTTCCCTTTTTGCACAACAAAAAAGCGCAGGCACTGCACAAATGTGCAGACCTGCGCTTGGAACAGCTTTTTCCGCGCTGATAAAGCACCCAGCCATAAGTGCCGGTGCTGCGCGTTATCTGTGATCCAAAAAGACGGGGTGATGAGAGTCTATATAGCAACTACACTTTTACTACTCTTATTGACCGTTTCACAAGTCTGCGCATAGGCTGCGCAATTTCATGGTTGTAAAGGAACCAACTTATAAAATTTAGAGCTTTGCCGCAGGGGCAGCCGCTGCTTCTAATCAAAACAGCAGTGCTGCGGCACGCGAGCCAACGCAAGGTTTGAAACCCGTTTCATCGTTGTCTCACAGTAACTCAATCAATAATGGCAGCTTGCGCCGCCGGTCGGCAGTGGACCCGGCTGTCCGTATGGCCTTAGCCCCGTTGGGCGGTCCCGAGTAAATTGCTTTGAAAAGACTCTGCAAGGCGGTGTCTCTCAAAATCAACAAAAGAATAACATGATTCGTCTTTTCTGTCAACTAAAACTTTTTGGCAGACAGCCTTTTCCATGCAGAAAAGACTGTTTTGTGCAAAAACATCCCGCTGAACCCGCAAAAAAAGGACAGCCGCATCGTTTGGTGCAGCTGTCCTTTGCTCTGGTTATTCTGCGCTGTACGCGCTGCCCATGATCCATGGGTTACTTGCGGAATATTTTGCGTGGTTGCGCAGGTAGGTGACCCATGCACCGTAGCCGTTGCCGGCCGAAAGGTGCACGCCGTCCGGTGCGGCGATCATCTCTTTCAGGTTGCCCTCGCCGTCAGCCAGTGTCTCCCACAGATCCAGATAAACGCAGCCCTTGCTGGCAGCCAGCTGCGCCAGCTGCTCATTGACGCTGCGCAGCACGTCCGAGGCAAGACCCGGCTTTTTTTCCGCTGCCGCAGGCCGTACCGGCGGGATGGACTGTACATAAATAATGCAGTCCTCGCCCAGCGTCTGGCGCAGCTCGTCCAGCATCTGTCCGTAGTATGCCAGAAAACGGTCCGCAGCGCCCAAGGTGGTCAGGGTGTTGGTGCCCAGCAGGATATACAGTTTTTTGGGCTGCGCCGCTGCCAGCACATCCAGCGCCACCTCCTGCCCGCGGGTGGGGCTCTTGACGGCGGCGCGGTTGACGATGGCGTCCGGCCCCACGCCTGTATAGCCGCAGATGAGCGCGCCGCTCAGATTGATCTGATAGTCCGAAAAGCCCACCGTCAGGCTGTCGCCCAGAAAGGCAGCGTCCGAAAAATAGCTCAGGTCTACCTGACCGCAGGCCGGCTGCCGGATGACGCTGGCATCGTAAGCCTTAACGGTATAGGCACCATCGGTCTGCCGGGCAGGGCCGAAGCTCTCCAGCTGCACCGCCTGTGCCGTGCCGCTGTCCCCTGCCGTGCTCTCGCTGCCGGAGGCCGCCTCGCCCTGCATGGGCAGCGGTGCCAGAATGTTCTGCGCAATGCCGCCCGCGCTGGTCTGCGGGGTGCTGTCCTCCGCCGCTGTTCCCTTTTCCAGAATAGCGGTCACCGCATAGGCGACCAGCAGGATGACCACAATGACCCCTGCCAGCCGCAGTTTGCCGCTGATGCCCCCGCCCGTGCGCCGCCGGGGTGCCGAATGATATTCGTGTGAAATGCCCATAATCTCTGTCCAGCTTTCTGCAATTATCCCAACAGGCAGGTACTTCTGCCCGGTAATTTTGGAGTGCGCACCCATTTTATCATATTTTTTTTGCCTGTGCAACCAATTAGGTCTTGCATACAACAGGCAAAACGGGTACAATAGGATTGCAGCTTATTTTGCACATTTTACAAAAAGCAAATACACAAGCTGCAAATATTTTTGTGTCAGTTGCGGCAGGCGGCTGTTTTGCCGTTCCGGTCTGTTGGCAGTGCAGGGTCGACAGACTACTTTACCGGACGGTGCGGAAAACCGTTTGCCCGGCAGCGATACATTTTAAATGATCTGAAGGAGGTTTCCATGGCCAAGAATATCATCATTGGTCAGAGCGGCGGCCCTACCGCCGTGATCAACTCCAGCCTTGCGGGCGTATACAAAGCCGCCCGCAGTCTGGGTGCAGACAAGGTGTACGGCATGAAGTACGGCATCGAAGGTCTGCTCAAGGAGGAGCTGCTGGAGCTCAACATCCTGCTGGATGACCGCATGAGCATTGAGCTGCTCAAGCGTACTCCGTCCAGCTATCTGGGCAGCTGCCGCTTCAAGCTGCCCGACCCGGACACCGATGCCACCCCGTTCGTCAAGCTGTTCACCCTGTTTGACAAGTACGACATCTGCGCCGTGTTCTACATCGGCGGCAACGACTCGATGGATACCATCGCAAAGTTGTCCCGCTACGGGCAGCAGGTGGGCAGCAGTGTGCGGTTCATCGGTGTGCCCAAGACCATCGACAACGATCTGTGCCTCACCGACCACACCCCCGGCTACGGCTCTGCCGCAAAGTACATTGCCACCATCTTGAAGGAAGTCATCCGCGACTCCTCGGTGTATAACATCCGTAGTGTGACGGTGGCCGAGATCATGGGTCGCCACGCTGGCTGGCTGGCTGGTGCGGCCTGTCTGGCAGGCGGCGAGGACTGTGAAGGCCCCGACCTGATCCTGCTGCCGGAAGTGCCCTTTGATCAGGACAAGTTCCTTGCCCGGGTGGACGAGCTGCAGCGGGTAAAGTCCAATGTTATCATCGCAGCCAGCGAGGGCGTAAAGACCGCAGACGGCACTTATCTGTGCGATCTGGTTTCCACCGCCGGGCAGCTGGACGCCTTTGGCCACAAAGCCATCCTCAGCGGCACCAGCCGTTACCTTTCGGAGCTCATCCACGACAAGCTGCAGTGCAAGAGCCGCGCCATCGAGTTCTCCACCCTGCAGCGCTGCGCCAGCCATCTGGCCAGCCGCACGGATGTGAACGAGGCCTACGCCGTTGGCGGTGCCGCTGCCGCTGCTGCCTTTGCGGGCGAGAGCGGCCGCATGATTGCCCTCAAGCGCGTTTCCAACTACCCGTACCAGTGCATCACCGAGTCTGTGGATGTGCAGCAGGTGGCAAATCTGGAAAAGAAAGTCCCTCTGGAATGGATCACTCCGGACGGGATGCAGGTGACCGAAGCCTTTGAGGAGTACGCCCGTCCGCTGATCCTGGACGAGGTAACTCCTGTGTATGTGAACGGTACCCCCCGCCACATCCGTCTGTGATCTCCCTTTCCCTTCCGCGTCTGTTTTCGTGCAACTGCACGTTTTTATAGCCGAAACAGAAAAAACAAAAAAGGAGAAATCATCATGGGAAAAAACGCAATCGTCGGTCAGTCCGGCGGCCCCACCTCTGTCATCAATGCCAGTCTGGCGGGTGTCTTTGAAAGCTGCAAGAACCGCGGCGCAGACATCGTGTACGGTATGTGCAATGGTGTTGCCGGTCTGCTGGAGGAGCGGGTGGTGGATCTTTCCACCCTGCTGACCGATGACCTGGACATCGAGCTGCTCAAGCGCACCCCGTCCAGCTTTCTGGGCAGCTGCCGCTACAAGCTGCCCGACTGGCGGGATGACGAGGCGGTGTACAAAAAGCTGTTCGCCATTCTGGAAAAGCTGAACATCGGCTACTTCTTCTACATCGGCGGCAACGACTCCATGGACACCATCGGCAAGCTGGCAGACTACGGCCAGCGCGTTGGCAGCGACATCCGCTTTATGGGCGTGCCCAAGACCATCGACAACGACCTGATGGTCACCGATCATACTCCCGGTTACGGCTCTGCGGCCAAGTACATCGGCGTTGTGATGAAGGAGATCATCCGTGACGCCACCGTGTACGGCACCAAGTACGTCACCGTGGTGGAGATCATGGGCCGCAACGCCGGCTGGCTGACCGCCGCTGCCGCACTGGCCAAGAGCGACGATTGCGAGGGCGTGGACATGATCTGCCTGCCCGAAGTTCCCTTCAATGTGGAGCGCTTTGTGGAAAAGGTGCGTGTAATGCAGGAAAAGAAGCCCAGTATCGTCATTGCTGTTTCCGAGGGCGTAAAGCTGGAGGACGGCCGCTATGTCTGTGAGCTGGCTGACGACGTGCACGCAGTGGACGCCTTCGGCCACAAGGCACTGACCGGTACTGCACGGTATCTGGCCAATGTGGTTGCCCGCAATCTGGACACCAAGACCCGCTGCATCGAGCTTTCCACCCTGCAGCGCTGCGCCGGTCACCTGACCAGCCGCACCGACATCACCGAAGCCTATCAGGTAGGCGGTGCCGCTGCCAAGGCAGCCTTTGAGGGCGTTACCGGGCAGATGGTGGCGCTGAAGCGCATCTCCAACAACCCCTACCAGTGCACCACCGAGCTGCACCCCATCAGCGAGGTCGCCAACCTGGAAAAGAAGGTTCCCCTGAGCTGGATGAACAACAACCATACCCAGATGACCGAGGACTTCTTGGACTACGCCCGTCCGCTGATCCAGGCCGAGCTGACCCCGCTGTACATTGCCGGTCTGCCGCACCATATCTACATGAAGAACCAGAAGTGATCTTCTCCTGACCTGTTTTTGTCAGGCTGAAAAGCCCTCCCGCCCGGACGCTGTAAAGCACACCCGGACGGGAGGGCTTTTGTGTTTGCTGCATTTCTTTCTTATTTTTTGCGCTCAGCCCAAATTATGGGTTGACAAACCGCGTTTTCAGTGGTAACATATACAAGCAGTCCGCGCGGCTGTAAAAAAGAATATGGGCGTGTTCCCGAGTGGCCAATGGGGACAGACTGTAAATCTGCTGCTTTCAGCTTCGGTGGTTCGAATCCACCCGCGCCCACCAAACAAGAAAAATCCGAACCTGTTTCCGATTGGAGAAGGGTTCGGATTTTTCGTTTTCTTTGGATCAGAGAATGAAGGCTCCCGTGGAAGATACAAAACTCTGATACCTTGTCATAGACCGTAAGCCAATAACAAGATTTGGAGGACATGATAATGAAGTATGATGCAAGAGCTTGTTCGTTCAACATGGATACCGGGTGCGTTGAGCTGCTGCTCCAAGATGGGCGTAAAATCTCTATCGACTGCACCGGTGTCGAGGATACGCTGGATGTTACCATGGTACAGCGGACGGAACTGGACTACCTGATTTATAATGACCCGCTGGCGTATGCCGAACTGATTTTGAATGGTGAGCCGGAGGAATACCTGCGGAATGTGGCCGAGAGCCGCAGGCTGGAAGATTAAGATGTAAGATATAAAGACCACAAAACAAAGTGTATTGTTTTGTGGTCTTTATATCTCTTTAATTGGAATTACCGTCAACGTTGTCACCAGAAGCGTTCTTTGCTAAATCGTGAATGTTTACCACCGGAAGAACAATCGGTGTAGTCTCGGGTTGTGCAGTTAGGAGAGAGAGAGCAGAACGAGCGTAAGGGTATAGAATAGCAGCTGCATTCTCCCTTAAAATTAAGTCGCGTTGCGGAAAATCATCATTAATTTCGCAATAACCAGTAATTTGAGCAGAAGCATTATACTCGTTCGACTTATCAGCCTGTACCGTAAGTGTTACACCGTATTGATTGGGGGCAAAAGCCCGTACTGTACATCCGATTGTCGTTTGAATTTCTTGTTCATCCGGTTGACGAAAACCAATGCGTTTAAAAGAAAGCTCGTCAAAAACAATATGGGAAAAGGAAAGGATACTCTGGTTTTGTTCATTCATTATCTTCACCCGCTTGATGTTAAGCAATACGACCCAAGTCACAAAGACTGTTCCAGTTATATTTAACTAATACTGAATTCGACCGCGTACTATTAGATGTAATAGATACTGAATTTTGACATAAAAACGGCTGCTTCTGATAATCTACTGGTCGAATATATGCTTTGACAGTAGGACTATGAATCATCCAATTTGAATCAAAAATTACTGAGTCAAAATCATTACTAGAAAGCGGAGCAAAATAGGAATTTTCAGAACTATTTGTGGTATATGGGATTTGGAGAGCCTCTAATTCCTCACGAAAGATACTTGCCAGCTCATCTGGGGTGTACGCATCAAGAAGAGCCCGGAAATCTGGGTGCATCATCATAAAGTCTCCTTTCTAATATTCGAAATAACTGTTGGATTGTTTACACAGATTTGACGTTGGTTCTGATGTAAACCAAGCGGTGTCATACCAAAATGAAAAGTATAAGAAGTCAATTTAATAGACGAATTGAGCCGACGATACAAGTTACATGCAAAACACCAACGTTGTTGTTTTGTAGCAGAAGATAAATTGACCACTGGTGCAGATTTACTCGATTTCAATTTTTCCATAGATGCAGAAACAAAGTCATTTAACATTTGCAACTGTTCAGGATCATCCAAGTCTAGCAAATCAGATGGTTCATAATCCAAGTCCACCGATAACACACAAGAGGCTTTCCCAATGTTTCGTGGCTTGGAAGCCTCCCTATTAGCCCAATCTATAGCATGTTGCTTATGAGCAAAAAAGTACACTCCCTCACCGAGCCATTCGGTATCCTTACTACTTGGAATAAAATAATTCTGTTCTATAATGGCATTCGCTTTTATATCAAGCGTGCCGTGGTAACCAATATCATGTCTTGTTGTGGGCATTTTGATACATCCATAACGATGATTGCACATAAAGATTGTTCTTATACTCTCTTATTATATATCATAAATGTGGAAAAATTGAAAGTGAAATCAGAAAAATTTACGAAAAAGTAGACTTTTAGCACAAAGAAGCGAAGAAACTTTCTTTCCGAATTGAACAAGTTGGACATTTATTATGTGTGGGGGAGCTTGTTGCGCCAAGGTCGAAGATGCGCTGGATGTCACCATGGCACAGCGGACGGAACTGGACTACCTGATTTATAATGACCCGCTGGCGTATGCCGAACTGATTATGAACGGTGAACCGGAAGAATATCTGAGGAGTGTGGCTGGGAGCCACGGGCTGGAAGATTAAGGGCAAAAAAAAAATAAGAGGTGTGCCCAAGCGGACACACCACGGAGAGAAACATCTATGTAAAGCAGGGCGTTCCCTTTTCCGGGAACGTCCTGCTGTTTTTATGCGGCAACAGGCAAGGCTTGTAGTGCTTCCTGCTCTTTCAGCCATTCCTCATATTCACGCTGGCCTTCCTCGCTGTTGAAAAACTCAACCATGGAGGGATAAAAGCAACGTGCCAGCGCCTTGATTGCTTCATCCGGGTAGCCGGATTTGTTCGACTTCTTCTTTTTATTCAAATAGTATCCTCCGAAAATCAAAGTTCCATATCCTGCCCACGCTTGCGGTTTCGCTGCGGCATATTCATGGTGCGCTCCTGCTTGGGGGCAAGAATCTTTTCCAGAAAGCTGCGAACCAGTTCAGGCGCACGGTGGAGGGCGTCCAGATAGGGCTTTACATCGTACCACAGGTCGTGGTACTTGTTGCTCCAATGAATGGTTTCCTTCTTGGCGGTGGAAAGTTCTTCTTTCAGGCGGCGGTTCTCCACGTCCATCATATAGCCGTGGTCGGCTTGCTTTTTCAGCTTGGAAAATTCTTCTTCGGTCAGCGAGTAGTTACCGAGAAAGGTGCGCTTGCCGATATAATCCAGATCGCGCGCATGAATGAGGGCTTCTTTCGTGAGCGTGGCCTTTTTCTGCACAGCGGCAAGTTCCTTCTCCTTTTTGGAGAGGGTCTGACTGGTTTTGGCAAGCGACTGCGCCTTTTGGTCGGCTTGGGCGGTCAGGCTGTCCAGCCGCTCCTGCTCCCGTTGGACTTTGAACTGGGTGACGGTTAGGTGTTCTTCGGTGCTGCCACGCTCGCCGCGCTCCACATCGGTGTACCCGGCAGCACGCATATAGTTGAAGAAATCGTCTTGCAGGACACTGTACGACTTCTTCAGGACTGGCTTGCCGCTCTTTTGCAGGACCGGTTTTCCGGCATCATCCAGCAGAGGTTTGGATGCCCACTTCTTGCTCCGGCTGATCTGCATGACGGTCTCCTTGACTGTGCCGACCAGTGCCTTGTCCTTGCAGCGTTTCGACCAGAGGATCTGCTTTTCCACCACAGGCACATAGACCACATGGAGGTGGTAGTGGTAGACCTCCCGGCCCAGTGCTTCGGTCATGGCGTGGTTGATCTCATCGGCGTGCATGACTGCCGAGAGGATATACTGCTCACCACCCACGATTTGAACGGCTGCTTTGTAGGCATCCTCATAGAACTGCTTGGCGAACTCGTAGCCACCGTGATTGTCAAAATAGGCCGAGTTGACATCAAAGACAAGCTCGCAATAATGGGTGGCATCCGGCTTCAAGCCGCGCGTGGAGATGGTTCCGGCGGCTTCCAGTTGGGCGAACAGGTCAGTGTAGCTGGCGGTTGGCTTTTTGAAGTGGACGTTCCATGCAGCGCGCTGGGGGATAATATCGGGGTTCCGATAGCTGTCCTTTTCGCGCTCGTTGTGCTGCTGGGTGTTACCAACGGCCTTGTCCGAAACGGCGAGATTTCGGACACTGGTGCGGTCAACGCCATCGTTTCTTGCCAAAGGGCATCCCTCCTTTCAAGGGGTACTGTTTAACACTCTTACTCATAATGCAGATGGTTTTTTGATAAACGATAAAAATATATTGATTTTCAATTTAACGTGTGCTATTCTAAATGTGAAATCAAAGGGGGATGCAATATGGGTAAGAATGATTTTCGGGTTGATACAACTTCTTCCGAGAAAAAGACGTTTTTCAAAAAGAAACAAACACTTCTCGGACTGGCATTCTTACTGACTGTTCCGCAAATGTTCAGTGCAGTGATTCTTCCTATTCAATGGCTTTTGGGTGCAAGGCATGGAGTGGTTCTTAATGTCACTTCCATTGCATCGCAGGAACTGTATTTCCTTGTAATGACGATTGCCGGAATCTCTGTTTTGAAGATGATGCTTAGTGATAAAACTTTTTCTAAAACGCTGGTTCAATGCACTCGTCTTGAAGGCTATCTTATTGCGGTTGCATCTGTGATATTTCCACTTTTACCGGGATATCAAGCGTCTGGTTCGACCTTTTTCTTCTGTGATTCAGTATTGCTGTTGCCTGGAGTACTTCTGATTATCATGGCTGAGTTGTTGAAAGAAGCTGTTGCGATGCAGAAGGAATTGAACGAAGTTCTTTAAGGGGATAAGAATGGCAATCATACTACGATTGGACCGCATTATGGCAGACCGAAAGATTTCCTTGACAGAACTTTCTGAACGTGTTGGAATCTCTATGGCGAACCTCTCAAATCTAAAGACCGGAAAGGTTAGAGCAATTCGTTTTTCTACACTGGATGCAATTTGCCGGGAGCTTCATTGTCAGCCGGGAGACATTTTAGAATACGATGAAACATAGAAGGAGTCGGAACAGGCACATTCCGTTATGCGGCTTTTCTTTAGGCGAACAGCTTGTTTGCGGTGGGGAGATGCACTTCTTCGGAAGTGTAATAACCCACTATGACACTTTCATCCCTGCGGTCTGCAAAGTGTAGTGGGCTCTTCGAGGACTCTCCGAGGGGGAACGTCTCCTGCGGGAGAGCTAATTGAGTTCACGTTTGCGAAGCAATGAAAGCCCCAGTGGGGCTTTTAAGTGACCGAACGGTCTTGCGCTAGCAAGATGGAGGGGCCTCGCCCCGACAAGTTCGCACAATGCGAACTTGATCGCTCCGTACGCATTTGAAAAAATCGCGTACGGAGTTCAAATAATCTGTACGGTTCGTACGACGCACAAATGATCGAAATACAGACGATAAAGCGCTCGATTTTCTCAAAATTCGCCGTACAAGTGCGTACAAGTACAGACCGTACAAGTTGTACGAATTTCTTCCATGAAAAAATGCACTTTTTACGGGCAGGGGTGGACAAGCGGTTCGATGCCCACAAAGCCCCGCACCCTGCGACCACTGGGCGAAGCGATATTATGTACTGCACCAGAGACCCCAAAGTGGGAACTCTGGTGTTTTTTTGCTTCCTGCCTGAATATACGGAGAATTTTGCGGAAAGGGCGAAAAAGCAGCAGAACTGCAACGGAAAAAGAAAAAAACCCTTACTGGTTGCAGGGCTGCAACAGCAAGGGCGGAGATGGAACCGTATATTGAACAAAACGGCAGAGCGTATTATAATGAGGAAAAAGCTCAAAA
>OGGB01002484.1_pt1 | contig 10445 bp, 8 predicted proteins | sample 1571111 | NCBI WGS metagenome assembly OGGB01 (sample SAMEA2582067, study PRJEB24529) | metagenome | biome: Human gut stool | place: China | collected 2011
TAAGTTCCATTGGATGCAGCATACAGTCTGTACTTACCGTGCAATTTCTGTAAAAGTTCAAGCGCGCCGTCCACTTTTTCGTGTTCATATGCAAGATTCTGCTCGTAACATTTCGCAGTTTCTTCCGGCGAAGCTGTTATCCCATATTCTTCAAAAAAGATCCGGTAACGGCTTATTTTCACTTCCTCCTGCGTCAACTCACCGAGTTCTAACTTTTTCCATTGTGCCTGATTGATCTCACTGTACCTCGCCAGCAATTTTTCTGTTGGCTCCACTCCAACTTTTTGCAGTGCTTTTTTCAGTGCTTCCTTTTCTGCCTTGTGGAAATCAAGAATGGTATCATCTAAATCTAATAAAACTGTTGTTATCATGTCATTTCCTCTTATGCTTACATATAAAAACACATTATTTTCTTAATCATAACAGACCTTTTTCTAAAAATCATCTTTTTTGTGATTTTAAACGGAATGTGATATACTAACCACGTTATTATTTGATATTTCTGCATATTTGCTGTGCAATTTTATATTTATGAAAGGTTCATCTATGAAGGAAAAAATCTTTAACATTATTCAGATTGGCGACAAGAGCAACCGCCTCAGCCGCGCTTTTGATATTTTTATCACAATCCGGGAATGAGCAAGTCCAGAGCCACGATCCGTTTCCTCGTTTCTTTTGACGGTATTGTGGATCTGCTCACGATCATTCCTGCTTTTTTCCTGTCCGGGTTTGTCATTTTCCGTATGCTGCGCGTGGCAAGAGTTTTCCACCTGTTCCGTCTGAATGCCAAATATGACTCTTTCAACGTAATCACAACTGTTTTATATGAAAAAGAAATCAGATCATCTCCTCTGTTTTTATTGTGCTGATTCTCATGCTCGCCAGCAGTCTGTGCATGTACAGCGTAGAACACGATGCACAGCCTGAGGTATTCCGCAACGCTTTCAGCGGTATCTGGTGGAGCATGTCTACGTTTCTCACCGTCGGTTACGGTGATATTTACCCGATCACAACACTTGCTACCTGTGCTTCCGCAAAAAGACACGATTTTGAAATTGAATGATATTATTATTATACGTGGGGAGAATGGTTAAATATACGAGGCAGCAATGACTCTTGCTTTGTCACAAAAAGGCATAGAAAAGGATGTATCCCTCTAAATTGCACTTTGCATATTTTCTGAAAATTCGGATTGACAACTACACTATTTTGATATAGTATAAATCGCAGGAAATGAGTTTTTCAACCGTACAGTTTTTACTCATGCGGCTCACTCGTTTCTTTTTTTATTCTCAAAATATCATATAAATATAATTTATTATCTCGGGCATGTCTTATTACCATTCTGCCTTTAAAAATATTATATCCTGTTAATTCACCATCATTATTGTATTTAGGAACAGCAAATCTAGTATCATAGCGATACCATCCATACTTTGCTTTACTATTGTGCTTACTTTTTTTATTTTCTGAAAAAGTCTTATTAGCAGCAATTTGAATCAACTCCCTAATTGCCACAGAAGCATTCGCTTTTGCATATTCATTTGGTCCTCTTAATACCTTGGTATCTTTTGAATGCGAGTACTCATCGGGGAAGTCACTCCCAATATAAATCAATTCATTTGTGTCAAGGATTTCTGTACAAGAGCCTATATATTCTTTCAAATAATCCTCTACCATATTCCAGTCAACATTTTTGTTTCTCTTAAATCTAAGATCGTTAATAACAACAACTTTTTTCCCTTCTGCATCTGATATGACGGAAATATTACCTGTTGGCAGCTTAATTTCTTGCTTTCGTATCCATCGTTCGAGATAACTGAATACTCGTCTTTTCATTTCTCCAGAAGACATCATAATACTATCAATTATAAACTGCTCGCCAACTACATAGTCTGCTCTTGAAAATTCATTCTTCTTATCTTCTTCATCACACAGTAAATCAACAAGCGACATATCCAGTGCCTTACAAATCGCAACTAGCTTGTCTGCCTGTGGATTTATCTGTTTCTTTCGCCAATCACTAATTGTACTAGTAGCAATGCCTGTCCTTCGGGCCAGTTCAATCTGACTCATATTTATTTCTTCTAGTCTTGCAAAAATCTTTTCGTATATATTCATGATACAGCCTCTTTTTCCGACTTTTCGGATATTGTATCATTTACAATATATCTTTACAAGTTTTTCTTAATTCATCCTAATACTTTCTTTTTTCTCTCAATCATTGTCTCGAAAAAGGCTCGCATATCCACACAAATCAAAATTTCTTTGACAAAAGACAAATTGCCTCCACATGTTTCGTCTGTTGAAACTTCTGTTTTTCCGTATCTCTTACGCTCTTGTTAAACCTTGCAAGCCTTGAAAAATCAAGGTTTTATAATAAGTTCAGAGTTAAAAATCTTTGCAGTTCTTTGTATATCTTGTGGGGCGGTGGCAAAATGACGGCATTGCCACCACTGAACACACCGCACGTTATTTTCATCTGCTTCATCAGTATTTTACCATGCTACAACACCGCTGACAACTCATATAAGCGTTATATGGGGCATTTCTACCCTATACCCTTATATTTTATCATTGACGGTCTTTAGGCTTTCTGACAAGGCATATAAGAATAGCAACCAACAAGACCGCCTGAATGATCTGCAACCAATCCATGCTGCTGCCATTGGCTGAATCATCCACCAATGTCTGTTGCTGATCTGCGTTGATAGTGATGTTATATTTTCCATCCACCAATTCAATCTTGCAGTCAACACGCTTTGCATCAATGCTAAAATTCTGCACCGGGTCAGCATCCTTGACCGCCTTGGGTGCTTCGTCAGTCTGTGTGACTGTATCCCCGTTATTGGGATAAACAATATATGTATTGCTTTCATGTTGTGGGGTGCTGTCCTGAATGGTGGGTTGTGATGTGTCCCCGTTTGCTACCTGATAATAGTTATTTGTGGTATTAGTTGTTGTGGTGGTATTGGTGTCTCCTGTGCTGTTCACTTTTGAATTATCAACCCGGCTGCTTGAATTGTCCGTTGTTGTGTTGGTTGTGGTGCTATTCACTGTGTCACCATTGCTGACATTGCTTGTATTGGTGCTTGAATTATCTGTATTTGTCACATTATCAGATTTTGACGGTTCAGTTTTATCATCAGGTTCTTCTTTTCCCGGTTTTGTCGGTTCAGGTGTTTCACTTGGTTCTGTTCCGGGTTCAATTTCACCCGGTTTTTCCGGGTCTGTTGGTGTTGATGGTTCAGAAGGTTCTGACGGCTCAACCGGGTCTGTTGGTTCTGTTGGGTCAGGTGTTTCCGGCTGCTTTTCTGAATAGTTCAATTTCAACAGTGCATTTTCATTTGTTGGGGTCACATCCGGGATATAAATATTTTCATCAAAATCATAGTCACATACCCAACCATTCACTTCAATATTGTCACTGCTGAACAGTTCATTGAGTTGTTCAACAGTATCTTTCAGAGTTGTCACACCTGAAACCTTTGTTGCGACATCAGCACCACCATTCACCGCACTATTTGCATATATTTTCGTGCCTATTATGGTCATATTCCCGGCATTGCTGACCCCACCGCCAAAATCATGTGCAGTGTTCCCAGTGATCTCACTGCCTGATATGGTACAGGTTGCAGCATACGAACTGTTATAAACAGCACCGCCACAACTTACTGCACCACCATTTTTTATAATGCAGTCATTGATTTCAACCTGTGCATCACCATCTATGTTAATAGCACCACCCTCAAGGGCATAACAGTTTTCAAAAGTACAGGTATTGAACACACATGAACCTGATTGAACTTTTACCGCACCGCCAACACTTCCACTGCTTGAAAGATTTTCCTTGCTTCCAAAATTTTTGAACGTGCAATTTGTAAAGGTTGTTTCATGTTGGCTTGTTATCCAAGAATATGATGATACAATCCCACCGCCGTCAAAGGTTGTGTTCATCACTTCTTCATGCGTATAGCCGAAAATGATATAACCATCTGCTGAACCTCTTTCAATCGTCAAGTGCTTGGAACTGCTGCCGATCTTAACAACATCACCCAAATCAACTACACCGTAAACAGCAATTACATCCCCATCCTGTGAATACTGCACTGCATTCTTAAAATCATACCAATCTGATACTACATGAACAGTTGGTGTTGTTTCTGCTTTTACTGCCATGCTTAACAGATTCACACATAACAGGCATACCACAAGCATACTAACCACAATCTTCTTTTTCTTCATCTTCTGAAACCTCCAAAATAATATTCCCCATGCAAAAGGGTAAAAGTATTATATCAGGGTTTCATATAACGCTTATATAAACGCTTGGTTTAATTGATTGATAACTTGTTAAGGTATTAAAAAAGCACGGTCAAATAACCGTGCTTTTTAGTCCCAATGTTCCCCGTCTTTGGGGTATAATTCCAAAATATCATAAAAAGTTGGAATATCTGCAATCTGTTTTCCATCTTTCAATGCTGTCAAAACTGCAATCTTTTCATCCAGTAGTTCGTCACTATCTAAATCAAAAAATTGTGTCATTGTAGGTGGGAAATCAACTTCTGAAAACAACTGTCTGACTTTTATGCCCTTTTCATTTTCCATATACTCTGCAAATTCTTTCTTTAATTCTTCCGGGGCATCCTCTGTCAGATGCCAGTTGTCAGGTTCAGGGACAAAATAAGGACTGTCCCAAAATGAAGGAATTGATTGTGACATATTACTTCACCCCTTTTTTATTTGCCTTAATAATATCATCTTTCAAGGCAAAACAAAAGTCCCTGATCTGCACCAAGGACTTTTGCACTGTTGGGGTTATTCATGCACCCCTTCCGTCATATTGTCTACCGCTTCATTGACTGAATCTGTCAGTTTGGTCATAAAACCGTCAATGTCATCACCGCTGTTCACGGTGTTCTGCATACCTGACATATCAACATTGATTTCAGCGGTTGTGAATCTGTTAATTGCTTCTTGTTCTGCAATATCACGCAAATACTTCAATTCTTCCTCTGATACTTCCAAAGAATCCTTGATTTTACCTGTGTTATCGTCAATACTTCCAACACCGTCACCAATGCCGGAATTTGCTATTACATCATTGAAACCATCAGCATATGATGCCGGGTCAGGTACTTCCGTTTTACCAAACAAGTCTGACAAACTGAAATTTGATACTTTATCAGCAATACCATCCCCCCATGCTGCCCCCGCATTGAAAGCATCTGATGCCCAACCGTCCTGAAACGCATCAAAGGTTGTGAAACCTTCATTGAACGCATCTGAAATACTGGTGTAGTCCTCTTTGTTTCCGGCTGCTTCACTTGCCTTGGCTGCATAGTCATCTGCTGCTGAACTGATGCCTGAATAATCAAAACTTACAAACGGCAACTTGTTCAAGGCTGCTGCTATATTTTCAATTACTGAACAGGCGGTTGATAACAGATTGTAAAACCATGACTGTACGTTGCAGATAGCATTGTGAAATGCCGTCATCATATTGGATGCAAGTGCTGCAATGGCGTTACCAATACCCAAAGCAATGTTTGCCACGGTAAGACCCAAGTTCTTGAAGAACTGAATCACCACGTTCACACCACCAGTAATCACACCGAACCCTGAATTTGCAATACCTGTCATCTTGGCTATTGCATTACATACGGCAAAAATTATTGCAATAAGTGCGATCAGCAACATAATAATCCAAACAACAGGACACGCATATAAAGCACCGTTGTACCCCATCTGTGCAGCGGTTGCTGCCATTGTCTGCCCGGTAACTGCTGCCATAACAGCAATCTTTGCCGACATTGCCAATGAATGAATCATGCTTGCTGCTGCGGATGCTATCTCAATAGCTTTTACAATACCAAGGTAGGCTGCATATACCGCCAACGCACCAATAACACCATAAATGATAGGACTAATCACTGACCAGTTATCAGCAATAAAACCGCCAACTGTTCCAATCAGGTCAAAAATGTTCAATACGATATTTGCAAGTACTGCCATTGCTTCAATCGCACCATTTACAAAAGTCTGAACCGCCTGACTGTTCGCCAAATCGTTGATTCTTTGCAATACTGGACGGAACGCAACCAAAGCACTGTTTTTCATGCTCTGCCAAACATCTGCCCACGTCATAGGTAATGTTTCAAAGGCTGCGTTTGTCTGATCTGCTGCACCAAGCATTGCTGCAATAATTATATCAGATGTAACTTGTCCCTCTGCTGCAAGGTCTTTAAGTTCTCCTTGGGTAATTCCCATATACTCAGCAATCGTTTTTGTTACCGCTGAACCGTTTTCCATAACAGAAGTAAGTTCATCACCATTCAGGCAACCTTTGGCTAACGATTGCGTCAACTGTAACATTGCTGCACTTGCTTCCTGTGTAGATGCTCCTGAAAGTTTCATCTGCTTGTTCAACTGTTCAGCAAAAACAACAATCTGTTCTGAACTGCTGAAAGCATCGCCCGCAAGATTTCCGATTTTGGCAACATTTGCAGCCATATCAGAAAATGCCCCCCTTGAATTTTGTGCAGCAGCATAAACCATGTTAGTCAATTCTTCCGTTGATTGCAGTTTATCATTCATCAGGTTTAATCTTGCTGTTGTGCTTGCAAGTTCGTCTGAAATGTTCAGTGCTTTCCCAACTGACTGAATACTGACATAGGCTGCAACTGCCCGTTTGATGGTGTTGGTCAGTTCATTTGCCTGTTGTGTACCGCTTGCAATTTCTTGATTGAAACGCCCCTGTTCATCCACATTGTCACGGATGTACCTTTCTGTGTTGCCAACCGTCTGTGACAAACGCAAATAGGCATCATTGGCAGCAGAAACATCCATGTTCTGCATTGCCTGATTCAGTGAATTTTGTTCCTGAATAGCCTGATTCAACTGCATACGCAACTGTTCCAGTTCTGCATTTGCATTGTCTGCCCCAACATTTACCGGGTTGTTCTCAATCTGCTGAATCCGCTGCTGAATTGCAGATAACCGCTGTTGCATGGTGTTCATGTCCTGAACTGCTGCATCCGGCAGTATATCCATTCCCTGTGCGGTCTGTGAAATCCTTGCCTGTGTGGTGTTCAGTGTGTTCAACATATCGTTTGCACTCTGAACTTCTTGCTGAAATCGTTCAACACCTGTTCCTGTGAACACATCCAAGTTGTCAGATTCCCACTGAATCGGTACGTTGATAGGGTCAGGGGGTGCGTTTGGTTGAATTTCAGGTCTGATTGGTTCAGGATTTTCAACCAAAGGGTCAGGAAGTATTGGGTTCACATCCACGTTTATAACCTGACCGTTTCCCCCATCCACAACAGGCGGTGCAATATCAGGTGCGTTCTGATTGCATGCTGCATTTAATTCATCAACAGCATCAGCCATCTGTTCAATTTCATTCCGTGCTACTTCAAGGTTGCCTGTATCAACATCAGCATTCATTGACTGTTCTAAATCGTACAGACTTGAAACAGCAGTATTCACGGAATTGATAATTCCATACATAACACCTGAAAAATTGTCTTGTAGTTCAATACCTGTTTGAATGGATGACATTCATTCACCTTCTTTCTAAAAATTTCTTTGCTTTATTTTTGACTTTATCTAAAAGTGTAGGCTTGGGAAGGCTTGCAATATATTCAGCCTTTACACACCGTCTTTTTATTTCCCACTCCAACACATTAAGATACATTTTTACATATGCATCAGGGGTTTCCACCTTCTGCATCTTCTGCCGTGCATATTCCAGTTGTTCATCTGTATGCCCCATAACACGCAACAGCATATTTCTTGTGACTTTATAAGCCGGGGCAGCGGTATTCAAAACCAAAATACCCTGATTAGTCAGATAAATTTCTTTATCCAATGATGTCCCCGGTAACAGGGTCAGTTCTTTGATATACCCGGCATGAACATAATGCTGATTGACACACCAAAGATTTTCATTCACAACTTCAATGTTCCCGTTCATACTGTGTCCCCCCTGTTCCAACCAATGCATCAACCTCTGTAATGATCTTCTGTAATTTGCTGATGTATGATCTTAACAACTGCTGACAGTAAATAGAATTTTTGATGTGCTTCTGATACTTTCCATTTGCTTCTTTCAGTTTCAAAAGCTGCAACTGAATCATTTCCATAAGCACTGAACTTTGTTCAATGGCTGTTTTTCTTTCAGGTGTCACCCAGTCCTTTGTAATTGTCCCGGCTGTACTCTGCTGAACAATGTTCATCAGGCGTTCAGCCTGAATTGAATACCCAAGACAAACATTTTCAAATCGTTCCTGATTATCCATGAAAAGGAAATTGTTCACCTTGACGGGTTTATTCACTGAATTTCTTTTCAAACTGTTTTCAATATGTTTCAGTTCCTTCCTGTTATGACGTACTGTTTTCATCATTTCTTGCCCCTTTCTGACCTCATATAACCGCCATATAGCAGTTATTGGTTGTCCTGTGCTGAATCGTCTGTATTATCAAATATTTCCGGGTGGCAGTCGGCAAATGCATCAATAGCATCCCGCAACAAAAACTTACGGTTATACTGACCTCTGAACGGTTTCAAATTGACTTCTTTACGTGCCACATCATAAGACTTCCGTTCAATAAATATCTTGTAAAGCATTTGATTATATGGCAGACCACGCACCTGTTGAATTTCTCTTTGCAGATTCCATTGTTGCATTTGCAATTCTGCAATCTTGTTATTGATTTTTTCCTCTGTGTCAACCATTCCAATGATTGCATTCTCCAACCCTTGCCCGGAATGTGAAGTCTGAACTTTAACGGGTGATATAGCCATAGTTGTTGAAGTTGCCCGGTCAAAAAATTCTGACCGTTTTTCATATAACTGTGTGATCTGCCTTTGTATATCACGCCCACGTTGCAAATATTGCTTTGCAATCATGTGTTTTTCTTTTTTCGTCACTCCCTTTTTCCCACCTTCCTGACAAATAAGGGTGCAGCATTACACCGCACCCTTGAAGTCTTTGATTATTTGAAAAATCCCGGATATTCCAAAGACACCTGTTCATATAATTTTCCAACCTTCATCATGCTGTCACTAAGGCAAAGTGTAATATATGGCGTTGTGTCTGATAATCTGTTGATAACTGAACCATTATAGTCAGGCTCTCCATGCAGTCCGGCACTAACAAGTAGCGGAACATTTAACGCACTTTTTACTTCTGCAAAAGTATCTTCATAGCCAATAATTGCACCCGTCCGACCAATATAATCATCCAACAGGTCAATGCATTCAGGATTATATGATGCTTCTAATGCAAGGGCACGGTCATTTTTACTTCTGAACATGGTTTCAATCATTTTCAAAGTTGAACGTGACCCCTTGATTGGTTCTAATGCAGTACGCAACACTTCAGCAGTCAACCCAGTACCGCACATTTCAATGACCTTTAATACATTGGCAACTTCCTGTGGGTCTGCCTTTTCATCATCTGTTATATTGATCTGATAGGTATTCACAAACTGCTGCACAACCTCTTTCAGTTCATTGGTCTTTTCCTGATTGATCGTATTCAGTGCTTCTCTTAATTTCTTCAACAGTTCTTCTCTGCCGTATTCTGAATATCTACGATCTGTATTTAATTTCTGAATTGCATCAGCAATTTCCTTTGTTCCTTCTCTGTGCTGATGTATGATCGTTACCACCTGTTTGGCACAAGTTTCATAAAATTTTTCTGCCATGTTTTTTCACCTCTTTCTTTTAATGACTGATAATACAACCGCCACCCAGTAAATCATTGGTTAATTCTCCCGGCTTAAACTCTGAAATATGTTTCCAAAGATTCATGCTCTGATCGTCAGACAAGATTCCCCTGAATCTTTCAATTTCTGAATCAATGTACTGTTTGATGTTTGCCTTTTCAGATAATGCCCTTGCAAAGTTATCTGCTGCATTTCTGTCAACTGGTACATCATACCCCGCATAGACTGCTGCATCTTCTTTCATTCCGGGCATAAGAGCCGGGGCATGAAAAAACAGATATACAAACGCATCTGCAAATTTCTTTTCCTGTTCTGTAAGGTTATTCATTGCTTATATCCTTCCTTTCTGTGATTTTCGTTTTTATTTAATTCTACCACATATTGTATCTATTTCTATATTACGATACCATATTTAGTATTTTTATTAAAAATTTCCATAGACAACAAAACCCTGATGTGTTATATTATTTATGCTTAATTTCAAAGTTATTGCTGAAAGCAAAAAAGCAAACCCCCGTGTTGATCTTGTCCAATGCGGGGGTTTTGCTATACTCTGTTCATTCTCTGTGTCCTTTCTGCACATAAAAACAACCGCCTGTGACCTTATATAACGGTCATATAGCGGTTGTTTCTGTGTCTGGGATAATTTCTATGTCTTTTTCTCTGTAATCTTATATAAAGCACTTGGTGTTAATCCATATTTACGTTCT
>OGGB01002494.1_pt1 | contig 10419 bp, 10 predicted proteins | sample 1571111 | NCBI WGS metagenome assembly OGGB01 (sample SAMEA2582067, study PRJEB24529) | metagenome | biome: Human gut stool | place: China | collected 2011
TTGTTCCTGTAGTCTTACTTGTATTAGTTTATGTTTTATCATCCAGGAGATTTTACAAAGAAGGTAAAATGTTATTTCTATCATTACTTTCTTTAATAACTATTAATTGTATGATAGAAGCATTTTGGATTAGACCAGGATACAACATCTTCATGTTTACATTATTTGCAAGTTTAATTTCGATAAAAGAAATAAACGATGAGGAAAATAAAATAGAGATACTATAAATGAAAGTTTTAAAGAATTACGCCTATAATCTTTCCTACCAATTATTGGTCATTGTGTTACCAATTATTACGACACCTTATGTAACTAGGATTTTTAGTTCTAAAGATTTAGGTACCTATGGTTACTTTAACTCTATTGTTACCTACTTTATTCTCTTAGCGACCTTAGGAGTTGCTAACTACGGGACCAAGGAAATTTCTAGTAATCGTAAGGATATTCGGAAAAATTTCTGGGGTATTTATACCCTCCAATTGATTGCCACTTTTTTGTCACTTCTTTTGTATGCGCTCTTGTGTTTATTTTTGCCAGCAATGCAAAACATGGTGGCTTATATCCTTGGGCTTAGTTTAGTATCTAAAGGAATGGATATTTCTTGGTTGTTCCAAGGTTTGGAGGATTTTCGTCGTATTACGGCAAGAAACACAACGGTTAAACTCTTAGGAGTTATTTCCATTTTCTTATTTGTAAAAACTTCTGGCGATTTATACCTCTATGTGTTCCTACTAACCTTTTTTGAATTACTAGGACAATTAAGCATGTGGCTCCCAGCAAGGCCATATATTGGTGAGCCTCAATTTGATTTGTCTTTTGCTAAGAAGCATCTTAAGCCAGTTATTTTACTGTTCTTGCCTCAGATTGCTATTTCACTTTATGTGACTTTGGACCGTACTATGTTGGGGGCCTTGTCATCGACAAATGATGTAGGGATTTATGATCAGGCTTTGAAAATTATTAATATTTTATTGACGTTGGTGACTTCATTGGGAAGTGTAATGCTTCCAAGGGTATCTGGTCTTTTGTCTAGTGGAGACTATAAGGCTGTTAACAAGATGCATGAATTCTCTTTCTTGATTTATAATCTCGTCATTTTCCCAATTATTGCTGGTCTCTTGGTTGTCAATAAAGACTTTGTTAGTTTTTTCCTAGGAAAGGACTTCCAAGCAGCTAATATTGCCATTGCCATCATGGTCTTTAGGATGTTCTTTATTGGTTGGACAAATATCATGGGAATTCAGATTTTAATTCCGCATAATAAGCACCGTGAATTCATGCTTTCTACAACGATTCCAGCATTTGTTAGTGTGGGACTTAACCTTTTATTGATTCCACCATTTGGTTTCATTGGTGCTTCCATTGTTTCCGTTCTTACAGAAGCTTTGGTTTGGGTGATTCAGTTTAATTTTGCAAGAAAATTTTTGAAAGATGTTTCTATCCTTCCTGCTATGTCTAAAATTATCATTGCATCAGTTGTGATGTATCTTGGACTTTTTGTCTTTAGAACCTTTGTTCAATTTAAACCTATGCTAAACGTAGCAGTAGATGGTTTTGTTGGAGCCATCATTTATTTAATTTTGATTGTTGTCTTACGTGTCCTTGATGTGAGAGACTTGAAGCAACAGTTAATGAAAAACTAAGGAGTAAACTATGTACGATTATCTTATTGTTGGTGCTGGATTATCTGGCGCTATATTCGCACATGAAGCTACAAAACGTGGCAAAAAGGTAAAAGTGATTGACAAGCGTGATCACATCGGTGGTAATATCTACTGTGAAAATATTGAAGGCATCAATGTTCATAAATACGGTGCTCACATTTTCCATACGTCCAACAAAAAAATCTGGGACTATGTTAACCAGTTCGCTGAATTCAATAACTATATTAATTCTCCAGTAGCTAACTACAAGGGTAGTCTTTACAATCTTCCTTTCAACATGAATACCTTCTATGCTATGTGGGGGACAAAGACACCTCAAGAAGTTAAGGACAAGATTGCAGAACAAACAGCTGATATGAAAGATGTTGAGCCAAAGAATCTTGAAGAACAAGCTATCAAGTTGATTGGTCCAGATATCTACGAAAAGCTAATTAAGGGCTATACAGAAAAGCAGTGGGGACGTTCTGCTACAGACCTGCCTCCTTTCATCATCAAGCGTCTTCCAGTTCGCTTGACCTTTGATAACAACTACTTTAATGACCGTTACCAAGGTATTCCAATCGGTGGTTACAATGTCATCATTGAAAATATGCTTGGCGATGTGGAAGTAGAACTTGGGGTTGATTTCTTCGCCAACCGTGAAGAACTGGAAAGTTCAGCTGAAAAGGTTGTCTTCACAGGCATGATTGACCAGTACTTTGACTATAAACATGGAGAGCTGGAGTATCGTAGTCTTCATTTTGAACACGAAGTCTTGGATGAAGAAAATCATCAAGGAAATGCCGTGGTCAATTACACAGAACGTGAGATACCTTACACTCGTATCATTGAGCACAAGCACTTCGAGTATGGTACGCAGCCTAAGACTGTCATCACCCGTGAATATCCAGCAGATTGGAAACGTGGAGATGAACCTTACTATCCAATCAATGATGCTAAAAACAATGCTATGTTTGCCAAGTACCAAGAAGAAGCAGCTAAAAATGACAAAGTCATCTTCTGTGGGCGACTAGCAGACTATAAATACTACGACATGCACGTAGTCATTGAGCGTGCCTTAGAAGTCGTAGAGAAAGAATTTAGTAAATGACAGAAGAAAAAATTGATATCGTTGTCCTCTGGGTAGATGGCAGTAACCCGGAGTTTATCCGTGAGAAACAAGCTGTTTCCGGTCGAGTTTCAGATTGGAACCAAGAAGTTGATGGAGAGCAACGTTATCGTGACTATGGTATTTTTAATTATTGGTTTCGAATGATTGAAAAACATGCTACTTGGGTAAATAATGTTTATTTAATCACTAACGGACAAAAACCTGACTGGTTGAACTTGGAGCATCCAAAACTTAGATGGATTACTCATAAGGAATTTATGCCTGAAGAGTACCTACCTACCTATAATTCTGCTGCTATTGAACTTAATCTCCATCGCATTGAAGGATTATCGGAGAATTATTTGTATTTCAATGATGATATGTACTTGATTAAAGATAGCCACCCTTCAGATTTTTATAAAAATGGTCAACCTAAGCTTTTAGCGGTGTATGATGCCATAGTTCCTTGGTCACCATTTACAAATACTTATCTCAATAATGTTGAGTTGATTTATCGTCATTTTCCAAATAAAAAAGCTTTAAAGTCGTCTCCTTGGAAGTTTTTTAATTATCGCTATGGGTTTTTGGTTCTGAAGAACTTGCTACTCTTACCATGGGGGCCGACGGGCTATGTGAATCAGCATTTGCCTGTACCGATGAAGAAGAGTACTTTGTCACATTTGTGGGACATTGAAGGTGAGACTTTGGATAGAACATCCAGAAATAAGATTAGAGATTATGGGGTGGATGTCAATCAATACATCTGTTCTAACTGGCAAATTGAAAGTAATCAATTTTTCCCCATGTCAAAAAATTTCGGAGAAACAATTGGTTTAAATCAAGTTGATAAACTTGATAGAATCTTTAAAGATAAGCATAAAAGATTACTTTGTGTGAATGATGATGGTGACTTTAATGAAGAAAACCTCATTTATTTTAAGCAAATCTTAAATGAATACTATCCTAAAAAATCAGCTTATGAAAAATGAGAAGTAAAAGATGAAATACTATTTAAAAGAAGAATTTTTACACGACAATAATGCTAAAAATGCGGGAAATAAAGCACGTAATGACGTTGAAGTGATTTTAAATGACCTAGGTTATGCCCCCTTAAAAGTTATAGTTGATGACTGGTATAAAATGAATGTTCTTAATGCTCAGATTCACAAATATAGAGCACTTTTGAGAGCCTTTAAACGCTTAAAGAAAAATGATGATATTGTGATACAATTTCCCTTGTTACATCATTCTTTGTTCATTAACAGTCTACTAAAATCTCTTAAAAATAAAGGTGTTAACATCTATCTGCTGATTCATGATTTAGAGACCTTGCGTTTTGTAAATGACAAGACTCTCCCCTTCAGAATGAAGTTGCGGATGAAATTAACGGAAAGTGATACATTTCATAGTGTAACTGGCATTATTGCCCATAATCCTATTATGAAGTCGGTTTTGGTGGATAAAGGAGTGGCGGAAGATAAGATTGTCAGTCTTGGTATTTTTGACTATTTGATTCCAAATTTCCAAGAAAAGATAGGTCTCACTAAAAATCAGCCAATTATTGTGGCTGGTAACTTGGAACAAGAAAAAGCTGGCTATCTTTACTCACTTCCAAAAGAACCTGCTTATAACCTTTATGGTGTAGGTTTTGATGAGAGTAGAGCGCTTGAAAACGAGACCTACTTTGGTTCTTTCCTACCTGATGAGCTTCCTGCAGCCCTAAAGGGTGGTTTTGGTCTTGTCTGGGATGGAAAAAGTGCTGAGACCTGTAGTGGTGTCTTTGGTGAATACTTACGTTACAATAATTCTCACAAAGCTTCGCTATACTTGGCATCAGGCTTCCCACTTGTGGTGTGGAAACAGTCGGCCTTGTCACATTTTGTACTTGAGCAGGGCTGCGGTATTGCAGTAGACTCTCTTTATGATTTGAAGGCTACCATTGAAAATCTCTCAGAAGACGATTACCAAACCTTAATTAAAAATTCCAAGCGTGTCGGTCAGGAGATTCGTGACGGTCACTACCTAATTACTGCGCTTAACAATTTAAAGTAAAATAAAACTCCTCATTTTGTGAGGAGTTATTGTATTATTTAGAAACCTCAAACTGGTACTGGGTTCCTGGAACTTTCCCATTTGAGTAGATAGCTTTGATATAGTCGTCATATGTGATTGACTTAGATTTTCCAGCTTTTACAAGCTCTGGATCTCGCCAGATATTTGGATCAGTGGCGTTGCTATCACGCTTGGCGAGATAGAGGTACTCAATATAGGTTCTGTCATCAACAAAGGCACCAGCAACCTTTTCTTTACCATTATCAGATCGCGTATACATACGAGTTGTACCACCTCCGTCGAGTAGGAAGGCAAGGCGAATATTTGAGTAACCTAAATCTTTCAAAAGGTGATAAACGTCTTCGTGATTTAATCCTTTATTGATAGACTTGTGGCCGTAGGTTTGAATAATACGGATAATGCCATCATAGGTCTCTACATAAATAGAGCGTGCATTAGGTTGGTCAGGATCACCTTTCTCCCATGACTTGTCAACCTTTTTATCTTTAATGAGTATACCAAAGGCGCCGGTATCCCAACCGTTGCTTCCCATATGTGTGAACATTTTGGCTGTATCTATATTTGGGTAGGTTCCTGCACTGATATTGTTTTGATCATCGCCATAAAGAAGGCCAGTTTTGCCAAGTTCGATTTCTTTTTGAGCGAAAGGACGATCTAGACCTTCATAAGACCAAAATCCTGAGTTAATCAGAGCAATGGCTTCACGACGTTTAGCTTCGTACTTAATACTTTGCTCTGTGAGTTTAGGGTTATTATCTTCAGTTCTTCCTTTTTGGAGGACGTATTTTCCGTCTTTTTTAAAAGAAAGGATTTGCATGTCTACATTTTTAATACTACCAGTCTCTAGAAGGATTGATTGATCTAGTAGTTCCTTATTTTTGATGGTGAAGCTCAATCCATCCTTATTAGACGGCATGGAGAGCTTTTTTATATCCCGTTGATTAAAGTAAATAGTGACATAGAGTAGTCCAGCCACGACACCTGTTAAGATTAGAAGAATAAGCACTATTCTTAAAATATTTTTCAATTTCATACTATTATTATAAACAATCCAGGCTAACAAAACAATCTAATTCTTTCTAAATTTGAAAAAATAAGAATATTTTTCTGCAATAATACTGGAAAGCGTTTTCTAAAAGGACTATAATAGAGGTGAATCAGTCATGGGTGTAATCACTACCATGGCTTTGCCATTTTCTGAAGGAGTGTCTTTTATTAGATGCCATGCTAGTGTTTAATAGTATACCTAAAGATACACAAGGCTTCTTCAGTTTATGAATCCGATTTCTGCTTTAGAGGTGATAATATGAAAGAATTTTATTTGATGAGACATGGGCAAACACGTTTTAACGTTCAGCATAGGCTTCAAGGGGTCTGTGATGCTCCTTTGACGGAAGTTGGAATCGAACAGGCTAAGAAGGCAGGCCAGTATCTAGCTAAGCAAGAACCAATTTTTGACCATCTCTTTTCTTCAACATCTGAGAGAGCTAGTGATACTCTAGAAATTGTAACTGGCCGAACAGACTATGAAAGGCTTAAAGGGCTTAAAGGACAGGATTTTGGAGCCTTTGAGGGGCAGCCAGAGTATCTGCTTCCGAAACCTTTACCAGATGGTCAGGGGTTTGGAGATTACTTTCTTCAATTTGGTGGTGAGAGCACTACTCAGGTTCGGGATCGTATGGAGTTGACGGTTAGAGCCATCATGGAGAGTGTGGCTGAAGATTCTAAGTCCTTACTGGTTAGTCATGGTCCATCTATTTTACAGTTTTGTAGACGTGTTTTAGATCCGACTCCAGAATTACGTGGTCTAAAAAATTGTTGTATCTTACATTTTACTTATGATCAAGGTCAATTTGCATTGGTTTCGATTTATAATCCGGTAGAGGAAGAGTATATTTTCGGAGGCGAAGAATGACACGGTTTTATTTGATGCGACATGGGCAAACACTTTTTAACACACTCAATCGTATCCAAGGTTGGTGCGATTCCCCTTTGACCGAAAAGGGGAGAGACCAGGCACGTCAGGTTAGGGTTTATTTTCAAAAACATCATATAACCTTTGACCAGTATTATTGCACGACAACGGAGCGGGCATCTGATACTTTGGAGTTGGCGACAGGACAGACTAACTATCATAGGGTAAAGGGCCTTAAGGAAATGAATTTTGGTATTTTTGAGGGTCAACCTGAATATCTTCACCCCAAGACAACTATTGTAGGGAATTTTGGTGACCATTATGCTCAGTTTGGTGGGGAAAGTCAGGACCAATTTGTTGCTCGTGTGTTGAAAAGTGCTAGGGAAATAGTTGATAAACATCCCGATCAATCCATCTTGGCTGTTAGTCATGCTGGGGCTTTGATGACTTTTTTACATGCTGTGGAGCCAGAGCGTGCGTTTCAGTCTTGTCCAGGTAATTGTGCCATCTTAGTTTTCGATTATGATGGGACTGACTTTCACTTTATCAAACTCATCGATCCAATAGCTGATCAAGAGTTTTCGAATTTCTAGAAGCTTTCTCATGTCAAAGATAGTAAGATGCCCTTTCTTAGTGTATAATGAAAGGGTATCTTAAATTTTGGAGTATCTATGAAGTTTACAAAGAATCAATTTATTTGGTTGGCTGTCCTTTTTTTCAGTTGTTTTTTGATATACACTTACTGGGAAACAGTTGTTTCAATTTGTAACACGATTTTTGTTGCCAGCCAGCCCTTCTTGGTAGGAGCAGGAATAGCTTTTGTGGTCAATATCTTGATGTCTTTTTATGAAAAATGGCTAGTCAAGCTTGTTCCTTTTACTTTTACTCATAAAATCAAACGCCCCGTTTCTTTGCTTTTAGCCTTTGCGACCATTGGTTTAGTCTTTACCTGGGTAGTCTTTACCGTTCTTCCAGATTTGATCGATAGTATCAATACACTGATTAGTCAAGATAGATCGGCTATTAATAACTTGATTAATTGGTTGCTAAAAAATAAGTCTTTGCAAAAAGTTATTCAAGATTTTGGTGGTGTGACTCAGGTTAGAGAGCTGATTAATACTTACAGTGCACAATTACTTCAACAGATTATGAATGGTTTGACAAGCTTCTTAACGTCATTAACGAGTTTACCGTCAACCTTGATTAACCTCTTTATCAGTATCGTCTTTTCTTGCTATGTCTTGGCTGGCAAAGAAAAACTTGGTAATCAGGTCAATCGCTTGGTAGAGGTTTATTTAGGTCGTTTTGGTAAGACGTTCCATTATGTCGTTGGGATTCTCAATAATCGTTTCCGTAATTTCTTTGTTTATCAGTCTCTTGAGGCATGTATTTTGGGGACTTTATGTTATATTGGGATGCGTATCTTTGATTTCCCATATGCTGCGACTATCTCTATCTTGATTGGATTCTCAGCTATGATTCCAGTTGTGGGAGCCTACATTGGTGTGACGATTGGTACCATTTTGATTATGACCCATTCAGTGACTTTGGCACTTTTGTTTATTGCTTATGTGGTTATATTGCAACAGTTCGAGGGAAATCTCATCTATCCCTATGTTGTTGGTGGTTCTACTGGTCTGCCTGGTATATGGGTTATCTTCGCCATCACCATCGGATCAGCCTTAGGTGGCATCCTAGGTATGCTGGTTTCTGTGCCAGTAGCTGCGACCCTTTATCAGATTGTTAAGGACAATGTGGTTAAACGTGAACAGGACAAGACAGCTAAGTCGCTTGAAACTAAATATTAAGTGAAACAGACTACGGTCTGTTTTTTGGTACGCTTGACTAAACATCGTCAGCAACAAGGATAGTTGTGTTGGATCGTCTATATTATAAAGTATTATGATACTACATTGATATAATTGGTTTTTGGTCTTATTAATAGAATATCTAGTATTTAGATACTATTTACATATAATGGATTTTCTTATCTGATTCACACAATTTTCAAAAAAATGCTAGAATAAAACTATCAAGATTTTCCTATCTTTCCGAAGAAATAGTGGAAGTATTACTTACGTGCAGAAATTAAGAATTTATAAATGTGTTAAGGATAAGGTGTGAGATATGATAGAATCAACAAGACCTGAGCTTTTGACTTATCAAGAAGAACGGTTAGCTAAATTTGTGAGTGACAATCAAAAACTTGGCAAGGGTCAAATAGTGTTTACTGGAGACTCGATTACAGAATTTTTTTCCTTGAAAAAATATTTGGGAAGAGACCTCCCTTTGATTAATCGTGGAATTGCAGGAACAGATTCCGTTTGGCTCTTAGAGCATCTTAAAGAGCAGGTTTTAGATTTAGAGCCTGATAAATTAGTCATCTTGATTGGTATTAACGACATTGGACGAGGCTATCCTATTCGAGATATCGTCAATCGTATTTCGAATATGGTTATGGCAGTTCGTCAAGAATCACTTTCAACAGAGATTTATTTGCTGAGTGTCTTTCCAGTCAGTGAAAGGTCAGAGCATCGCTCAAAGGTAAAAGTAAGGAATAATACAACGGTTTCTGAGCTCAATCAAGAACTTGCTGTTCTTCCTGGTGTGACCTATGTGGACCTTTTTGACTATCTAGTGGATGATCAAAGTCAGTTAGATGAGAAATATACAACTGATGGTCTTCATTTAACCCCATTAGGCTATCAAGCCATAGCAGAACCAATCATAAAGGAGATTTTAGAATGAGGGTAGGTTTAGTCCTGGAAGGAGGAGGCATGCGTGGCCTGTATACAGCTGGTGTTTTAGATGCCTTTTTAGAGGCTGGTATCAAGGTTGATGGGGTAGTTTCAGTGTCTGCAGGGGCGCTTTTTGGTGTCAATTACTTGTCCAATCAACCTAAGAGGGCATTGCGCTATAACAAGCGTTTTATGGGAGACCGGCGTTACATGAGTTTCTGGTCCTGGTTAACAACTGGTAACTTTGTTAATAAGGAATTTTCCTACTATAAGGTGCCAATGGAACTAGATGTTTTTGATCAGGAGGCTTTTGCTGAGTCAGGGGTTCCTTTTTATGTGGTTACTACAGATATTGAGACAGGTAAGCCAGACTATATCAAGATTGACCATGTCTTTGAACAAATGGAAGCTCTTCGTGCCAGTTCCGCCCTCCCCTTGGTTTCTGAGATTGTAGACTACAAGGGTAAGCGTTATATGGATGGTGGCCTCTCTGACAGTCTCCCTGTAGGTTTTATGGAAAACTTAGGCTTTGATAAGCTTATTGTCATTCTGACTCGTCCTAAGGGCTATCGTAAACAGCCTTCAAAAACCAGCAAGAGACTCTACAAGATTTTTTATCGAAAATACCCGGAATTTGTGAATGTGGCTTCAAACCGCCATCTTCACTATAATAAGAGCATTGAGAAAATTGAGGCTTTGGAAAAATCTGGAAAACTGTATGCCATCCGTCCAGAACGTGCCCTTAAAGTCGGGCGTTTAGAAAAAGATCCAGAAAAGTTTGAAGCCATCTATCAAGAAGGGCTGAAACAAATGCGAACCAATATTGATGATCTCAAAACATTTCTTCAAGACAAGTAAAAAACGTGCCATTGCGCACGTTTTTTTGGCTCTATAATTTCTGTAGTGGGTAAAACCACCATAGAGATTATAGAGCTTTTT
>OGGB01002511.1_pt1 | contig 10361 bp, 9 predicted proteins | sample 1571111 | NCBI WGS metagenome assembly OGGB01 (sample SAMEA2582067, study PRJEB24529) | metagenome | biome: Human gut stool | place: China | collected 2011
GTAGGTGGCCCAGCCCAGTGCAAGCTCGCTCAGATCGCCGGTGCCGATGACAAAGCCACCATTCTTGTTGGCGTAATCCATCAGCTCCAGTGTGCGCACGCGGGCCTGACAGTTTTCAAAGGTGACATCATATTTGTCGGCAGGCTGACCGATGTCTGCAAAGTGACTTTTGACAGTCTCCGTGATATTGATCTCGGCGAAGGTCACGCCCAGCGCCTCACACAAAATCTCGGCGTTGGAGCGGGTGCGCTTTGTGGTGCCGAAGCAGGGCATTGTCAGCGCTACAATGTCCTTGGCATCGCGGTCCAGAACCTTGCAGGCGCGCACGGCCACCAGCAGGGCCAGACAACTGTCCAGCCCGCCGGAGATGCCGATCACCCCGCATTTGGCGTGGGTATGCTCCATCCGCTTGGCAAGGCCCTCTGCCTGAATGCGCAGGATCAGCTCACAGCGCTCGGCGCGGGTGGCAGCGTCCTGCGGCACGAAGGGCGTGCAGGAGACAGGGCGCGTCAGGGCAAGGCTGATCGGCGGCAGATCAAATTCTACCGTGGTATAGCCAGCCGTTTCCGGCATAAAGGTCGTGTTGCGCTGGCGCTCCTGCACCATGCGGCCAAGATCCAGCTCGGTCACGGCAGCCTCGCCTGCAAAGGGGGCGGTGTCGGCCAGCAGACTGCCGTTTTCGGCAATCAGATTGTGCCCGGCAAAGGTCATGTCGGTGGTACTTTCCCCGTGGCCGGCATCGGCGTAGAGATAGGCGCAGAGCAGCCGCCCGCAGACGAGCGCCCGGCGGTAGGCGGACTTGCCAACGGTCTCATCACTGGCGGAGAGGTTTGCCACCACCGTGGCCCCGGCCAGCGCGTGGGCGCAGCTTGGCGGGACAGGCGCCCACAGGTCTTCGCAGACCTCGGCGGCCAGCACAAAGGCAGGCATCTGCTTGCAGGCGAACAGCAGGTTGGTGCCGATCAGCGTTTCCTGCCCGGCCAGCGTGATGCACTCCGGCGCACGCATACCGGGGATGAAGTGGCGCTTTTCATAGAACTCACCGTAGTTGGGCAGATGCAGCTTTGGCACTAGGCCCAGCAACTCGCCGTTGCACACAACGGCGGCGCAGTTGTACAGCTTGCCGGTGCAGCGCACCGGCAGACCGACCAGAACCACAAGGTTGAGGCCCTGACTGGCCTTTAAGATGGCGGCGAGGCCGTCCTCCGCCCCGCGCAGCAGGGTATCCTGCAAAAACAGATCGCTGCAGGTGTAGCCTGTCAGGGCAAACTCCGGCAGGCAGAGCAGCTGAACGTTCTTCTCGGCATATTCGCGCATAACGCCGATGATCTGCTCGGCATTATACACACAGTCGGCCACGCGCAGGGCGGGGCTGGCTGCGGCGGCGCGGATAAAACCGTTTTCAAAAGCGGGAAAGCTGTACTTCATAGCCAAACTTCCTTTATCATAGTATATAAAATTATCATAGCACAGCGCGCGCCGGGCCGCAAGTGCTGCTTTCACAAGCAAAAAATATCATTCAAAAAGTAATATATACTTGACATAATGTAAAGCACGCGATATAATAAAGCCACCGTAAGAAGAAAGGATAAGCGACATGGCAAAAAACTTAAAGCTGAAAGCCGCCCGCGCCGTGCGCGATATGACGCAGGCGGATCTGGCGGCGGCGGTAGGCGTGTCCCGCCAGACCATCAACGCCATTGAAAAAGGGGAGTATAACCCCACCATCAATCTTTGCCGCAGCATCTGCAAGGTGCTGGGCAAGACATTGGACGAGCTGTTCTGGGAGGAATGAGCGATGAACATAAAAGAATTTTTTAAGCGCGACAATCTTGATGAAATGCAAAAGCAGACCCTTTTAAAAATTGAGTCCCGCGGCTTCTGCCTGCTGTGGGTGCTGCTGCTGGCGGCGCTTATCATCGAAAGTCTGCTGGGCTTTACCCCGCGGGAGATGGCGGCAGAATGGTTTATCTTTATGCTGGGGTGCGCCTATGCGGTCATAAGTGATTTGCGTGCCGGTATCTGGGACCGCCACCTTAAGGCGAACACAAAAACCAATGCCGTTGTGTCCGTTGTGGGCGGTGTTGCCGTGCTTGTGTGGGGGCTTATCAAATTTGCAGAGTTTGGCATGGGCGTTGCGGTGCTGCAGGCGGTCATCATGGGAGTCTGTACATGGGTGCTGTGCTTTGCATTGCTGCAGTTCAGCATGAAGGCTTACAAAAAACGCCACGCAGAACTGGAAAACCCCAAGGAGGACGACGATGAAAACGAATAAACGCGAGCTGACCGTCTTTGCCGTTTGTGCCTATGCGGTGCCGTTTCTGATGATGCCGCTCTTATACATCTGCCTGCAGAACGGGCAGGATACAAGCATTTTTGCCAACGCCCAGATGTTCTACCCGGCGGCGGGTGTCATGCTGGCCTTCCTGCTGGCGCGGCGGCCGGATACGCCCAAGCGGTTTTACATATTGCACCTGCTGGTTACAGCTATTATGCTGATCATGAGTGTGCTTTCCGCCGCTGCGCCGCAGGGGGAGTGGTTATATATCGCCAACCTTGTTATTGTTATCGCATCGGTGCTGGGCTGGATTTTGCTGCTGACCGAGAAAAAAACAAAGCGCGAGGCCTGCGGCCTGCGCCTGCACGGAAAGCTGCTGACGGCTCTTGGCATCTGCGTCTATTTCCTTGTGGTCAAAACCGGGATGGTCTTTCTTTCGATGGCGATGCAGGGCGGCGACAGCTGGGCTGAATATCTGGCCTACTGGCGCACATCTGCACCGTGGGTTATGGCAGTGGTTCTTGTGCCGAACTTCTTTTTGAGCTTTCTGCCGTTTTTTGGCGAGGAATACGGCTGGCGCTACTACCTGACGCCCGCCCTGCAAAACCGCTTCGGCGCACGGCGCGGCGCACTGGCCGTAGGCGTGCTGTGGGGGCTGTGGCATCTGCCGCTGAATCTTTTCTTCTACAGCCCCGACACCTCACTGCAGAGCATTGCCGCACAGCTTGTTGTCTGCGTGACGCTCGGTGTATTTTTCACCTTTGCGTATGAGAAGTGCGGCAAAAATATCTGGCTCCCCGTGGTGCTGCACTACCTCAACAACAGCATGGTCTTGGTCTGGACCGGTACGGCGGATATTTCAAATCAGATCATCAGCTGGACAGATGTGGCAATCAGTGCCATCATGTATGGGGTTGTATTCCTGCCATTTCTGGCAGCAAAGTGCTACCGCAAGAATAAATAAAAAACAGGTGCAGCCCTTTAAACGGGGCTGCACCTGTTTTTTGATTGCCGTCAGACTGCAAACGCCTTGTGCAGGGCTTCGAGGGCGGCGTCCTCGTCCTGCTGGCGGATCAACAGCGAAATGTCGAGGTCGCTGGTCGTGATAAGCACGATCTCGATGCTTGCCCCGGCCAAGGCGGCCAGCGCACGGGCGCCGACACCACAGCTGGTGACCATATCCTCGCCAAAGAGGTTGATCTTGCTGTAGCCGCCGGAGACCAGCGGGGGATTGGCCTTGGCCGCTGCAGGCAGTGCCCGCATAACAGCGGCAAAGTTGTCATAGCTGGTCGTGAAGCTGAAATCCACCGCAGAGCCGCGGGGTGCGCTCTGGCAGATCATATCCACCACGATACCTGCCTTTGCAAAGACATCCAGATGCTCGGCCAGGCTCTGGGCACTGTACTGGGCACCCGGAAAGGTGGTGAGCATGATATTCTGCTCACTGGTGATCTTGCTGACACCGTACATAAACAGTCATCCTTTCTTTCAATCGAATGTAATAAACTGCTCGTCGATAGAATTGCGGAGCACGCTTTCAATGTATTCGCGGGAGAGGGAAAACTCGCCGTGGGCGGCACCCAGTTCATCGGTGTACATGCTGTAGGGGTAGACGCGGATATTCTTATATCCGGCCTCATATTGGCTTATAACACAGTGCAGCTTGGGGTCAAGCATGGCAACGGTGCTGCTGCCGTCGGGCTGGGTGGTTTTCTCAAAGGTTATGTCCAAAATCGCGCCGATGACATTATCAGGCGAGGACTGTGCATTGATGAAGTTGCCCAGACTGTATACGACAAGGGCAGTATTGCCGTTGGCGCCCGTCAGCCATGCGGCGTTTTGGGTCACATGGGGGTGGGTGCCGATGATCAGGTCAACGCCCTGATCTGCCAGCCACTGGGCGGTATCCTTCTGGAAGTCGTTGACCACATGGGTGCCCTCGATGCCCCAGTGCGCGCTGACCACCAGAACATCACAGTTGGGGCGCATAGCGGCGAGCTGCCGGGCAATGGTATCACGGTCATCGAGATAAACCACGCCGTAGGTAGCCCCGGAGGGGGTGGGCAGCCCGTTGGTATGCTCCGTATAGGACAGGTAGCCGAAGGTGATGCCGTTGACGGTCTGATAAACATAATCGTCATAGGTGTCAAGATTATAAAAGCCCATCGAGACAACATCATCCGGCATGGCGGCCCAATGCTCACGCGAGGCATCAATGCCTGCGGCACCCTTGTCATAGCTGTGGTTGTTGGACAGGCTGAACACCCGGAAACCAAGGCTGTACAGCGTATCGGTAATTTCACCGGGGGTGGAGAACATCGGGTAGCCGCTGGGAGCGAAAGCGTCATTGACCAGCGTTTCCTGATTGAGCCAGTTTACATCGAACTGGGTGTAGAAGTCCCGCATGTTCTCATAGGCAAAGGAAAAGTCATAGTGGTCACCGCCGCGCTGCTTGGCCTGCAGGAAGATGCCGTCATGGATCAGGTCATCCCCCGTGGCGGAAAAGCGCACGGTCTCCACGACAGGCTGCGGCTCAGGGGTAGGCTCCGGTGTGACAGCGGGCTCGACAGCCGCCACCGGCTGCGGTTCCGCAACGGGCAGGGCCTGCTCCTGCTTGCCAACACCCAGCAGAGAACCGGCCAGCACACCGCCCACGCCCAGCGCAATCACCAGACAGGCGGCAATGTCGTTTCCTTTCATTCGCATAACAGCTTACCCCGCAGCAGATCGGTCATGGTATAGTAGCCCGGGGCAAGAGCCGCAATGTAGAGCGCAGCCTGCATGGCACCGTCAGCAAAGACACCGCGGCTTCCCGCGCTGTGGCTCAGCGTGACAACCTCGTCAGGGCCGCAGAAAAGGACATCGTGCTCGCCCACAATGCCGCCGCCGCGCACCGAGCTGATGCCCAGCTCCTGCGCGCCGCGCTTTTGGCGGACCTGGGTGCGGTCGTAGACATACTCATACCGGCCGTCAGCCTCGGCGTTGATGGCATCGGCGATCATCAGGGCCGTGCCGCTGGGGGCATCCAGTTTATTGTGATGGTGCTTTTCGACGATCTCAATGTCAAACTCGCCGCTCAGCACGCGGGTAGCCTGGCGGGCCAGCTCGATCAGCACATTGACGCCCAGCGACATGTTAGCGCTGCGGAAGATGGGCGTTTTGGCGCGGGCGGCCTCCCGCACGGCCTCGTCCGCCTTGGAAAGACCGGTGGAACAGATCACGCAGGGCAGACCGTTGGCTGCGCCATACTGTGCCGCAGCCACAGCCCCGGCGGGAGAGGAAAAGTCGATGATAACGCCGCGGCAGGGCAGCGCATCAAAGTCGGAGAAGATGGGAATCTCGCCCAGATGCCCCGGCTCGCGGTCCACACCGGCGACGACACGGCAATCGTCCCGTACACCGATTTTCTCCAGCAGGGCGCGCCCCATGCGGCCGCAGATGCCCTGAATGATGATATCCGTCATTGTTGCCATTCCTTTCACAAAAACACAAAAAGCCGACCCGTACCAGACGGAGGGTCGGCTGCGAATTATTTCAGCAGGCCGAAATCCTGCAGAGCCTTTTCCAGCTGTGCCTGTACGGCTGCGCAGGGGGCCACAAGCGGCAGACGGCATTCGCCGGCCTGCCATCCCAGACGGTTCATGGCCCACTTGACCGGGATGGGGTTTACATCGGCGAACAGGGCCTTGATGAGGGGCAGTGCCTTCAGCTGCATTGCAAGGCTCTCATCAAAATCACCGGCAAACCACTTGGCGCAGATGTCGTGGGTGTACTGCGGTGCCACATTGGATAGCACGCTGATAACACCCTTGCCGCCCAGCGCCAGCAGCGGGACGATCTGATCATCATTGCCGGAGTAGAGGTTCAGCTCATCACCGCAGAGGGCGGCGATCTCCGCCACCTGACTGATGTTGCCGCTGGCTTCCTTGACGGCGTTGATGTTGGGGTGCTTGGCAAGCTCCGCCAGCGTGGCCGGGGTCAGGTTGCAGCCGGTGCGGCTGGGTACATTGTAGAGGATGCAGGGCAGATGCACAGCATCCGCAATGGCCGTGTAGTGGGCAATCAGGCCCGCCTGACTGGCCTTGTTGTAGTAGGGGGTGACCAGCAGCAGGGCATCGGCACCGTCGGCCTCGGCCTGCTGGGACAGCCAGATCGCATACTTTGTATCGTTGGAGCCGGTGCCCGCCACTACGGGAACGCGCCCGGCCACTTTTTTGACGGCATAGCGGATGCACTCGGTATGCTCCTCGTCGGTCATCGTCGGGGACTCACCGGTAGTGCCGCAGATGACAATGGCATCGGTGCTGTGGGCAATCTGATCCTCGATGATGCGGCCCAGCTCGTCATAGTTGACGCTGCCGTCCGCGTGCATCGGGGTAATGATAGCCACAGCGGCTCCTGTAAAAACGGGTTTCTTCATACAAATTCTCCTTACACCAAAGCGTTGCTTTGTATCGAATCAGTCAAAATAGCCCTTGGCGGCCAGCAGCTCGGCCAGCAGAACAGCGCCGCCTGCCGCGCCGCGCAGTGTGTTGTGAGACAGGCAGACAAATTTGTAATCGTACTGGTTATCCTCGCGCAGGCGTCCGATGCTGACAGCCATGCCGTTCTCCAGCATACGGTCAAGCTTCGGCTGCGGACGATCGTTTTCCTCAAAGTAGTGCAGGAACTGCTTGGGGGCGCTGGGCAGATTCAGATCCTGTGCGGGGCCGTGGAATTCCCTCCATGCCTGCAGAACCTCTTCCTTGGTCGGCTTATTTTCAAAGCGTACAAAGACGGCGCCCATGTGGCCGTCAGAAACGGGAACACGCAGGCACTGCGCCGTGAAGCGGGGAGCATCTGCGGACACGATCTTGTCGCCCTCGATGTGACCCCACAGCTTCAGCGGCTCCTGCTCGCTCTTTTCCTCCTCGCCGCCGATATAGGGGATGACGTTGTCGAGAATGTCGGGGAAGGTCTCAAAGGTTTTGCCGGCACCGGAGATGGCCTGATAGGTGCAGACCAGCACATCCGAGATGCCGTATTTGCGCAGGGGATGCAGGGCAGGCACATAACTCTGCAGGCTGCAGTTGGACTTGACGGCTACAAAGCCGCGCTTGGTGCCCAGACGCTTGCGCTGTGCGGGGATGATCTCGATATGGTCGGCATTGATCTCAGGCACGACCATCGGCACATCGGGGGTAAAGCGGTGTGCGCTGTTGTTGGAGACAACGGGGCACTCGGCCTTGGCGTAGGCCTCCTCCAGTGCCTTGATCTCCTCCTTCTTCATGTTGACGGCGCAGAAAACGAAATCGACTTTGGATGCGACCTCCTCAACATTGGCGGCATCCAGCACGACCATCTTCTTGACGCTCTCGGGCATGGGGGTCGTCATGAGCCAGCGGCTGCCGACAGCCTCCTCGTAGGTTTTGCCTGCGCTGCGTGCGCTGGCTGCAAGGGTAACCAGATTGAACCAAGGGTGATTTTCCAGCAGCGTGATAAAGCGCTGACCGACCATACCGGTTGCACCGATGACACCAACATTGTACTGTTTCATCCTGACTAAGACCTTCCTTTCACAAACCCTTCCCAATATCTATGCAGTCCAAACGGAATTTTGCACAGATAATAAAAAAACCGGCTTGAAAACCGGCACAAAATGCAATATAATATCATATTGCATATAACACAGCGCAACACACCGTTTTGCGGTGTGACAGTCCCGCACCTGTTCGGCTGCGGACCCAGGAAGATGCGTGCCGCGCATCCCCTTCGGCGAAGGACCCTTTCCCGTTTCCGCCCTTGGCAGGGAATAAAGAAACCGGTACTGATGCACTTCGCGCCTCTGTGTTTGGATTCATTATAGTATGCTCCGGAACGAATGTCAAGATAATACCGCTTTAAAGTGAAAAAGGATGAAAAATCATGCTGAAAAAAGATTTCTGGTATGACCTGCCTAAAGAGTTGATCGCGCAGGAACCCGCTGACCCGCGGGACGCTGCCCGCCTGATGGTGCTGGACCGCAAGAACGATAAGATCCTGCACTCGGTATTCCATGAGCTGCCCCACTATCTGGAAAGGGGCGATCTTCTGGTGGTCAACAACTCCAAGGTTCTGCCCGCCCGGCTGATGGGCACCAAGGTTCCCACGGGTGCGGTTTGTGAGCTGCTGCTGCTGCGTCAGGTTAAGGGCGATACATGGGAGTGTCTGGCCCGCCCCGGCAAGCGGATGCAGCCCGGTACAAAGGTGGAATTCGGTGACGGCAGCCTGACTGCCGTGGTGGACGAGACGCTGCCGGACGGAAACAAGCATGTGACCTTCACCTATGATACAGAGACTTTGTATGAGAAGCTGGACGAGTTCGGCAAAATGCCTCTGCCGCCCTATATCACGAAGCAGCTTGAGGATCAAAGCCAGTACCAGACCGTCTATGCCAAGGAGCTTGGCAGTGCCGCCGCGCCGACGGCCGGCCTGCATTTTACCCCGCAGCTGATGGATACCATCCGCTCCCGTGGGGTGAACATTGCCGAGGTTACGTTGCATGTCGGGCTTGGCACCTTCCGTCCCGTGAATGAGGAATCCATTGAGGACCACCAGATGCACAGCGAGTGGTACTCTGTCAGCGAGGAGACTGCGAAGCTTATCAATGAGACCCGTGCGGCGGGCCATCGCGTAATTGCTGTCGGCACAACCAGCTGCCGCACGCTGGAATCCGTCTGGGATCGCTACGGCAAGATCGTGCCCTGCAGCGGCAACACCAGCATCTTTATTTATCCCGGCATCGAACTGCATGCCATTGACGGCCTGATCACAAACTTCCATCTGCCGGAAAGTACCCTTATCATGCTGATTGCCGCCTTCTACGGCTATGATAAGACGATGGCTGCCTACAAGACCGCTGTAGAGCAAAAATACCGCTTCTTCAGCTTCGGTGATGCGATGTTTATTCGTTGATTGCCGGTTGACGAATCATCGGTTTTCTTCTATAATATTCTATTAGGCGGTGCGGGGAAAAGCCCCCTGCGCCGCTTTTTTCGGACAATATTTCGGACAATATATAAAATGGAGATAGTATCTATGCCTTACCGCCTTATCAAACAGGAAGGTGCCGCCCGCCGCGGTGAGTTTACCACGGTCCACGGTACGGTACAGACCCCCGCGTTCCAGAATGTCGCCACGGCCGCTGCCATCAAGGGCGGTCTGTCGGCGCTGGATCTTAAGGATATCCGCGCACAGGTCATGCTGTGCAACACCTATCATCTGCATCTGCGTCCGGGTGATAAGCTGGTGGCCGATATGGGCGGCCTGCACAAATTCACAAAATGGGACGGCCCCATCCTGACGGACAGCGGCGGGTTTCAGGTGTTCAGTCTGGCTAAGCTGCGCCAGATCACCGAGGAAGGCGTGACCTTCAACTCTCATCTGGACGGACACCGAATCTTTATGGGCCCGGAGCAGAGCATTCAGATTCAGGCCAATCTGGGCTCCACCATCGCCATGGCTTTTGATGAGTGTGTTGAAAACCCGGCAACCTATGAATATGCCAAAAACAGCTGCGCCCGCACGGCACGCTGGCTGCTGCGCTGCAAGGCAGAGATGAACCGTCTGAAGCATGAAGAAAAGGCAGTCAACCCGGATCAGCTGTTGTTCGGCATCAATCAGGGTTGCACCTTCGCGGATCTGCGTGTAGAGCATATGAAGCAGATCGCGGAGTACGATATGGACGGCTATGCCATCGGCGGTCTGGCTGTGGGTGAGCCTGCGGAGGTAATGTACGACATCATCTCTGCGGTGGAGCCGTTTGCCCCCAAGGACAAGATCCGCTACCTGATGGGCGTCGGTACGCCCGGCAATATCATCGAGGGCGTATACCGCGGTGTTGATTTGTTTGACTGTGTTATGCCCAGCCGCAACGCCCGCCACGGCCATCTGTTTACATGGGACGGCGTCATCAATATCAAAAATCTGAAGTATGAGCGCGACGAATCGCCTATCGACCCGCACTGCGACTGCCCGGTCTGCCGCAATTTCTCCCGCGCGTATCTGCGCCACTTATTCAAGGCTGACGAGATGCTGGGTATGCGGCTGGCCGTGATGCACAACC
>OGGB01002519.1_pt1 | contig 10336 bp, 6 predicted proteins | sample 1571111 | NCBI WGS metagenome assembly OGGB01 (sample SAMEA2582067, study PRJEB24529) | metagenome | biome: Human gut stool | place: China | collected 2011
AATATTATATGAAACGATACTTTCTACTTTCTGCTTTTGCATTTTGCTCGTTGGCGCTGAGTGCGCAGGAAACGCAGGAAATCACCTTGAATGAAGCCATTGCACTGGCACGAACACAGTCTGTAGATGCAGCAGTAGCTCTGAATGAGCTGAAGACAGCTTATTGGGAGTACCGCACGTTTCGCGCCGATCTTCTTCCGGAAGTAAACTTCAGCGGTACATTGCCCAGTTACAGCAAGCAGTATAACAGTTATCAGAATGAAGACGGTTCTTACTCGTTTGTCCGCAGTAATAAGTTAGGATTGAACGGTGCTTTGTCTATCGACCAGAACATCTGGTTTACGGGAGGTAAAGTTTCATTGTCCTCTTCACTCGACTTTATGAAACAGTTAGGTTCCGGAGGAAGCCGGCAGTTCATGTCTGTCCCTATCGCCCTTCAACTGACTCAGCCCATTTTCGGAGTAAACAACCTGAAGTGGAACCGCCGTATCGAACCGGTGCGTTACGAAGAGGCGAAAGCCGCTTTTATTACTGCGACGGAGACGGTGACCATGAATGCGATCACTTACTTCTTCAATTTGCTGTCGGCAAAGGAGACACTGGGCACTGCCCGACAAAATCAGGTGAATGCCGACCGTTTGTACGAGGTGGCCGGGGCTAAACGAAAAATGGGTCAAATCTCAGAAAATGAACTTCTGCAACTGAAGCTTGCCGCCCTGAAAGCCCGGGCTGCCGTGACGGATGCAGAAAGCAACCTTAATGCCCATATGTTCCGTTTGCGCTCTTTCCTGGCCATAGGAAACGACCTGATACTGGAACCTGTGGTACCGGAATCGGCTCCTAACCTGAAGATGGAATACAACCAAGTGCTGAACAAAGCACTGGAACGCAATTCGTTTGCCCACAATATTCGTCGTCGTCAGTTAGAGGCCGAATATGAAGTTGCAACAGCCCGGGGAAATCTCAGGAGCGTCGATCTTTTTGCCAATGTAGGTTATACGGGACTGAATAAAGACTTATCTCCTGCCTATCACAATTTGCTCGACAATCAGGTGGTTGAGGTCGGTGTTAAAATTCCAATCCTCGACTGGGGTAAGCGCCGTGGAAAAGTGAGGGTAGCCAAGAGTAACCGGGACGTTACCCTGTCCAAGATAAAGAAGGAACAGATGGATTTCGATCAGGACATCTTCCTGCTAGTCGAGCATTTCAACAATCAGGCACAGCAGCTTTCCATAGCCAATGAGGCCGATAAGATTGCTCAACAGCGCTATAAGACGAGTGTTGAAACATTCCTGATCGGTAAGATCAATACACTCGATCTGAACGACGCCCAGAACTCGAAAGACGATGCGCGCCAAAAACATATCAACGAACTGTACTGGTATTGGTATTATTATTATCAACTCCGTAGCCTGACGTTGTGGGATTTCCAAAACAATACTCCCCTGGAAGCTGATTTTGAAGATATTATAAAAAAATAATTGTGTGTTTGTTCTTTTAAACCAAAAAAGAGTAGTTTTGCAACTCAAAAATTGATGCCTATGCTTTTAATTATAGATGATGATAGCGGGGTCCGCTCTTCCCTGAGTTTTATGCTGAAACGCGCCGGTTATCAGGTAATTGCAGTGACCGGTCCGCGTGAGGCGATAGAAGTAGTTCGTTCGGAAGCTCCTTCTCTGATCCTGATGGATATGAATTTTACACTTTCCACTTCCGGTGAAGAAGGATTGACGCTTTTAAAACAAGTAAAGGTTTTTCGTCCCGATGTCCCGGTCATTCTGATGACTGCCTGGGGCAGTATACAGTTGGCTGTACAAGGGATGCAGGCCGGTGCATTCGACTTTATCACGAAACCCTGGAATAACGCTGCTCTGTTACAGCGCATCGAGACGGCACTCGAACTGACTGCCACTCCCAAAGACACTCCACAGGAGCAAAGCGGAACACTCAACCGGAGCCATATCATAGGCAAAAGCCGTGGGTTGATGGAGGTATTGAATACGGTGGCACGTATTGCTCCTACCAATGCTCCCGTATTGATCACGGGTGAAAGCGGAACGGGTAAAGAACTGATAGCCGAAGCCATCCATATCAATAGCCAACGTGTCCGCCAGCCTTTTGTAAAAGTCAATCTGGGAGGAATTTCGCAGAGCCTTTTCGAAAGTGAAATGTTCGGTCATAAAAAAGGTGCGTTTACAGATGCCACTGCCGACCGTATGGGGCGTTTTGAAATGGCGAACAAAGGAACTATTTTTTTGGATGAAATCGGGGATCTCGATCCGTCGTGCCAGGTAAAGCTGCTGCGGGTATTGCAGGACCAGACCTTTGAGGTGTTGGGAGACAGTCGCCCGCGTAAGACGGATATCCGGGTGGTTTCGGCTACGAATGCCGACCTGAGTAAGATGGTGAGCGAACACACTTTTCGTGAAGACCTGTTCTATCGTATCAACCTGATAACCGTAAAACTGCCTGCACTGAGAGAACGCAGAGAAGATATACCATTGCTTGCCAGACACTTTGCCGACCGTCAGGCGGAGATTAACAATCTGCCCCGTACAGAATTCTCGTCGGATGCGTTGAACTTCCTGAGCCGTTTACCTTTTCCGGGCAATATCCGTGAATTGAAGAACCTGGTAGAACGTACGATTCTGGTCAGCGGGAAGGAAGTGTTGGATGCAATCGATTTCGAGAACCAATACCAACGTCATGACGAAAGTGTGGCAACTTCTTCTTCATTTGCGGGAATGACCTTGGATGAAATTGAAAAGCAAACGATTCTTCAGGCACTGGAACGCTATAAAGGAAATCTCAGCCAGGTGGCTACCGCATTGGGCATCAGTCGTGCAGCATTGTATCGCCGTTTGGAGAAATATGATATCGGTGATAAGTAACCCGTTGCTTATCATGGTCCGTTAATCGTTAATCATCAATCACATGTCAGTAAAGGGATTCTTCTTCATACTTGTTTTCTTCTTGGTCGCTATCATGGGTTTTCTGATTTATATATCCGAAACCGTTGTCGTGAAGTATCTCTATATTGCCGAAGCATTGATGCTGCTCCTGATGCTGTATCTTATTTTGTTTTACCGGAAAATCGTGAAACCGATGAACACCATCGGCAGTGGTATGGAACTTCTCAGAGAACAGGACTTCAGTAGCCGGTTAAGCCATGTGGGGCAGCAGGAGGCCGACCGTGTGGTAAATGTTTTCAATCGCATGATGGAACAACTGAAAAACGAACGGCTGCGCTTGCGAGAACAGAATCATTTTCTCGACCTGATGATTAATGCTTCCCCCATGGGCGTTATTATCATGACGCTGGACGAAGAGGTATCTCAACTCAACCCCATGGCGATGAAGATGATGGGAGTCCGTCCGGAAGAAGCCGAGGGCAGGAAATTGTCGGAAATCGATTCTCCGCTTGCCTTGGAATTGGCCGCCATTCCGAATGGAGAAACCAGCACCGTCCGGCTGAACGACTCGAGTATCTATAAATGCACCCACTCTTCATTTGTGGACCGCGGCTTCCAGCATCCTTTCTATCTGATGGAAGGATTGACCGATGAAGTGATGAAAGCTGAAAAGAAGGCATACGAGAAAGTGATCCGTATGATTGCGCATGAGGTGAATAATACAACAGCGGGCATCACTTCCACATTGGATACGGTAGAGCAGGCATTGTCCGAGTCGGAAGGTATGGAGGATATTTGCGATGTGATGCGCGTATGTACCGAGCGTTGTTTTTCTATGAGTCATTTCATTACCCGCTTTGCCGATGTGGTGAAGATTCCCGAGCCCCGTTTTACTCCGACCAACCTGAATGACCTTGCATTTACCTGCAAGCGTTTTATGGAAGGGATGTGCAATGACCGGAACATCCGGTTGCAACTGATATGTGACGAATCTCTGGACGATGTGAAGCTGGATGCGTCCCTGTTTGAACAAGTATTGGTAAATATTATTAAGAATGCGGCCGAGAGTATCGGGCAGGACGGGCAGATCATCATTCGTACTTCATTGCCTACAGCTATCGAAGTGGTGGATAACGGACCCGGTATATCAAAAGAGACTGAAGCAAAACTCTTCAGTCCCTTCTTTTCTACCAAACCCAACGGACAAGGTATCGGTTTGATTTTTATTCGCGAAGTTCTGAGCCGTCATGGCTGCACGTTTTCATTGCGTACATACGCCGACGGACTGACAAGATTCAGGATTCTATTTCCGTGATTCTTGCCATTTCACGGCATATTCATCCAGTATCCGTTTGATTCCCTGACCTATTTTCACATAATCCTTTTCATTCAGGTTAGCCAGTGATACACGTACGCTCCATTCCGGTCCGGCAAAACCTCCTCCGTTAAGCAATACCAGTGAGGTTTCGTTGGCCAGGCGGAAAACAACATCCAGCGGGCTGTAAGTTTTCTTCAGATAACTGACAAATTCTTCTCCATAGAATATCTTGGCCCATACCAGCATATCTATTTCGCTGTAGTAACCTACACGCAGCGGATCGTCTACGAGTGAGAATCCGGTGTTATCCCACAGGGCTTTCAGGCGACGCCGGATAATCTCCTGCATTTTGTTTTTATACCGGTTTTCCTTATCCAGAATGGCGAAAGAAGCAAACAGGCTCATTTGCGTCTGTTGTGGCAGCGATAATCCGGCGGTGTGGTTCAGAGCTACCTGGCGGCTGTCAGCCACCATGCGGTCGATGAATTTCAGTTTCTCGGGTGTAAGAGTCAGACTGGAGTAACGCTTATTGAGAATTGTCTTCTGCTCTTCCGGCAGGTGGGCTATCATCCGGTCGAAGATATTCTCTTCGTGCAGAGCGATCACGGCATCCCTCCATCCCGTGGCTCCGAAATATTTGGAGAAAGAGTAGACACACAAAGTGTTTTGTGGTAATTCGGCCATCAGTGAGCGGAAATGCGGACTGAATGTTCCGTATACGTCATCTGTAATAATCATCAGGTTCGGATTGTCTTTTTTCACGATATCTACAATCCGTGCGGCAGTCTCGGGACTCAGTGTATAACTGGGCGGGTTACTGGGATTGGTTATGAAGAGTGCCTTGATCTGCGGGTTCCTCAGGCGGTCTATATCTTCGTCTTTGTATTGCCAGGTGTGCAATCCGTCTGTCGTCATCTGATCCGCAGATATTTCCGTAACGTTAAATTCATAGCGTCTCAATTGAGGAATTTCAATATAAGGAGTGAAGACAGGTACCATCAAGGCGATTCCATCCCCTTTATTGAGCAGGAAGTTTTCTTGCAGAGAGTCGAAAACGTAGCACATGGCTGCTGTTCCGCCTTCGGTGGCAAACAAATCGTATTTGCCTTTCGGCGGACGACGGTCGCACATCTCCTGTGCCAGATAGTCTTGCACAATCATTTCGGTAAATTGCAGAATGCGGTCCGGCACCGGATACTGATCGCCTACCACTCCTTCCGCCCATTCGTGGACAAGGGTATCCGGGTCGGCGGCATGTTCCAGCAACATGTATTGATAAGTCCCTTTCAACAGCTCTGCCCCCGGCTGGCTGTGGTTGGTCTTGAGGAAAGTCTCAAAGCGGGCGGCAATTCCGTCTTTTTGCGGAATACCGGCTATTCCTTCCGGCAGGTACATCACACGCCTACACTCTTCCAGTCCGAATTTACCTAAAAGGAAGAACGCTTCGCGCGGAGTGGTAGCAATCCAGTTCGGATTTCCACGTCCGGCATTCAGCATGGTGTGGGCTATCTTCTTGATGCTCTCGTCAGCCATTTCAATCAGTTTGTTCTTCAATTCGAAAGGACTGATGCTCTCCATCTTTTTAGCAAAACTTTTAGTTACTGCTCCGTTGTTTTCATTACTTTTCATCATTATATCAAGAGTTATGTTTAATTAATATTAAAAATCTGTTTCTACATAAGTAATACGATCACTACTCCCCAGATAATCAGAAGAGTATTCCCGACAGCATACGTCACAGTATATCCCAAAGCAGGAGTTTCGCTTTCAACGGCTTCCTGGATGGCTCCTAATGCAGCCGTAGTGGTACGTGCGCCGGCTGTGCATCCCAATACCAGTGCCGGATGGAATTTAAAGATATATTTTGCCATCAGTATGCCTGCTATCAGAGGAATGGAAGTGGCCAGTGTGCCTACGATGAACAGGCTTAAACCCACTTCCTTGAACCCTTGCACGAAGCTGGGACCTGCAGCAATGCCCACAACGGCAATAAACATGTTCAGCCCCACGTTGTCCAGTATCCAGAGAGCGGGTTCGGGAATACGCCCGAAAGTAGGGTGTTTGCTGCGTAGCCATCCGAAGAATAATCCGCCGATCAAGGCTCCTCCGCTAGTGCTGAGGCTGATGGGGACTCCTCCCATGTGAATGCTGAGTGCGCCGATCAGTCCTCCTATCAAAATACCCAGTCCGACAAAGATCATGTCTGTCTGGTTGGTCGGCCGGTCGGCATATCCCAGCTGCTTGGCTGCCGCATCCACTTCATGTTTGGTACCCACCAGTTCCACCATGTCACCGGCGTCGACCACGGTCTGGGCCAATACCGGTATGTCGATACCTGCCCGTTTGATGCGGCGAATGCTGACACCGTGCATAAATTTCAGGGCCCGGATGGTGCTGACTTTTTCTCCGGCAACCGTTTTGCGGGTGACCATAACGGGTAATACCTCGGCAGGGAAGTCCAGCAACTGCGGGTCCAATACTTCAGGACCGATCCAGTCCTCTTCACCGATCACATACTCGCGCCGGCCGCTCAGTACCACCTCGTCGCCTTTCTTCAGTACAAAAGTCGGACTAACCTCTTTTACGATGACTCCTGCCTGGCGCACCCGTTCCACAAACAGGCGTTTATCGTTTTCCTGAAAATAACTTTCAAGATCTGACACCCGTTTGCCGTCACCAAACCACTCGTTGGCTATTTTATAAGCACGGAAAGTAACGGGGCGGGCGGCTGCCATGAATCCGGGTTGATCCGCTTCGTTATTTCCCATTTTGGCTTCCAGTTCTTTGCAGGCAGCTTTCACTTTATCGAGTCCCCCCAGCAGTCGCGGGCCGAGTGAACCCAATACCCATGCAGAGCCGGCCGTACCGAAGATGTAAGTTACGGCATAGGACACCGGGATAATGTTATTATATGCTTCTTTGGTTTCCGGAGAGATGTTCAGTTCGTTAATCGTGTCTCCGGCCACGCCGATTACGGCAGAGATGGTTTGCGATCCGGCCAGTAATCCGGCAGCCTCACCTACATTATACCCCATAATCTTAGCCAGTATCCAAGGGATGATCAGGCAGAATACACACATGATGGCGGCAAACCCCATTTGAGGGAGTCCGTCCTTTTTCAGTCCGCGGAAAAACTGAGGACCGACCTTATAGCCGATGGCGAAAAGAAAAAGCAGAAAGAAAACAGATTTGATAGGTCCGTCGACGGTGATGTCGAGTTGTCCGACAAGGACTCCTACCAGCAATACGCTTGTTACAACTCCCAGGCTGAACTTTCCGATTTTGATTTTTCCAATCCAAAAGCCCACAAAAAGGGTCAGGAAGATAGCCAGCTCGGGGTGTACCCTAAGTTGATGTACAATCCAATCCATAGTTAATTTGTTTAGGTTTAATTTCTCATTAAAAACAGCCTGTGCAAGAAAGTGTTTTGTTAAACGATCTATTCTTGTATCATTGTATACATTATTAACGTTATCTTTGATGCGTTAAATTGTATATTGTTTTGAAGAATAAATTTCGTAATTTGTTTTTGGCCTTTGGCATCCTGGCCGTCATCATCATGCTGTTCACTTTCGATGTGTCCTATGATGAGCTGCTGGACAACCTGCGGCGTGCCGGATTTTATCTGCCGCTGGTTCTGGTCCTTTGGCTTTTTATTTATCTGATTAATACCCTTTCGTGGTATATCATTCTTCGTAGTAGCGGTCCGGTGAATTCATTGTCGTTCGCCCGGCTCTATAAATTCACGGTTTCCGGTTTTGCGTTGAATTATGTCACTCCCGTAGGACTGATGGGAGGGGAACCTTACCGGATTATGGAGCTTACTCCTTATGTCGGAGTGGAGCGTGCCACATCTTCGGTCATCCTGTATGTGATGATGCATATCTTTTCGCATTTCTGTTTCTGGCTCAGCTCGGTGTTGATTTATGTCTTTTTTTATCCGGTCGGTTGGGGGATGGGCATTGTCTTGGGGTTGATCACACTTTTCTGCCTTTTACTTGTCACTCTTTTTATCAAAGGCTACCGGAACGGTATGGCTGTGGCATGCATACGTCTGGGCAGTCATATCCCTTTCTTGAAGAAGCGCGCAGTCCGCTTCGCGGAACTTCACAAAGAAAAACTGGAAACCATAGACAGTCAGATAGCACTGCTTCATCAACAGCGCAAAAGTACCTTTTATTCGGCATTGGGGTTAGAGTATACCGCTCGCATTGTGGGGGGGCTTGAAGTCTGGTTGATTCTGAATGTATTGACTACGGATGTCAGTTTTGTCGGTTGTATTCTGATCGTCGCTTTCTCTTCCCTACTGGCCAATCTGCTTTTCTTTCTTCCCATGCAATTAGGGGGTAGGGAAGGAGGCTTTGCCCTGGCGGTAGCCGGTTTGTCCTTATCCGGAGCATATGGGGTATTTGCCGCTCTGATTACGCGGGTGCGGGAGATGGTCTGGATTGTTATCGGGCTGGTGCTGATGAAGATAGGAAATCGGAAATAGAGTAATGATGAAAGGGTACCTTTGATAAGTTTTTTGATATACAGAGAGATATTCTTTGTTGTAACTATGAATGTAAGCTATGACAGTTTATGTAGATAGAAGTATTTCCAGACTATGAAAGATCAGAGGGCATCAGGCAAATAGTATCGAAGTATGATTTGATGATTGGTTCAGAAAATGAAATTTGCTTCTCGTAGTTATTAGGATGTAGCTTAGAGAATATGAGTTTGTAAAGGGGGGGACTGTTTTGAGTGGTTATATCGGATTCACGTTGGTATAAATATTATCATAGGGCTATTCTTTTGTTTATGCTTTTACAATAATGCGCCAATAATCGGCTTTGTCCGAATCTTTTATACATAGTCATGGAGAACTTTAATACTCTTTTCAGCGGTTCGTTTAGATTCCCTATTTTATAATAGACATGGCTTCTATTGTTAAAGAAAGTGCTGGTATAACCAAACTAAGTCTATTATTTTTGCTTTTGTTCGACTATAAAATTCTTTTGCAATACATTGTTTACACCGAACTTTCCTTTATTTACAAGATGCTTTTCAAGGGTGCTATTTACTCTGTTGGCTACTTCTTCCGCCGGTATTTTACCATTTGCATCCCAGTTCAGATTATAGAAGGTCGTGAAGAAAAAGTGGGCTTCTGTTTTATAACACCGTTCTTTTTCGTGCAAGAAGTTCGGCTGTTTCTCTGTTAGTTCTCCCATTTTGCTCAGACTGGAGTTAAGTTGGGGAACATGTCGATACGTAGTTCACCATCCATTACGGTTTAGTTTCTGTAAATAAGGTGGCTTGCCAATCCTTCAAAGATAACTTAATCGGAATAATCAGCTAATTTTAACAATGATACTATAAGTATGTCAGATATGTTATCTGGAATTATCAATTTTGACATAAGTAGTATTACAGTAAGTGTAAAAAAATAGCTAGTCCTTCTGTAAAACCACCCTTGAAAAATTATTTTGTATCCATAATTTTTCTTCTTCTATCTGTAAAATCTCATGTTTTAGCCGGAATTAAACCAGATTTTTACTTCCTAATAATTTATTATTATCGGAAGTTGCTTCACTATCAGATAAATTATATAAATTTGCTCTCTGATTAAAACATTTTACCCTATAGCTAATTTGAATAGACTGAAAGTAGTACTTGCAGAACAACAGAAAATAGGAAAATGGCTTGCAGAACAAATTAGGAAATCCAACTGCATTGTGAGTAAATGGTGTAGTAATTCAGTTCAACCGGATATTAAGACACTCAACGACATAGGCAATGCCCTTAACTTAATATTGATGTAAAAGATTTGATTGTCAGCAGTAGCAAATCATAAACAACTTATTGTCATGGAGGTAAACAAGAAAGAACTTAAAGAACAAGAGATACGCACTCTGTTAATTACTCCTGCACTTCAACAAAAAGGGTGGGCAGTAAGCGTAAATATGCGTGAAGAATACTATTTTACGGACGGTCGAGTACTTGTTGTTGGCAACCAGCACTCAGTAGCAGAGGGTAAAAAGGCTGATTATCTATTGTATCACAACGGTAAACCTATCGCAGTGGTTGAAGCAAAGGACAACAAGCACACTGTTGGAAGTGGTATGCA
>OGGB01002528.1_pt1 | contig 10307 bp, 4 predicted proteins | sample 1571111 | NCBI WGS metagenome assembly OGGB01 (sample SAMEA2582067, study PRJEB24529) | metagenome | biome: Human gut stool | place: China | collected 2011
TGAGATTGGATTTTAAATTAAGAAATAATGGAGTGAATCCTTCAGATAACAAAAATGTGACCGCGCATAAAACATTTAAAGCCGACAGAATACTATCATATTTTAAAGAAGAGTGGAAGGTGCTGCTTATAATAACCGTGTCAGGTGTTATATACAATCTTGGACTTTTGCTTGGACCATGGTTTGAAGGAAAAATGGCAGGCTGTCTTATAGATATATTGGCAAAGAATGCTGTATACAAGGATATGCTTATACTTGTTATTGCATATGTGATTTCAATTGGAGTAGTTCAGGTATCAAGATATATAAAACGTTTTTATGTTCGTAGATTCGCCAATAATGTTAATAGAAGAATGAAGAAAATATTATATGGAACACTTGTATTAAAGAGCAGGACAGAGCTTGAAGGTGAAGGTATGGGTGATATTATGACAAAGGCCATACTTGATGTAGATGATTGTGCTGAGGGCATGAGAAAGTTTACAACAGAGGTGTTTGATACAGGCGTAGCGCTGGCTGCATATGCAGGAATGCTGCTTGTATATGATGTAAGGCTGGCACTTATTGCAATGATATTTCCACCTATATCTTATATCATTGCTGAAAAGATGAAAGTAATAGTCCAGAAAACAGGTTCTGAGTATAAAAAACAATCTGGTATCCTTAGTAATGCAACACTTGACAGAGCAACCAATGCTATAACCTACAGAGTTTATGGCAGGGAAGCTGACAGAAAAAATGCGTACGAAGATAATCTGGCTGAGTATGAGAAATCAGCTATTTATGCTAATATATGGAATTCTTCTCTTACACCATTATATAGAATAATATCAATGATGGGCATTTTATTTATATTATATTTTGGCAGCAGAAATGTACTTGGAACAGGATGGAGAACCTGGGATATTGCAGCATTTACAACATTCCTGGCCTGCTTTATAAAGTTATCTGATAAGTCCTCGAAGGCGGCGAAGCTGTTTAATGCAGTTCATAAGGCACAGGTTTCATGGAAACGTATTAAGCCGCTTATGATTATTCAGGCTAAGGATACAGATTGTAAAAATCAGACATCAGGAAGGCTTGATGTACAAAATTTAAGCTTTACATATCCAGATGGAAAAAATGTATATAATGGTATTTCCTTTACTGCAGAGCCGGGACAGATCATAGGTGTTACAGGTCCGGTTGCTAGTGGTAAGTCAACCTTTGGAAGGACATTTTTGTGTGAATATCCATATGAGGGAAGTATCATGTATAATGGATGTGAGTTAAAAAATGCTGCAGATAATGAGAGAACAGGAATAATAAGTTACCTAGGACACGATCCGGAGCTTTTCAATGATTCAATAAAGAATAATATCCTACTTGGTGATAATAAAGACGTAAACGAGTATCTAAAAGCAGTATGTATTGATAAAGAAGTTGAGGCTATGGAGCAGGGAGCAGATACCATTATAGGCAGTGGGGGCGTGAGATTGTCTGGAGGACAGGCACAAAGAATTGCATTAGCAAGAACTTTATGCCATAAAAAGCCAGTTTTTATACTTGATGATCCATTTTCAGCACTTGATAAGAATACAGAGGAGCAGATATATAATAATCTTAGAAAAATGACGGAAGGTAGTATCGTTATTATTCTGTCTCACCGTTTGTATATGTTTCCTAAGCTGGACAAAGTTATATGGCTTGATGAAGGTAGTGCCAGAGTAGGAACGCATGATGAACTTATGTTGGAATGTATGGCTTATAGACAGTTAAATGATGCAGCAAATGCAATGAGTGAAGATACTGTTTCATATGAACAACGTAAGAATGTCAAAGGGGTGGTGGATAAGCATGAGTAAACATAATAGTAATGTTGATAATGGCGGCAAAGTACTTAGTGTAGGCTCAATAATATTGCACACTACAATAAAGAAAAAGTGGCTTTCACTTGGTATTATAACAGCAGTATGTGGTGCAGTTATAACTGCACTTTATCCACCGCTTGTACTTGGAAGAATAGTAGATACATTGGCAGCAGGATGTCAGGTTCCTTTATATCTTATATTTCTTTATATGGTATTTACTGTGATCACAGGTCTTATGGAGGCTGCAAGGGAAGGGCTTCTTACTGTATTTGGCCAAAAGATAACGCATGCTCTGCGTAGTGGTCTTATGGAGCATTTTACCAGACTGACAGCAGATTCATTAAACCGTCAGGAGCCGGGAGCTGTAGTGTCAAGATTCGTTGGTGATGTTGATACTGTAGAGAATCTGTTTACCTCAGGTATAGTCAGTATGTTTGCGGATACATGTAAGATAATAAGTATTCTTGCAGTTATATGGTTCAGAAATAAAGGGCTTGCAATATTATTGCTTATATTACTGCCATTTATATTCTGGTTTACAAGATATGTGCAGAGGAATATGCTTGAAGCCCAGCTGCGAAACCGGCGTGCAGTAAGCAAGGCTTCGGGACATGTACCGGAAACACTACGAAACATCCGTACAATACATAATCTTGGCAAGGAAAAGTATATGGAGAAAAAATATGATGAATATATAGGTGACAGCTATAAGGCTATGGAAAAGACTAACTTTTACGATGCGATATATTCACCTGTTATTCTTATACTAAATGCAGTTGTAGTAGCGGTAGTTATGTTGTTTTCTGCATCGGGCAATGCAAAGGCTCTTAGCCTTTTTGGAATGTCAGCAGGTACGGCGGTAGCTGTTATTAATTACATATCACAGATATTTGCACCAGTTGAGAGCCTTGGTATGGAAATCCAGACTATACAGTCAGCAATTGCCGGTGTAAGAAGAATAAATGAATTCTTTGCACTCCCGACACTTCCAGCAATTGAAGCTGTTAATGCAGATATTAAAGCAGATTTTAATGTTGATATTAAAGCAGATATTAAGGCGGATTTTAAGTCTGATGTAAATGCAGATATTAATGTTGTGTTAGAAACACAGACAGCTAACATCAATAATAGTGAAAAATTAAAAGTCAGGAAAGCCTGCACACCATATGTCCAGTTTAATAATGTAACCTTCGGATATGAAGCTGACCATATTATAATTAAAGATAAGAGCTTCAATGTTGATATGGGTGAACAGGTTACACTGCAGGGAAGGACAGGTGCGGGAAAGAGCACAATATTCAAGCTGCTTTTAGGCTTATACAGGCCTTTAAAGGGACAGATACTAATTGATGGAATCGATTCTTATAATATACCTGATAATAAGAAAAGAAGAATATTTGGTTATGTTGAACAGACATTTCATATGGTGCCAGGAACAGTTAAAGACCAGATTACATTATATGATGAAGCTATATCTATGGATGAGGTTGTGAATGCAGCCAGGCTTGCAGGACTTCACGATACAATTATGAGCTTTGATAAGGGATATGATACACCCTGCACACAGGAAATATTTTCGCAGGGACAATGGCAGTTATTGTCTATTGCAAGGGCAACTGCTGCTAATCCACAGCTTCTGCTTTTAGATGAGATAACTGCTAATCTGGATGCTGATACAGAAAGAGAAGTACTAAAGGCATTAAAAAATGTATCTGAAAACAGGACTGTTATATCAATCTCACACAGGGTTACAGCTAGAACAGGAAGAGTTATAAACTGTTAGGACAGCGTTGTGTCTGTGACATAGCATGAAGAAGCTAGAACAGAAATGATTATTAGAAACTGAAATTTTAGAAATTGAAATTTCCAGATGAATATGTATAATAGAGGAAAATATTATGTAAAACAGTATGATAATATGCAGTATAATATAATACGCAGGACAGGTAATAGAAATGAAAAAAATAGACTTTGAGAATGGAACAATTACAGATAATATTTTAAGTGCATCAATCCCTATGCTTGTAGCACAGCTATTGAATCTTTTGTATAACGTAGTAGACAGGATATATATTGCACGTATACCACATATCGGTACAACAGCTATAGGTGCAGTTGGAATATGCTTCCCGGTAATTGTTATTATTACAGCATTTGCTAACTTGTTTGGAAGTGGTGGAACACCTCTGTTTTCGATATACAGGGGAAGAAAGAAAAATAAAGAAGCTGCACTTATTATGGATACATCATTTTCAATGCTCTGTGCGGGTGCATTTATATTGATGTCATGCGGAATGCTGTTTTCAAAACCAATTCTCATGGTGTTTGGCGCATCAGATAGTACAATAGTTTATGCATATCCATATATGATGATTTATCTTATAGGAACAATTCCATCTATGCTTGCCTTAGGACTAAATCCATATATTAATGCACAGGGATATTCTACAACTGGTATGATATCAGTTGCAATAGGAGCAGTTCTTAATTTTATACTGGATCCACTATTTATATTTGTTTTTGGCTTAGGCGTAAAGGGAGCAGCAGTAGCAACAGTTATTTCACAATGCTTCTCAGCGATGTTTACAATATATTTCCTGACACATAAATCCGAATTAAAGATGAGATTTTTAAAGAAAAATGAGCTTGCAGAGTGTGCGGATTATGCCAAGAATATTATCAGTCTTGGCACAGCAGGATTTATAATGCAGGTTACTAACAGTCTTGTTACAATATGCTGTAATAATGTATTGTCAGTAACAGGAGGAGATATTTACATATCAGTGATGACAATAGTGTCAAGTGTAAGACAGCTTGTGGATACTCCGATTCATGCTATTAATGAAGGCTCTTCGCCAGTTATCAGTTATAATTATGGTGCAGGAAAGCCGGCACGTATAAGAAAAGCAATAATGGTTCTTGGTATTATGACACTGGCTTATACTGCAGTCATGTGGAGTATTATTATATTTGCACCGGGTGCATTAATAAGCATATTCAGCTCAGACAGCAGCCTGCTTAGTGATGCTATTGTTGCATTAAAGCAGTATTTTGCAGCATTTATATTTATGGATCTGCAATATATCGGACAGACAGTATTTAAGTCACTTAACAAAAAGAAGCACGCCATATTCTTTTCATTATTAAGAAAAGTCATTATAGTCGTGCCTCTTACATATATTATGCCATATACATTTAATATGGGGACAGCAGGAGTATTCTTAGCTGAGCCGGTATCCAATGTAATAGGAGGAAGTATCTGTTTTATAACAATGCTATGTACAGTACTTCCGGAGCTTAAGAGAATGTCTGAAGTATAAAACTACTATATCCAGGCAGTTCCATTCCGTTATTAAGCTTAATTTCGCTGCCACTTATAAGGTCAGTACATGTATCAGTTCCGATATTAAACGAAGCGAAGTAAGGATGTTCAGATGCATTTATGGCAACAAGTACACGTTCATCATTATACTGACGTAGGAAGATGCACTGCTCATTGGTGAGCACGATAGATGAGAAGCTTCCATAATTCAGTGCATTTGACGACTTCTTTGCGGCAGCCAGCTTTGATATAAATGTTGTGAGGTCATTCCATACAGGCGTATCAAAGGAAACACGCAGGGCAGGATCACCATCCTCTTTTCTTCCTGTTGCACCCCATTCACTGCCATAGTATACACAAGGAATACCAGGCATTCCGAATGCAAGGGTGTATATGAGAGGAAGGTGGTTAGCGTTATTAAGAATACTGGCAACTCTTGTTACATCATGATTGTCAACAAAGGAGAGCAGATGCTTTCCCTTATAAAGAGTCCAGTTTTCTGGTCCGAACTGTCGTAATAATGAATGATTTATTTCAAACATATTCATGCAGTTAAAGCTTGAATAAAGACCTTTGTAACATTCGTAATTGGTTACAGAATGTAACATTTCATCATTCATAATCTGGTTATAGTCACCATGAAGAGTTTCACCAAGAAGAAAGAAATCAGGTTTTAGCGAATCGCAGAAGGAGCGTAGCCTTCTTAAGAAGTCGTGATTTAAGCAGTAAGCTACATCAAGTCTTAAGCCATCTATATCGAATTCATTTACCCATCCTTTGATAGCCTTAAAAATATGCTGTATAACATCCTCATTATATAGATTGAGCTTTACGAGGTCATAGCAACCCTCCCAGCCCTCATACCACAGACCATCATCATAGTTCGAGTTGCCGTTAAAATCTATTCTTGCAAACCAGTTAATATAAGCAGAATTCTCACGGTTTTTAAGAACGTCCTGAAAAGCCCAGAAGCCACGACCTACGTGGTTAAATACGCCATCAAGAACAACCTTTATGCCTTCATTGTGCAGATTAGAGCATACATTGGCAAAATCCTCATTGGTTCCAAGTCTTTTATCTATTGTTGTATAGTCACGGGTATTATATCCGTGCGTATCAGATTCAAATACAGGTGAGAAATATATTGCATTGGCACTCAGCTTTTTAATATGGGGAATCCAGTCATTGACCTTAAGGATACGATGTGTAAGGACATCATCATTATCATAAGGTGCACCGCAGAATCCCAGAGGATATATCTGATAAAAAACACTTTCATAAGCCCACATATTTGTATACCTCCTTGTTTTACGAAGTAAAATGCGACTGCCCTTGCAGGAGCAGAGGTATTTACCTCCTAGTATTTTATCTTATAATTATAACATGCTTATGTAACGGCATGTAGTAGAAAAAATATAGATAACTTTATGAAAATGTTATAAAATAGTAATGTTTTTATAACCAAAATGTATTGTAATAAAAGTATACATTGTTTTATAATAAAATTCAATTATGATAATAAAATGAACAGGAGATAGATAATGCTTCAGATTCAACACATCCGTAAGGAATATAGAACAGGAAAGTTAGTACAGAAAGCACTTGATGATGTGTCGCTGAATCTAAGGGATAGTGAATTCGTCGCTGTGTTAGGCCCAAGTGGTTCAGGAAAAACTACACTTCTTAATATCATAGGCGGTCTTGACAGATACGATAGTGGGGATCTTATCATCAATGGAATATCAACTAAAAAATATAAAGACAGAGACTGGGATTCATATCGTAATCATACGATAGGTTTTGTGTTCCAGAGCTATAATCTTATACCTCACCAGACGGTTCTTTCTAATGTTGAGCTTGCACTTACAATATCAGGCATATCAAGGAGCGAAAGAAGGAAACGTGCTAAAGAGGCTCTTGAAAAGGTGGGACTTGGAGAGCAGATACATAAAAAGCCAAGCCAGATGTCAGGTGGACAGATGCAAAGAGTTGCCATAGCCAGAGCACTTGTTAATAATCCTGATATTCTTCTTGCAGATGAACCTACAGGAGCACTTGACAGTGAAACAAGCGTACAGGTTATGGAGCTTTTAAAAGAGGTATCAAAGGACAGACTTGTAGTTATGGTAACTCATAACCCTGAGCTGGCTTATGAATATGCTACAAGAATAGTAGAAGTTAAAGATGGAAAGATATTATCGGATTCTGATCCGTTAGAGATAGATGAAAATATTATAGAAAAACCGGTGCACAAGAATATGGGAAAGTCGTCAATGTCGTTTCTTACAGCACTTTCATTAAGCTTTCAGAATCTTAAGACTAAAAAGGCAAGGACTCTTCTTACATCGTTTGCAGGTTCTATAGGAATTATAGGTATAGCACTTATTCTTTCAATATCTAATGGTGTCAGTGGATATATAAGTGCGATGGAAGAGGATACTTTGTCAGAATATCCGTTACAGATACAAAGTACGGGCTTTGATCTTACAGCGATGATGGTCGGTATGTCAGCATCAGGTGACAACAAAAAGGAGAACGATATCGGTGTTACACCTGTTGTTTCTGATATGTTCTCTAAGATGAGTACCAACGATCTGGCATCTCTTAAAACATATATAGAAGGCAATCCGGAAAATATTGAAGATTATGTGCATGCCATAGAATACAAATATATAGTAACTCCTCAGATATACAGGGAGGATAATACAGGATATAGGCAGATAAATCCTGACAAGTCATATGAGATGATGGGAATGTCTTCATCATATGAGAATTCCATGACATCTGGCATGTCTACAAATGTGTTTTATGAGCTGCCCTCAAACAGCAGTTTATATGAAGAACAGTATGAAGTAAAAGCAGGACATTGGCCACAGAATTATAACGAATGTGTTCTTGTGCTTTCCTCAAGCGGTAACATAAGTGACAGGCTTGAGTACACACTAGGTCTGCGGGATAATGCTGAATATGAGAATATGATATCTGCATTTATGTCAGAAAAAGAGATAGATATTCCTGAGAATAACGACAGCTTTTCATATGATGATTTTATTGGCATGACCTTTAAAGTGGTGAATAGTGCTGATTATTATCAGTATGATACAGAGTATGATATATGGAAGGATAAAACTGGTAATGAAGAATATATGAAGGAGCTGATAAGCAAAGGCAATGATCTGAAAATATCAGGTATAGTTAAGCAGGTTGAGGGAACCACAGCAGCAATGCTTACACCGGGTATAGCATATACATCCGGGCTTACAAGACAGCTTATACAATATTCTGCAGCTAGTGATGTAGTAAAGGCACAGAAGGAAAAGAAGGATACCAACATATTTACTGGTGAAAAGTTTGGTATAAGTAGTGACAGTAAAAGTAAATTTAACATGGAATCACTTTTTCAGATAGATACAGATGCAATAAGCAATGCATTTAAGGTGGATGATAGTATATATAATATGAGTATGCCAGATTTTGCTGCATTGATCAATCCAGATGATATATCAGCGGCATTTGATCCATCTATGTTTGATTCTATGGATTCATCAGTGTTTAACCCTGATAGTTTTGGAGATATATCTTCTGTTTTCGGGGAAAATGATATGGACTTTGATATAGGAAGTATAGATGCAGACACATTAAAGAAGCTGATATCAGACAGTCTTACAGATGAAGTCAAAGCATCTATATCTGAAGTATTATATGGTTTTAAGGAATATATGTCCTCTGATGAAGTATCAGCCCAGTTAAGTAAGGATATCAGACAGCTTATTACTGATTCAATGCATGTAAATATATCACAGGACAGAGTGCTTAAAGAGGTAAACAAGCTTGAAGCCAGATATCTGGAATATATTAAAAAGAATGGTATTGAGGATACAACAGCAGAAAGTGTATTTAAGTTCCTGCTTACAGATGAGGCAAGAAAACAGATATCAGATTCGGCAAAAGAACTTATGAAAGATGCTGTGACATTTGATATATCAAAAGAACAGCTCTGGAGTATATTTAAAAAGGATGTAGTAGATGGATACGCAGAATATGCCAAGCAGAATGGATATCAGAACATAGATGGTATTCTTGATAAAGTCATAAACAATATGATCAACAGTCTTAAGGAACAGTTTACTGCCAATATACAGAATGCCATGAACAAGATGATGGAAAGTATCATGGGGAATATGCAGCAGGCTATGGAGGCAGTCATGACACAGATGATGTCCTCTATGACAGATGCCATGATGAATGCCATGCAGCTTATGGGAAATAATATGGCAGCTGCACTAGGTTCAATGGGCATGGGAACAGATACAGATGACTATGATTTTAGCAGCGCATTTGGTATAGATACAGACAGCTTCGCAGATGCGATAAAGATGAATATGAACGAAAGTGACCTTTCAGATCTTATGAAGTCACTTATGTCTGATACGGATGTTGCCTCATATGACAATAATATGAAAAAGCTTGGCTATGCAGATTTGTCAGTACCAGGTGAAATAGACATATATCCTAAGGATTTTGAAAGTAAGGATAAGATAGTAAATATACTTGATAACTATAATACAAGCATGAAAAAGCAGGGTAAGGATGAACAGGTTATAAGCTACACAGATGTGGTAGGAACACTTATGTCCTCTGTCACTACCATAGTAAATGTTATAAGTTATGTGTTGATTGCATTCGTGGCTATATCTTTAATAGTATCTTCTATTATGATAGGTGTTATCACATATATAAGTGTACTTGAAAGACGTAAGGAGATAGGAATATTAAGGGCAATAGGTGCTTCCAAGAAGAATGTATCGGCTGTATTTAATGCAGAAACATGTATAATCGGACTATGCTCAGGACTTATGGGTATAGGTATAACATTACTTTTCCTGCTTCCTATAAATGCTGTTATTCATGCACTTTCAGGAGTGGACAACATCAATGCAGTACTTCCTGTAATTCCAGCGATAGTGCTTATACTGCTTAGTGTATTTCTTACATTTACCGGTGGATTGATTCCTTCTAAAAAGGCATCAAAGAGTGACCCGGTGACAGCACTGAGGAATGAGTAGAATGATTAAATTGCTGTTTAATTGAATATTAGTTGGTGACGAACGGACGACAAATATAAGCTACAGGCA
>OGGB01002530.1_pt1 | contig 10304 bp, 10 predicted proteins | sample 1571111 | NCBI WGS metagenome assembly OGGB01 (sample SAMEA2582067, study PRJEB24529) | metagenome | biome: Human gut stool | place: China | collected 2011
TCTCAGATTTTAGAAATTCTTGGTATTAATTGTTGTAACCGTTAACACTAAAATAAGAATTGTAATAAAGATATAAAGTTATTGGAGGAATTCTTATGAGTGAGAACTGGCTGAACTTAAATGAAAAGGTGTACATTGTAACAGGTGGTTCTTCTGGTATCGGGGAAGCAATTGTAAAAGAATTATTAAATGACGGCGCATATGTATATGATGCAGATTTACAACCAGCTAAGGAAGAACATGATCATTTAACATTTGTAGAGACAGATGTAACAAATAAAGGACAAGTTGATGCATTAGTTGCTAGAGTTGTTGAAGAACATAGACATGTTGATGGTGTTGTAAATAATGCAGGTATTAACTTACCAAGATTGTTAGTAGATGCTAAGGAAAGCAATAGCAAATATGAATTAACTGAAAATGATTTTGACAAGATGTTTAATGTCAATGTAAAGAGTGTATTTTTGATGTCACAAGCTGTTGCTCGTCAATTAGTAAAACAAAAATCAGGTGTAATTGTTAATATGGCTTCTGAAGCTGGTCTGGAAGGTTCACAAGGACAAAGCATTTATTCAGGAACTAAAGCAGCAATCGTAGGTTTAACACGTTCATGGGCAAAAGAATTAGGTGAATTCAATGTTCGTGTAGTAGGTGTAGCTCCTGGAATTATGGAAGCAACAGGTTTAAGAACACTAGCTTATGAAGAAGCTTTGGCATATACAAGACATAAAACGGTTGAAGATGTCCGTGCAGGATACAAGAGTAAGAGTACTACACCATTAGGAAGAAGTGGTAAATTATCAGAAGTTGCTGATTTAGTTGCCTACTACTTATCAGACAGATCAAGTTATATAACAGGTGTTACAACAAACGTTGCCGGAGGAAAATCTCGCGGATAGAAAGTGGGATAGGTTATGAATGTATTAAACTATCAATTGTTTAAGATTCTTACGACAAATGATTCGATTACAGTAGATAGGTTAGTTAGTGAGTTACAGGTATCTAAGAAAACTTTACAAAAGTATATAACGAGTTTGAATGAAGAATTAGGCGAAATAGCTGAGATTCAAGAAAAAAATCAAAAATATTATTTGAAAGTCGAAGATTATGCTAGATTAGCTAAATTTCAGACGCATTATTTAAAGACAACTTTGGATTTCAATAATCCTTTAAAACGTCAAGCATATATATTATTGATGCTGATTAAATCTAAAGGATATATGTTACTTGATGATTTATCTGAATATTTGATGGTAAGTAAAGGTACAATCAATCGTGATATTAAAGAAATAAAACTTCTATTAAAAGATTACGATACTACTATTCGATCGGTAAGTAACAACGGAGTAATGTTAGAAAGTAAGGAAGACTGTCAGATTGCTTTCATTCTACGTAACTTTGTTTGTGACTACTATGATTTGGGTGAGAAACTAGCAATTGAAGAAAAGCAGGAAATAACCAAATTAGTTAGAAAGTACGATAAAAGTAAAACAGTACGTAATTTAATAATAAGACATTTGAAAATACTTAACTTCTTACATGAGCAAGATATTGGGGAAAAAGAATAACCGCAAGATTGTTATTATGAATTAACTAGTTCTGAAGTAAATGACGAAATTCTATCTATATTAAAGAAGTATTTACATTCAAAGGAAATAACAGAAGCAGAAAAAAGCTTCCTATTAATACCACTGAATATCAATTATAGTAATAGAAATACTGAACGAATAAATAAACACTTGATGTGGATAGATGAATTATTTGCAGAAATTTTTAGTCAAGTTAAGGAAAATATCAGTCTAGATATTGATTACAATCGAGTCTTTGAACAGATAAAGTATCATTCAATTTTCATGATAAATAGAAGTGCCACATATATGAGAAATGATGATCTATTCAGTCGAGAAATTGTTGAAAAATATCCAGTGGCAGTAGATTTAGCTATTATGACAGTTAATTTATTAGAAAGTAAACTGCATATTAAGATTTCAGATAAAGAATTGGGTTATTTAGCACTTTATTATCAAATGGAAATAGAAGATGAAAAAAGAGGGAATCCTCAATATCATAAAGTTGCGATTGTTGGTGAAGTAAGTAAAAGTATTCAAAATTTGATTATTAGTAGGTTAAATGAAACTTTTCAAGGAACAACTGAAGCAGATGTTTTCAAGAGTAGTGAAAGTTTCAAGAAATCGTCCGAACGTTACTTGATTGTATTTTCAACTTTACCACTTGAAAGTAAAGATGTTACAACTCCAATTGTTAGAATTCAGAGTATCTTTAAGAATGACGAATTAGTTAGCAAAGTAACTCTATCGCAAGTTATGGCGGGAATTAGTAGCCAACAAGTAAAATTTAGAATTCAAAGATTTGAAGAAAGAATTTCCTATTTGAAAGCTGTTGAGAATTTAATTGATACAGAAATTTCAACAGGTGAATTATTACCAGAATTTAAGCTAGATTGGAAGAAAAGAGAAGAAAAAATGAGTAATGTCTTCCAAAATGGGATTGCAATTCCGCATATGGTTGATAAATCTAATCATTCTAGAATATTGTTGACAGTTGGCATCTTATCAAAAGCTGTAAAATATCAGGGAAAAGAAGTAAGAATCATTTTCTTAATAGGTATACCGCAAAATCTAAACTCTAAATTGAGTAAGATTCTGTCTCGCGTATACGACTTAATCTTTATGATTTCAGGATATGATGAAATTTATAATAATTTGTTGGAATATGACATGGATTTACCATTAACACAGATAACGGAGGGAATATAGATGATTATTTTAATAGGATTGATTGTTGTAGGGGCGTTTCTCTTACAAGGATTGTTTGGAATCTTTCAAATTAAAAATTTTTCCAGAAATTATCGTGAACTAAGATTACTAGGACCTTATCGCATTCTGATTGGTAAAAATCCTAAACGCTTCTTTTCAGGTTCATTGATGTTGATAGCGATAGATAATGATGGAAATATAAAAGAAGCTCGTTTAATGCAAGGGGTTACAGTGTTCGCTAAATTTAGAACATTGAAGAAACTCGAAGGTAAAAACATCGCGGTTTTAGCTGCAGATTATCAAGAGTTAAAGAGAATGAATAAATTGACTAGACAATGTTTATTGAATGCTTACAAAACTTTTGTTGATTTTAAGACACAAAAATTGTCAGCAAGTGCTTACGATACAAGTGTAAATGTGTTCAACATGCCATTATTTACAAAGATTGGTTTAATGGCAAACAATTTGAAGGCAAATATGTCAAAGAAATTTAATTAGGAGATGATCTCATGGATATAGTTGTAAATCTTGCATCAGGTTTTATGAACCTCTTTGAAACAGGTGGAAAAACATTCATTGGTTGGATGAAGACAATCGTACCAGTTGTATTGCTATTATTGGTTTTAATGAATACAATTATTGCATTCTTAGGTGAAGAAAAGATGGATAAGATTGCTAGAGGGGCATCTAAGAACATCTTTACACGTTATCTAATTTTGCCATTCTTATCAGCATTTATGTTAGGTAATCCAATGTCCTTTACAATGGCTCGTTTCTTACCTGAATACTACAAGCCAAGTTACTACGCTGCACAAGCTCAATTCTGTCATACAAGTAATGGGGTATTCCCTCACATCAATCCAGGTGAATTGTTTGTATGGATGGGTATCGCACAAGGTGTACAAAAATTAGGTTTGAATAGTATGGACTTAGCTATTAGATACTTATTAGTAGGTTTAGTTATGAACTTCATCGGTGGTTGGGTAACTGACTTTACAACTGCTTATGTATGTCGCACAACTGGAATCAAGTTATCTAAGACAGTGGATTAATTGGAGGTAATGAACTATGAGTAAATGGAACAGTATTAAAATCGTAAAAGGCTCAGGTGGTTGGGGTGGTCCAATCGTTGTAACACCAACAGAAGAAAAACATAAAGTAGTTTATGTAACAGGTGGTAATAGACCAGATATTGTTGATACAATTGTTGAATTAACAGGTATGGAAGCTATTGATGGTTTTAAGACAGCAATTCCTGATGAAGAAATCGCATTAGCAATCGTTGACTGTGGTGGTACCTTACGTTGTGGTATTTACCCAAGTAAAAATATTTTAACAGTAAATGTTCTTCCAACAGGTAAAAGTGGTCCTTTAGCTAAATACATTACTCCAGAATTATATGTATCTGCTGTAACTCCAAAGCAAATTTCATTAGTAAATGCTGAAGATGCAGAAGCAATTGTTAAACAACAAAATGAAAAGGCTACCAAAGAAGAAGTTGCAGATGATAAAGAAGACGGAATAGATACTTCTAAAACATTGACACAACAAGGTCATGGTGGCGGATTTATCGCTAAGATTGGTATTGGTGTAGGTAAAGTTGTTGCTACATTTAACCAAGCTGCTAAGGAATCAGTACAAACAGTTTTGAATACAATTATTCCATTTATGGCATTTGTTGCTTTGCTAATCGGTATTATCATGGGTTCCGGTATTGGTAACTGGTTCGCTAAAATCATGGTACCTCTTGCAGGTAACGTTTGGGGCTTGATGATTTTAGGTTTCATTTGTTCATTGCCATTCTTATCACCATTGCTTGGACCAGGTGCTGTAATTGCCCAAGTTATCGGTACTCTAATTGGTGTTGAAATTGGTAAAGGTCATATTCCTCCACAATATGCATTACCAGCATTGTTCGCTATCAATACTCAAAATGCCTGTGACTTCATTCCTGTTGGTTTAGGTCTTGAAGAAGCTAAGCCAGAAACAGTTGAAGTTGGGGTTACATCTGTATTGTACTCACGTTTCTTAAACGGTTTACCTCGAGTATTTGTAGCATGGTTAGCTAGTTTCGGATTATATTCAGGAAAATAAAAGTAAAAATGAATTGATGATGAGGTGTGATTTGTTATGTTCTTACAAAAGAAAAAGACTAAGCTTTATGAAACAGAAGTTATAGAAATTGGTGAAGAAGCTAAGAATTTCAAGGAAATTAAGATGGTTATCTTATTTGGTGAAGGGGCTCCAGATGCACTTAGACCATCCTGCTACATCATTAAAGTAAACGAATTATCTGGTGAAATAAAGGCAGGTATGACTTTACAAATTGACGATGAAAAATATAAAATAACAGCAGTAGGTAACGAAGTTCAAACTAACTTGAAGAACTTAGGTCATATAGCCATTAACTTCACAGGGGATAAAACTGCTACATTACCAGGATCAATGTACGTAGAAGAAAAGGAATACCCTAAAATTAATGAAGGTACAAAGATTGCTATTATAAAATAAATTAGGGAAGCATAGGGAGCGTTGAGGTTTCTCTATGCTTTTCTAGCATGAAAGGACAAAATAGATATGGAATTTTTATTAGATACAGTTGATTTGAAAAAGATTAAATATTACTGTGATAAATTAAATGTTAAAGGAGTAACTTCTAATCCAACGATTCTAAAAAAAGATGGAGTAGGCGATGATTTATTCGCACATCTTAAAAAATAAAGGAAATTATTGGAGATGAAAGAGAACTCCACGTACAAGTTGTGGCACCTTCAGTATCTGGAATGATAGATGAAGCTCATAAAATTGTAGATGAAGTAGGTAAGGATGTATACATCAAAGTTCCAACTACTTTAGATGGGTTAGAAGTCATGAAAAAACTAAAGGCTGAAGGAATTAGGGTAACAGCAACTGCAATTTATACCGAATTTCAAGGCTATCAAGCAATTAACGTTGGTGCTGACTATTTGGCTCCTTACTATAATAGAATGTTAAATCAAAATATTAATTCAGCTGAAGTTATTAGAAATCTATCTAAAAGAATTAATTTAGATAATAGCAATACTAAAATTTTAGCTGCAAGTTTCCATAATGTAGCACAAGTAAATGAAGCATTAAGTAATGGTGCTCAAGCTGTAACAGTTGGTCCTGATATTGTAGCATCTGCTTTTAAAATGCCATCTATTTCTCAAGCTGTGGCAGATTTTAGAAATGACTGGGAAAGTCTATACGGTGATAAAAATATAAATAACTTATAGTAAGTATATAACAAAAAACCTCTGAGATGGATTCTCAGAGGCTTTTATTAGGATTAAACTAATTAGTTTACACGTGTTGAAGCATCGCCAGTTTCCAATACTTCCAAAGTAGCATTTAAGCCACCTTCAACTAAGTTTCTAACAGCTTCATCAGTGTAGTATGCTACGTGTGGTGAGTAGATAATCTTATCAGATTCAAGTACTTTCTTGAATGTTTCGTCTTCAATATCTTTTCCAGTTAGGTCAATAGGAACTAATGGACCTTCGTGTTCGTAAACGTCAAGACCAGCTCCAGCCAAAAGGCCATCATCTAAAGCTTTCAATAAATCTTCTGTATCAATTAAAGCACCACGAGCCATGTTAACTAATACAGCGTCAGATTTGAATTTCTTGAACATTTCGTAGTTAAACATGTGGTGGTTTTCCTTGAAAGCAGGCATATGTAAAGAAATAATGTCTGCATCGCGGATTGCATCTTCTACAGAATCACGATATTCCAAGATACCGTCTAATTTGTCACTAGGATATAGATCATATCCGACAACTTTAGCACCAAAACCATGGAAGATTTTAGCTACATGGTAACCAATACGGCCAGTTCCGATAACAGCAACTGTCATGTCACCGATAACACGACCTCTGATTTCAGGTTCCCATGAGAAATTATGTTCCTTAACACGTTTTTCAATTAGTGGGAATTTACGTACTAAGTTCAATGCTGTAGTTACAGTATATTCAGCAATTGATTCTGGGGAGTAGCTAGGCACATTAGTAATAATAATGCCATTTTCTTTAGCAGCATCTAAATTGTACATATCATAACCAGCACTACGTTGTGCGATTTGTTTGATACCAAATTCTTTCAATTTAGGATATAAGTCATCTGTAACTTCTGCTACTTGCATTAAAGTTAGACCGTCAAAACCCTTAACTTCATCGATAGTATCAGATGTAAGGATGTCACTAGTCATATCAATTTTAACGTTGTGTTCCTTTGCCCAGTTTTCAGCCATTGGACGTTCTTCATCACGAACACCAAACATTTTGATTGAAACCATTAAAAATTCCTCCTCATATAAATGATAACCTTTACAATATATATTATATCATCATTATAACAGAATACTTAAATATAAGTGTTAAATTTAATTAATTTTTTACGTTTTTTTCTAATAAAAGAAAGAAACTAAAGAAAAATATATTTACATTGCTCACAATCTCACTTATAATAATGTGTATATTTTATATAAAGAAGGTGACGAATTTGGAAACAACAAAGATTACACCCAAAGTTTTCATTGATCGTGTTTTAGGCGGTACTGCCATCGGGATTATAGTTGGTTTAATTCCTAATGCTGTTCTTGCCGCTATCCTCAAGATGTTCGGCACTAATCCTTTTGCCGTACATTTAGGACAAGCAGCAATTATTTTCCAATTAGGAACACCTTTAATTATTGGTACATTGATTGCTCAAAAGTTTGGCTTTGATGGCATGAAGATGACCGTAGTTGGTGGAGCCGCATTTGTAGGTTCTGGCGTAATTAAATACTTCCCAGCGTTGAATAAAACAGGTGCCTATGTAGGTGCTGGAACAGGGGATATTATTAATACCATGTTAACAGCATCGATTGCAGTTGGATTAATTCTGTTGATAGGCGATAAATTTGGATCAGTAGCAATTGTTTTAACACCAATTGTAGTAGGAACAGGTGCTGGCTTAATTGGATTCTATATGTATCCATATGTTACAGCGATAACTTCCGCAATTGGTAATGTGATTAACACATTTACAGAATTACAACCAGTTTTAATGTGTATTTTAATTGCCTGCTCTTTTGCAGTGTTAATTATCTCTCCAATTTCAACAGTAGCGATTGCAATGGCTATCCAAGTTAACGGCTTGGCTGCTGGTGCTGCTGCAATGGGAGTTGCTGCAACAACACTTGTACTTGTAGTAAACTCATGGAAAGTTAACAAGCCAGGGGTAACAATTGCGATTGCCTTAGGTGCGATGAAGATGATGATGCCTAACTTATTTAGACGTCCAATTATCTTAGTACCATGTTTCTTTACAGCAATAATTTCTGCAGTTCCTGTAGCTTTGATGTCAATTTCAGGTTCTCCTGCTTCCGGTGGTTTTGGTTTAGTAGGTTTAGTAGGACCATTAGCATCAATTGAAAAAGGCTTAGGCGTTGTCGCAGCATTGCTAGCATGGTTAGTTATTCCAGTTATTGCGTCACTTGTCGGTCAATTCTTATTTGAAAAAGTATTTAAGTTATATGACCGCAAAGATGTTTTTGAATTTTTAGGTTAGAAAATATTAGAATTGAATCTAATTAAAAATAGTTTAAGTTAAGAAAATGCTGAAGGTTACATTGCTGAAATGTTAATCTTTGGCATTTTTTATTTTAAAGATTTTTCCATGGTTTTAAAATTATCAGTTTAAATAATATGTATTCTGAACAAAATCTGAAAATAATAACATATTATAGTGACGTTCTAGAACAAACAATTAAAGGGTTATTAGGAGGTTTTCTAAATGAGTGTTAATGATTTTAAATTGGATTTAGTAAAAGTATCAAAGGAAAGTACAAATTCAAATTATTCAGTTAAAATTACAAGCTACTCACTTTGTACCCCAGGTTGCAAAACAGGTGCACTAATGGGATGTACAATGAAAACTGCATCATGTGGTTGTCATGTACATATAAGTAAATAGTAAGAAAGTAAGGGATAGCGTAGATCAATTTGATGATTTGCTATCCCATTTTTTTAATAGGTGAAAGGGGCTTGAAAAAATGAATAATTTCAATGTTAGTGATGTAATGATACGTAATACAATTCAAACATATGAAAAAAGTCAAAATTTCAATAATTATAAGGAATTTATTGAAATTATTAAAAATGATAATATTTTTCTTGAACAAATATTATTGGCTAATCCTAAGCTGTATGGAATGCTTAAAAAGTATAATGCAGGAAAACTAAAGAAAAAGAAAGAAAAAAATTTTTTTGAATCAATATATAAATATTATAAAAGGAGCTATTATCGAGCAACTCCTTTTGGACTATTTAGTGAAACTTCTAATGGTAAATTTACCGTTAAGGGTGATAAGAAAGAATTAGGGAAAACACACAAAGTAGTTTTTATAGATATTAAATGGTTAACAGATGTAATTTTTAAATTAGAAAAGGACTATCAATCAAACTTATCTTTCATATCTAATAATGGAAATTACATTAGTGGAAATCGTGTTATGCAATTATATTCAATAAATGATCAAGATTTAGAGGAAGTTAGTATTAATAACTCTAAAGTTTATCGAATTATATCAGAAGAGTGTAGCCAAACTTATAAGACATATAGTGAAATCATAGAAAAGGTTATAACAATATATGGTAATGAATACTTAAATTTAACAAAAGAATATATTAATGATTTAGTAGAGAATCATTATCTAATATCAAATTTACAAGAAAATATACTAATTAATTTTTCTATGTCAGACTTCATAATGAAAGTTAGGGAAATAGATGTTAGTAAAAAATATGTAGAAATATTAACAAAGATACAAGAGTTAATTGAAGAATATACACATATTGAAATAGGTTCGGGTTCTGATAAATTAATTGAAATATATCACCAAATGGCTAGACTTAATAAAAGTGATAATTATATTCAAGTAGATTTATATAATGATGGGAATATATATATTGATAATAGTAATAAACAAAGAATAGAGAAATTTTCAAATTTTATAACTAATACTGTTAAATCAGTAACTAGGACTTATTTTGATGACTATAAAGATAAATTCATTGAAAAATATGGTATTGATCAAGATGTGCAGTTAATAGAACTATTTGATCCAATAAAAGGAATTGGCGCACCGTATGATTATACGCATCCTCAGAATGAAGTTTTTGAATTAGAGCCTCCAACGTCATATTATTCCCATGATGAAAAAGAAATGTATATTAATAAATATATAGAAGCTTTATTAAATAGAGAGGAAATTAATTTGAAATGCTTTTCTAATTATTATAGAAATCTGAATTCCAAAGAAAGTACCTCAATACAAGGAATAGAATTATTTTTTCATATGGTCCAAATTAATAAGAAGAAAACTTTAGCATTAAGCAATATTATAGGCAGTAATAATATAGGGGGATCCTCTGGAAGGTTCTCATTATTATCAGATAAATTAAGGGATTATCACATGAAGACACTTAAACAAGTGAAAGCTGCAAATATTGAAGAAGGGGTGAC
>OGGB01002546.1_pt1 | contig 10253 bp, 5 predicted proteins | sample 1571111 | NCBI WGS metagenome assembly OGGB01 (sample SAMEA2582067, study PRJEB24529) | metagenome | biome: Human gut stool | place: China | collected 2011
AGGCCCCTACAATGAGTACCAATGGCCACATGCCGTACATGTACACATTATTTGGTAACCCAAGCACTTGCCACAAAATAGTAACAAAGATACCGCCAGATACAACAGTTGCTAAAAAGCCAGACACGACAGGCGTTAAATCAAAACCACCAATTTTACGGAACTTCATGGACAACATAGCACGCATTACGAGAGCCGCCGTCAAAGCACCACCTGGCTCAGACAACAAGTTGCCATAAGGAAACGCTGACTTAGACGTCAATACGTTGATGAGGGCCGCCACGAGGCCAATCCCCAAGGTTTGACTCAAACTAGGACGAGTCAATAAAATAGCTACGCAGTACGTAGCAATCGTCCAGTTTGGAGTTACCCCAGCCACACTAGGGCTCACCAAATGCAATATCGTGCCCAATGCGAGCATCAATGTGCTAACAGTAACCCATCTAAACTGGCCACCCTGCACATGCGTGTACACAAGATCCTGAATCCGTTCCATAATAGCCTCATTTCTATAAAAATATATATGGATTTATTTTAACATTTATACGGGTATTGTGAAAGTTTAGAGCGCAACAAAAAATAGCAGGGGATTAATCCTGCTATTTTTATAATATACTCTAAAGCAAATTTACGATTTATAACCATCAAGCTTATTATAAATAACAAACTCCCTAAGTATATTTTTAATTTTAATAATACATTTCCAATGAGGTTGATCTACAATTCCTAAATTTTGTTTAGCTCGCTCGATGTCTACAGTGGAAATCAACTCATTAAAGCGTCCATATTCATCAATGTTAGTTTCATTAACATGAGCATTTAACAATGCCCTCAACTTAGCTTCATCAACACCCAACAAATTAATACAATACTGTATCTTCGCGTTCCAATCGACATTCATATATTCATTGATATAATCAGTCAATGTCTTATTCTCGTCAACAACTAACCGCTTATGTTCTATATCAACCAAAATTTGTCTAGCAGCACGTTGTTCTTCTTGAGATAATTGAGCAAAGCTTTTATGAAGCATCATTCTTAATTGATCAATTAAAGTACTATCAAAGTCATCAATATTATATGCTCTTATATACTTCTCAAAATTTTTATTCATATAATCAGCATCAATCCGAATAGATTCTTGCTTATGAGCTTTGGCAGTTATATCAAAAGGAATCACTGGATTAGATTTACCATCAGGTGTACTAGAACTAAATAATTCGCCATATCGAACTGCTAATGTGTTATACGTTTCCTCATCTAAATTTAGTCCTAGTTTCTCATCAATATTCTTTTGCCACGTAAACATCTGTAGCCGAATAGCTTCCATTAAGCTACGCAATTGATAGAATAAGCGTCCAAATTTATGTCTACTCGCTATATTATCCGGTAATTTTGAATAGTATTCTATGCCTTCTGATATAAATAAATCTGAAATATCCTCTACTATAACATTCATTTTGCGAATATTCTGATCTTTTTTATCTGCATATAACCCTTCAGGTACCGATCCAGAATATAACCTAAAAGCATCTTGAATATTACGAGACATAGTATGTATCTTACGATAATATCTAATGCTACCAAATGGTTTTTCTGGACCATATAAACGGTTTGTTCTAGAGAAAGCTTGTACTATTTCTTCATAAGCCATAATTTTATCAACATATAGTGTATTTACATATTTTGAATCAAAACCTGTCAGTAATTGTTTAACGACAATTACAACATCAATGTATTTATCTGTATCAATTTCTACATCATTAGAACGATATTGCAGCTTATGCGCAAGTCTAGCACAAACATCACGCTTAAATGAAGCATAACTTGATGCAGTAAATTTTTGATTGAAATATGTATTATAATCCTCTAAGATTTCTTCCAATGCTTCATCTTTAATAACAGCGGTTGTAGGATCCATTTCACCATCTACAGTAGGGTCAAATAAGGCCACTACTTTTAAATTAGGTGCACTCCGTCTAAACAATCGATAGTAAGAAATCGCTTCAGATATACTATGGGTTGCTAAAATACCATGGAATAATCCTTTATAACTTTGTACCAACCATTTACCATGAATATCTTCAATTACAGCTCTACGATGGTCATCATTATCATAATGCCCATTTTCTATATAATCCTCAATACCTCTTGTATATCCATGTTCATAATCTCGAACCATAGGTACATCATTTATAAAATGGTAATAGGCTTCTCGTTTTTCGGGAGATTCCATAACATCACTAACGGTATTAGCGCCAACCTCACGTAATGCAACTGCATTACGTAAATCTTCATCACTATATGTTGGCACCGATGTAATATCAAACCCTAACACATTTTTATCTCGAATACCATCAGAAATACTATACCGGTGCAATTCATCACCAAATAAATCGGCAGTCGCTAATGTTTTCTTTGCATTATCTTTAAAAATTGGCGTGCCTGTAAACCCAAATAATAAAGCATGTGGGAATGTTTCTTTAATTGCTCTCAACATATCGCCAAAAGTATTGCGATGACATTCATCAAAAATAAAAACCAACCGTTTTCCTTTAACACGGTTTAACATATCATCGCGTGTATCATCTTTAGATAATTGATTCATCTTTTGAATAGAGGAAACAATTATCATATCCTTTGGTTCAATGCTATCTAGTTTTTTCAGTAATACAGTACCACTTTCTGTACCTTCTACGGATGTAGCAGAGTCGGCAAACCCTTGATATGCCTGCAAAGACTGTGTTCCTAATTCAACACGGTCCACAAGAAATACGATTTTATCAGCATCTCCTACACTCGCAATAATCTGCGCCGTTTTAAACGATGTCATAGTTTTACCAGATCCTGTTGTATGCCAAATATACCCACCTAAAGGACTGGTATATCCCCAATCAGCTTTACTAACTATATCTGCAATACGACTTGCTGCATAATACTGATAGCTACGCATCACTTTGAGGACACCGTCAGAGCTATCTGGAATTGTATAAAACCCTAATAATTCATGTGCTAAAGGAATTGCCAACAATGTTCCGGCAATTTGAGTCCAATCCCCTATAATTTCATTGTTTACATCAGCCCAATGAAATTGAAATTCTGACTTTAAAGCTTCTCCATTTCCAGGATTAGCAAAATATACCGTTTCTTCTGGTGTCATAGCCACAAAAATTTGTATTAAAGCAAATAATCCAGAGAACAAACCACGACGATTATATAAATCAATTTGATTAATTGCGAAATCAATCGGAATACCTGAACGTTTCAATTCAATATGAATAACAGGCATCCCATTAATTAGCAACATGACGTCTCCACGTCTATCTCTAGAAACATCATTAAGCCCTTTAAATTGTGGTTGACGTGCTATTTGATAAACACTTTGTCCAGAAGCAATTTCATTACGGTCAAAAATTTTAAGTGATACATTTTTCCCCAAATGCATCGCATCATCTTGATTATCACGTTTAATAGTAACTACTTTGCCATTTATCCAATCATTTATCATGGCAGGACTTTTCAACATCTTAATTTGCATTAAGATTTGATTCATCTCGCTATCAGTCAACGGATATTTATCTAGCTTGTCAGGAGAACAGTTATTTTTATAAATAATATCTGCCCAATTCTTTACAAGCGCCTCTTCTGTTGGATATTCAATACACTCTGCTTCCCAACCATGATTAGATAACTGCTGAATAAGGGCTAATTCAAAATCAGATTCTTTTGTAAAAATCATAATTCACCTAATCTATTAAATCTACACAAATAACTGTTGAAGTAAACCTTTTTTTATTGATATAAGGCAATCCAATTTACGCTGATGAAGGGTAATAGAATCATCTATAGTCCTAAAAAATCGGCCTATTTGTTTTTGTTCCTCTAATGAAGGGAGTACTAAACTCATCTTTTCCATTTGTTTACCAGAAACTTCAACAAAGGTTGATCCTGCACCAGTTACTTCTCCATAACGCTTTAATCTCGGTGTCATAGTATATAAAAAATACGTATCTAATTCTTTTGAATCAGGAGTAATCGATTGAAACCCCTGATTTGTACACCCTTCAGCTTGTAAAATTGCTGTATTACCTATACCTGCCCTTGATGTGAATAAAACAGTTCCAATTGGAAGTAATTTAGCAGAACTTTTCTCTAGACCCAACTTTGTTATTTTTCGAGTACTTTTACTAACATAGCGATTCTTACCTATTTCTACTGGAGAATACCAATCAATATCTCCATTCCAATATTCAGGAACATTAGTGCTTGGAGTTCCTCCCCCAGTAATAATTGCTACATCACCCAACTTACGCTGTTCCCAAGCATCAGTAAATCCTTTGAATCTAACATCTGGAATCGTACATCCTTTTTGAGGGAATAATTTTTGTAAAAGTGCACTCTTATTTAATTTCAGTTTCTCAAGCTTACGCTGATGAAGGGTAATATCTTTATTAATCAAAGAAAAAAGATTTGCTATTTTCTCTTGCTCTAATAGGAGTTGTGGAATCATATAATCAATATTACTAATAGTTGACCAATTCACATAAATTTGGGTATTACCTTGACTCGCTTTAACAATATATTTTCTTTGTTCTGGTGCATTTAACATATGGTATAAAAACATAGGAAGAAAATCCTTTGTATCAACCTCAATTCGTTCTGTTCGCTGATTATATACATATGTATTATCTTGATCGATTAATAGTACCCGGCCAATTATATTCCCTGAAGCGGTCTTATCATTTAAGATCATTGTTAAATCATATTTATTAAGAATCCTAGACTTAGTTTTGTCTGTCTTATTAACCCTTAATCCTTGATCATTATAAACTGATTCTTCTGAATAACTACCAATATTAATAACTTTATAAGTTCCTCCATCAACAAATTCTGATTCAATTGATGTTCCACCTGTCGCTATTCCAAAATCATTTAGCTTACGCTGTTCCCAATCATCAGTAAAGCCTTTAAATCGTAACTTAGGAGTTTTTTTATTAGTATTCATCATTTTGCTCCTAACAATTCTAATAAGGCGGATATCCCCATATCGTCATTAGCTTCTAACTCACGCAATAATGTAATCAACTCTTGCTCTACAACTCTAATATCATTATCAATTGATTGTAGTGAAGTTCCATATTTATTGGATAAAGCACTTAAACATTGAACAAAATCATTGATGACCTTTTTTGAATACGCTTTTAGTTCATTTATTGCTGGCACAATCCAATGTTGATATAACAATTCATCTATTTGTTCATCAGTAAGATTCTCCATACAATATTTTGTAGCATCAGCTAACTCAGCTACAGCCTCTTTCTGACATTTTTTTAATTTTGTTTCTTCAGCATATAAATCTTTAACAGCCTTTAATAATGGGTATAATTCTGGTTCATCTTTATAAATCTTAACAGCGGCGTTCAATGGCGTCTTCACAAACCCAGTTCTATCATCATTCAGGAATTCCATATCTTGATAGTCCATTGGTACAGCTTCAGCAAGTTCAGCGATTCGCTCTTTAATTGCTTCAAGTTCATTCTCTATATGCGTTACATTTGAAAGTTCATTCTGCAAATATAATTCTTGTACTAATTCAAAAGGAACAATAGCCCCTTTCCACCCGTCTTGAACCTCTACTTGTTTATTATTTTTCTTTTTCATTACCATATTGGGCTCTACAGAAGCAACCAAGGCTTTACCATTATATCCCATCTTATCGATATCTAATGTAATTTTAGACCAATTATCACTCATAATTTGATAGATATCATATGTGTCGATTAATGGTATATTAGAAAATTGTTCAAATAACTCGTTTGACAAGGTATGCCAAACAGTTTCATCCATTCCAACTTTAAAATTATCAATAACAGACTGCGAGACGTGTTCTATATAATGATCAATCTTTAACCCCAAGGAGTCTGTAAATGCATTTACAGCAGGATAATCCTGTACAATCTTAGCAATATTCCCCTCTACCAATGAATAGTATCCATCTTGACCTTGTTTAAAAATTTCTTTATCAAGTCCTTCAAACACATTCCAATATAGGGATAATTTTTCTATCTCATTATATGGAATCCCCCCATGAACAATACCATATATATCATATATTTCATCATTTTTAGATGTGTCCACATAGCGAGGAATATTTAAATTGTAATCATTACTTATAATCTCATCACGAGATACAACTGTACAATATCCAGCAATCGTTTCTCTCTTACAATAAGCATCTATAACGCGACGAATATCTGATGCCTGCAACTTGTTATTCTTATTAGCTTTCACAAAATATTCTGAAGCATCAATAACTAGTACATCCTGATTCTCTCTCTTCTGACGCAATACCATAATGATTGTCGGGATGCTTGTACCAAAGAAAATATTAGCTGGCAAACCAATAATTGCATCAATATGATTATTATCAATAAGAGCCTTACGAATTTCTCCTTCACTATCCCCACGGAACAATACACCATGTGGCAATACGATTGTCATAATACCATTTGGTCTTAAATGATATAGATCATGAAGTACAAAAGCATAGTCAGCTTTTGTAGCAGGTGCTAACCCAAATCGACTGTATCTAGGATCATTTTCTTTTCCCTTGGGATCCCAGTGTTGAGAATATGGAGGGTTTGATACAACAGCATCTAAGTATAACGGATTATACGTTTGTTGAGGGTCTGCTTCATCAAAATAAGGCCAATCATCCTCTAATGTATCTGCGTTTCTAACCATGATGTTAGATGGTTGAATATTACGCATGATGAGGTTCATTCTCGTCAAATTATACGTTGCTTCTTTTAGCTCTTGAGCATAGTATTTAATACTATTTTTATCTCTTCTATATTTTGCAATACTTTTACCAATATGAATCAACAAAGAGCCTGATCCACTTGTAGGGTCATAAATTGAAATTTCATTTCGGCCCTGTAAATGATGAGCTATAATTTCTGACATCAAAACAGAAACTTCATGAGGCGTATAGAATTCACCCGCTTTTTTACCTGCATTGGCAGCAAAATTCGAAATCAGATATTCATATACAAATCCCAAGACATCATAATCTTGAGAGCCATCCATTGGTATTTCATCAATCAATAAGATTAATTGTTGAATAGCTTTGGATTGGGCACCAGAGTTATCGCCTAACTTAGTTAAACCTAATTGCAATGTATCAAAGATACCTTTATATATCCGGTTATATTGATCATTCAATAATCGTTCAAAAGAATTTAATGCATCTTGTACTCTACCTACATCAAGCTGATTACCATCCTGAATCCATGTAGAAAACAAATGATTATATGGTATAAAATAGTACAAATCATCTCGAATAGCATCACGCAATTCTACATTTGATTCTACTAAAACAGATTTATATTCAGTTTTTGCTATTTGATACTGTGTACGTAGTAACTCTTCCTCTTTTTGAGACAAAAACTTATAAAACATGAATCCTAATATATAATCTTTATACTCATTCGCCTCAATTTTAGAGCGCAATTTATTGGCTGATTCCCAAATTTTATTTGCTAATTGCTGTTTATCCATATGCCACCTCAAGTAATACCAGTTGTTATGTGTATTATACCATTGCAAGCAAAAGCTCTATACCACTTTTATAGATTTCAATACAACAAAAAAGCACCCTTGAGGGCGCCTATATAAAAAATAAAGCAACACCGAATTAACGATGCTGCCGCTTGAAACCAAAAATGGTTTTTCTATGTACTTAAATATTACCTTATGTGGAACCATGTGTCAATAGCTCTAATAAGCACATCAAATGTAGCTTTTATATTATCATTCAACCTATAATCATTATCTCGAAAAAAGCGTTTCTTAAGTTCATCTAATTCACCACATATATGTTTATAAACACCAGTACTAATACATATTCTTTGATGAGCATACATCGTAGTTAAGATTTGATAGGTAGAAATATGTCCCAAATGTCTACGTCTACTTGATGGTGATTTTATAAATTTAGCACATTCACGTTGTAAATCAGCATTAATACGTTTATTATGTGTAGAATTTATATCATTGATAATACAATTATTATGAGCACATGCATTCCGCAAACTTTTAACTGTATACATTAAGTATAATCGTTCTGTAATCTCAATATTTTGCAATAATTCTGCACAATATTTGTAGAAGTATAAATACTGTCCAAAGGAAATCATTTCTAGAAAAGCCCATACTGGACAACGTTTATTTTGATCATCAATATATTTAGCATATAAATTACCACAATATAAGCTACCACTATTTTTCCATAAGTCATGCTGTAATTGTTCAAAATTAGATTTCTCTAGCTGATTCATATATTCCTCAACTACATCATAGGGATCAATATTATTCTGCTGTAAAATAGATAATAAATGAACTTTGGAAAAATGCTCAATCCCTATAGCCATTTCTAACATGATTCGTCTCAATCTATTATCAATACATGCTAAATCTATTAAATAGCTAAAATCTAAATTTACATATTTTCCAGATTTTGAGGATTTTAAGAAGTTCTTCCTAAAGGCTCTAAGTTTAAAGTAGTTATTATTCTCTACTAAATATTGTTCTGCTTCCACTTCAGTAATATTATCAAAGGTAATACCTTTGGATATACTATGCTCTATCTGTTCTCTTGGTGTTAAAAACGGACCATCTGACATACAGTCGCTCCCTTCAAAATAACCAACCACACACAAACCAAAAGCAAAATTTATATATACAATTATACCACTTCTTAAATATATTCTACTCTATTGAAAAATCATCTTTCTTTTACATATAATATGGCTTAAACACCTACATTCTACTTAAGCAAAGTGACTTTTTGTATAACTTTTGTTGCCGCACCCGCATAGTGGATGGTTTTATAATTCGCGACTACGTCGCGAACCAGTCTAAAGGCAATAATAAATACCTCCTCTATCTTGGTGTATAATTATTATAATCTCCATATATTATTTAGTATTTCACTATAATTATAATAAACTCATCATTTACCTTATCAGGGAGGTTCATAATGGCACAGGCATTAATCGTAATCGATATTCAAGAAGGCTTAGTTAAGGAAAACCCTTACAATGCGAAAAACTTTATCTCAAATACAAAAGCAATCATTCAACATTTTAGAGATCAAAATATAGAAGTCATTTTTATCAGGCATTCTGAAGATGAAGGCTTATTAGCAACGGGTAGTGATAATTGGCAAGTCTATCACGAATTAAAACCGCAAGAAAACGAAAAGATTTTCAATAAATATTACAATAGCATCTTCAAGGATACTGAATTAAAGGAATATTTAAACCGAAAAAATATTACCGATGTAACATTTGTAGGAATGCAAGTGGAATTTTGCATTGATACATCTGTGAAAGTAGGCTTTGAGTATGGTTATAATATCACCATCGTCGAAGATGCTATCTCAACCTTTGATAATGAGTATCTACCAGCCGATACAATCCTATCCTTTTACAAAGAAAAGATTTGGCGGAATCGATTTGCACAGCTAAAAACAACAAATGAAATGTTAAGCATCAATTAAATTACGAAAATAATACAAAGATTTTTATAATTTTTTCTCACGTATTTGTCATATATGTATGTTAAAATTTCATTAAATATTTATGCCCGAACATAGGAGGTCTTTTTTATGTATAAGTATATTACGATTTTAGGAGCTGCGGGCCAAATAGCTCAAAAGTTGACTGCTACACTATTAACATATACAGATATGCACATTACATTATATGGTCGTCAGTTGAAAACACGTATACCTCCAGAGATTATCGACCATGAACGCGTTACAGTGATTGAAGGTTCGTTCCAAAATCCTGGAAAATTAGAACAAGCTGTAACAAATGCGGAGGTTGTATTTGTAGGTGCTATGGAGTCTGGCAGTGATATGGCGTCCATCGTGAAAGCGTTGAGCCGCAAAAATATACGCCGTGTTATCGGTGTGTCCATGGCTGGGCTTTCTGGTGAATTCCCTGTAGCACTTGAAAAATGGACCTTCGACAACTTACCGATTAGCTATGTTCAAGGTGAGCGCCAAGCACGCAACGTATTGCGCGAATCCAATTTAAATTACACCATCTTGCGCCTCACATGGCTCTACAATGATCCAGAGAAAACCGATTACGAACTCATCCCTGAAGGAGCTCAATTCAACGATGCCCAGGTTTCACGCGAAGCAGTGGTAAAAGCCATCTTTGATATCTTACACGCTGCGGATG
>OGGB01002547.1_pt1 | contig 10249 bp, 10 predicted proteins | sample 1571111 | NCBI WGS metagenome assembly OGGB01 (sample SAMEA2582067, study PRJEB24529) | metagenome | biome: Human gut stool | place: China | collected 2011
GTATGACGGAAATGTTCTGGCAAAAGCACAGTTCGCAATTGTGGGATTTTTAGTGATCCGCGATATGGATATTGTACGATATTTTGCCAATGGAAAAAGTTTCAAGTTGGACGACCGGATTGCGAATGCAAGAATTTTTTCAAGGGAAGTGGAACATTCGGAGGAGACGTTAGAGATTCTGGAAGATGATATTTCTTTTGATGAAGCTTTTCATGTAAAGCATCTGCTTGGACAGGTATAAAAAATAGCCGGGTGACAGAGTACCGGATAGCTTTGCGCTATCGTTCTGTTCAGCCGGCTATTAGTATCTGCCTGTAATGAAATGCAGGAAGGATACTGGTTTTTTACCTTCTGCTTTTGTCTCTGTAAGGTATTTCTCATAGTAAAGAATTACTTCACCGAAAGACATTGCTGGATCGATTGTATACATATGCTCGCCTCCTTATATTTGATTTCTTTTCTTGTTTTCGAGGCTAGTATAGTACTGACTTTGGGAAAAGTCAACAAAAAAAGTGTGAATAATTTGTTAAGTATTCACAAAAATACAATTTTGGGGTAAAAAGTAAAAAGAAGGCAAAAACGAAGAAAAAAGAATACAAAAATGGAGTAAGGGAGAATACAAAAGAGTTTTATGCAGCGGAGTGACGAAGAGATTTACGAAGAGCAGGAGCGCAGAAGAATACAGGCGCGGAGAGAGCGGAGAAGAAAGAGACGAAAGCAGCAGATCATTTTTCGGGCAGTGACGTTTATCGTTTTTTTTCTTGCATTGCTTCTTATTGTAATGCTGGTGCATAAAGTGTCAGAAAAATCAGCAGCAGAGGAGGCAGTGGTATCAGAGCCTGTCAAGTATGTTGAGAAATCTCCGGATTTTGCGGTAGAGCTGCTGACGGTCAATGAGTATTCCAGACCGGGAACAGAACTTGCGCAGGTAAATGGGATAGTCGTCCATTATACGGCAAATCCGGGAACGACAGCGGAACAGAACCGCAGTTATTTTGAAAGTCTGGCAGAGACAGGGGAGACGCATGCCAGCAGCCATTTTATCATTGGAATCAGTGGGGAAATCATTCAGTGCATTCCATGTAATGAGATCTCTTATGCATCCAATGACAGAAACAGCGATACCATTTCGATAGAATGCTGTATTCCAGATGAGAGCGGAAAGTTTACAGATGAAACTTACCAGTCATTGGTCGAACTTGTGGCATGGCTTATGGGGCGGTATGAACTGACTGCGGACGACGTGATCCGACATTATGATGTGACAGGAAAAGATTGTCCGAAATATTTTGTCGAAAACAGTAATGCATGGTCGGATTTCAAGACGGACTTATTGACATATATCGATACCTACGGTATTGAAAAAACACAGGAAATAAATTAGAATAGCTTATGAACCGGACTTTTTTGTTGCAAAAAACAAAATAATGACGGAAACAATCGGATAAAGGGTTAATATAAGAAAATATGTTAGAAAATGAATTTCATAAATTAGAAGAAAAAAAGGAAATCAGAACGACGATCAGTCAGATCAGAAAAGAGATCAAGAAGCAGGACAGTAAAAAAGCATTTTTGGAACTGCTCCAGGGAAAAGAGTCCATGATCGTTGCATTTTTATCAGATGAAGATGCCAAGACAAGGAAAAATACAGCACTTCTGATCGGGGATTTAAAGCTTGAACAGGCAAAAGATGCACTGATCGCAGCCTATCTGAATGAGACAACACTATATGTGAAAAGTGCTTATCTGACAGCTCTTGGAAAGCTTGATGTCAGGGAAAATCTTGAATTTTTCAAAAACCGTCTGCTGGAGGTAAAAAATCAGCAGGTGCCTGCTGAGGAACAAAAACATCAGGGCGAAGAGATCCGGGAGTTAAATGAGATCATACTGAAAACGGAAGGGGCAAAAAAACATCAGTTTACCGGTTTTCAGATGCAGCATGAGATGCTGCTTCTCACAAACCGGGAGCAGAGGGAGGTCACGTTTTCCGAAGTAAAGGAGATCGGGGCTTCGGTACAGAGAAAGGCAGAGCTGCATCCATTGGGAGTACTGGTTTTTTCGAAAGAAGTGATTCCATTTACAAAGCTTCGCACTTACCGGGAATTATTGTTTCCTATTCACACAAATGAAAGAATCCCTGCAATGCCGCACAGGGCGGCAGAATTATTATGGCATTCGGATCTCTATGCATTTCTGACGGAATGCCATGAGGGAGATGCACCATTTTTCTTCCGTCTGGAGGTAAAGAGTGCAGAAACGAAAACAGAGTTTGTGAAAAAATTAGGTGCGTCACTGGAAAAAAAATCTGACTGGAAACTGGCGAATTCGACCACAGATTATGAGATTGAGATCCGTCTGATCGAGGCGAAGGATGGAAGCTTTGTTCCATTTTTGAAATTATATTCCATGAAGATGAAGCGGTTTGCCTACCGGAAGAATGCGATTGCAATGTCCATCCATCCGGCAACGGCGGCGATGCTCATGTATCTGGCAAAACCATATCTGAAAGAAAATGCACAGATTTTAGATCCGTGCTGCGGTGTTGGAACAATGCTGATCGAGCGCGATATCTTAGTTCCGGCAAGGGAAAAATATGGGATTGACATTTTCGGTGATGCGATTGACATGGCAAGAGAGAATGCAGCACTTGCCGGAGAGAAGATCAACTTTATCCACCGGGATTATTTTGATTTTAAGCATGATTATAAGTTTGATGAGATCGTTACCAATATGCCGGTAAAAGGAAAGAAAGCAAAAGAGGATATGGATGCATTTTATGCCCGCTTTTTTGAAAAGTCTAAGAGTCTGCTGGCTGAGGATGGAATCATTATCATGTATTCCAATGAGGTAGGGTTTGTAAAAAAACAACTGCGGCTGCAGCCATGCTACAGGCTGATCCAGGAGTATACGATCCGGAAAAAGGATTCGTACTGTCTGTTTATTATAGGAATGAAATAACAATTTAAGGGGTAATAGGGATATGGCTTTTACAGCGGGCAAAAGCAAAGAAATTGAGGGGAAATCAAATGACTGGCTGTTAGATCAGTCTTTAATGCAGAGCATGCAGGACCGGTTCTGCGATGCAAACAATGTATACATGGTATGCCTGAATGCACAGAACGGGGTTGTGACAAAAGCATATGGAACAAAAGAGGAATTGGAATATGTGTACAGCAAAGCGGGCAGGGAGCGTCATGTTTCGCTTTTGGACAAAATGACCGGACACAGCATTGAGAGTGTGGTGGAAGAACCGTTAGATACAGATTTTATCAAAATGAGCGGTGTGGCGATCCACGTCAGCGGCGAGACGATCGCAGTCTGGATCGTGATCGGTATCATGGATGACAGTACGGAAGATATTCCGGATTATATGATGCGGACAAGTCCGGAGCGCTATTACAAATCGTTGGAGTTTTTAGAGTCACTCTCAAAACAGATTTTTGCAGTAAAAATGGAGGAAGTGTTAGCACAGGAAGCTTTTAACAAAAGCAGGGAATCTGAGGCACAGATGAAGGAACAGCTGCACAGAAATGAAGCAATGACCTCCATTTTAAAAATGCTTGAGTCAGAAAACAGTTTTACAAAAATTGTGGACGACATTTTAAAAGATGCCTGCGAGTATCTGGGGATTTCGGCAGGAGCACTGCTCCGGGAAAATCAGGAGCAGAAGACGGTGGATATGATCTGCGAGTATGCCGGCGGGGGACGTGAGCCGCAGATGGCAAAGGAGCAGGGAGTCCCGAAAGAAGAACTTCCGTTTTTTAACGGAAAGCCGTATATAATCTCGTCGGATTCCATGATGCCGGAGGGATTTGCACGTCTGTTTGCACAGAAAAAACTGACAGCGGCTGTTTTTCTCCCGGTGGAGGTGAACGGACATGCGGGCATGTATCTCTGTTTTTGTGAAAGTGAGAAAAAGAAAAAATGGGAAAATGCGGATGTTAAATTTATCAATGACGTAAAACGTATTATCCAGACAATTTTAACCAAACGTATCACGAAAAATTCGCTTGCAAGTTCCTATGCATCTTTAGAGGCAATCCTTGAAAATGTGGGATGTGCAATTTATGTAAGAGATCCACAGACCGGACATATTCTGTATGCAAACGAGAAATATCAGAAATTCTTTAAAAAGACGTTGGAGGAACTTCCACTCAGCCCTGTCAGCTTACAGGATGCGACCGAGACAAAAAACGGTCTGTTCCGGGAAATTTATTCTGAGAAGGAAAACCGATGGTTTGACTGCTACAGCACCCATATCCAGTGGGTGGATGGAAGAAAAGTGACACTCTGTACAATTTATGATGTCACAGATAAAAAACTGTACCAACAGAAAATCGAGAAACAGGCAAACAATGATTTCCTGACCGGATTATACAACCGTATGCGCTGTGAGCAGGATCTGCAGCATTTTGTCGAAGATACGCATGAATCCGGTGGAGAGGGAGCACTTTTATATATTGATCTGGACGACTTCAAACATATCAATGACGGATTGGGACATCAGTATGGCGATATCCTGCTGAAAAATATTTCTTCCGGATTGAAGCAGATCCCGGGTGTGAATGACAATTGTTACCGCATGGGTGGCGATGAATTTATTATACTGATCTCACATAAGGTATATCCTAATCTGCATAATATCATTGACCGGATCAAAGCAGAATTTGCAAGACCGTGGAGGTTAAAAGGAACGGAGTATTACTGCACCATGAGCATGGGAGTTGTACGTTTTCCAACCGATGGGGATTCCGTGGAGGAACTGATCAAAAAAGCGGATATTGCGATGTATGATGCAAAATGTACGGGAAAAAACCGTGTTGCCTATTATGATGAAAATGTGATCTCCACATCTTTCAAACGGCTGGATCTGGAGAAAAATATGCGCAATGCGACCAGAAATGCGTTTGATGAATTTGAAGTTTATTATCAGCCGATCACGGATATTTCAAAACCGGGAATGCCATGCTCCGGTGCAGAAGCACTGATCCGCTGGAATTCGAGGGAACTTGGCGTGATCTCCCCGACAGAGTTTATCCCACTGGCTGAGTATTTAGGGTTGATCAATCCGATCGGAAGCTTCATCTTAAGGGAGGCCTGCATGCGCTGCAAATACTGGAATGATATGGGGCATCCGGATTATAAGGTCAATGTCAATCTGTCTGTTGTACAGCTATTGCAGAATGATATTGTGGAGCAGATTGCTGAGGTCATCAGCGAGACAGGGATCGATCCAAAGAATCTGACACTGGAAGTGACCGAAAGTCTGGCGATCAACGATATGAACCGCATGAAAAAGATTCTTGCGGATATCAAAAAACTTGGTGTGCGTGTGGCTTTAGATGATTTCGGAACCGGATACTCTTCACTGAACCATATCCGGGAAATGCCGATCGATGTGATCAAGATCGACCGGTGCTTTATTATTGATATCGGAAAGGATGATTTTTCCAATGCTTTTGTTAAAATGGTGGCGGAATTGGCATCCGCCATTGATGTCAATGTCTGTGTAGAGGGAGTGGAGACGAAAGAGCAGCTGGATATTCTTATGGGAAGCAAGATCCAGCTGATCCAGGGCTTTTATTTTGGAAGACCGATGACGGCGAGAGAATTTGAGGAGAAGTATTTATAATCCTGTAACCTCTGATACGGTGAGCACGTTGTCGTGTACCTGAAAGCGGATGTTGTAGTTCCCATAGGTGAGTCCCCAGATGCGGCTGTTGTCGTGGATGAACCGGTCTCTTGGATCCTGGGACAAAAGCTCTGACAGCAGTTTCCGGTCAGCTTCCGGGATCTTTTGCAGCAGATGGTCTGGAAAAATAACTTCTAACTGCTCACTGCTTACAGATAAAGCAAAACCGCCTGTGGCTTCCGGGTGGCTGTCGATATGCGGCAGATAAGGCTTGATGTCGTAAATGGGAGTGCCATCTAACATATCAATACCGGATACTGTGATAATGGGACCGAGCTTTTCGTCCATTGTGACAGATTCCAGTTTTACGGAAGACAAACCAATCGGGTTAGGACGGAAAGGGGAGCGTGTTGCAAAAATACCCATACGCCCTTTTCCACCGAGCCGCGGCGGTCTGACGGTGGCAGACCAGTGATCTTTTTTTGCTTTGGAAAATCCCCATACAAGCCAGAGGTGGGAGAAGTCATTAAGCCCCCGGATGGCATCTGCATTTCTGTATTCCGGGGAAAAAACAATCGTTCCCTGCAATCCCCCGACAAGTCCGCTCTGTCTTGGAATCCCAAACTTTTCCGGAAAATCCGTATGAATGACAGCAATTTCTTTTAATTCCATAATAAGAAGCTTCCTCTATTTCATGATGATCATATAGTTCATTTAGATAACAAAAAAGCCTTGATACAATCAAGGCTTTCTCTATGCAGAAGATGGGACTTGAACCCACACGATATTGCTACCACAGGCACCTGAAGCCTGCGCGTCTGCCAATTCCGCCACTTCTGCGAACAAACACTATTATATCCGGGTTTATAGAATAAGTCAAGACTTTTTTTGAAAAAATTGTTTTAATTGTATGAAAAACTTTTTACAATTTTTTTGAAAAAAGTGGTTGACTTTTTTGTTTTTCTTTGCTATTATTAGGAAGTCGTCACGAGAGATGACTGACATGCGGAAGTGTCGGAACTGGCAGACGAGCAAGACTAAGGATCTTGTGCTCATTGCGAGCGTGTGGGTTCAAGTCCCATCTTCCGCATTAGAGAAAGAAAAGAGGGAACCTTTTAATATGGAGGTTTCCTTTTTTTTCATATTTTGAAAATCGAGATGTATATGTTGTGTAAAACAAAAAGTTACAGGCAGATTATAGAACCGGCTTCCAAACCGATTGAAAATCTGGATAATCGTTTGACATTGGAAGGATTTCGAGCTTGGTATGAGGAAGGGAAAAAAGATGGTATTTAATAAAACGACACATTGAACAAAAAAAGCGAGGATGCCGGAATCAATCATTGAGACAGAGCAATTGCCGGAGCTGCCGTTTATAAGAAAAGTAAATATCCGATATATTATGGACAAAAACAGTTGACGAAGATGAAAATATTGATAAGGAAATGATAGTTCTAATTTCAGAAACATTTGGAGGTCACAAAATGAAGGACACAAGTTATAAAAATAAACAATTCGTACTTTTAGGAATGACTTTTTTAAGCGTAGCTGGTATTGCCGGATGTTCCAAGGTGGAACTGGCACAGAGCACAGTGACACTGGAGCTTGGCGATGAGCTGTCTGAAAATGTTGCAGATTATCTGCAGAATCCGGATGAGAAAATCTTAAAGGGCGCAAGCCTTGATCTGTCCGCAATAGATGAAACAAAAGTTGGCTCGTACAATGCAGCCATTGCATATGATGGGAAAAATTACCCATTTACGGTAGAAGTGAAGGACACGACTTCACCGCAATGCGAAGCGAAAGATTATATCTACATGCAGCCGGGAACGCTGACCATGGATGATCTGATAACGGAGATCAAAGATGCATCAGAAACTTCCAGCGGGATTGTATCTTGTGAGCAGAAGGATGATCTTGTAGTCTGTGATTATGATGATATGCTGCAGGAAAAAGCGGCGGTAGATAATGCAGAGCCGCATGATGGAGCAGATTATCAAGAAAGTGTTCAGTTGGATGATGAAGGCTGCTATGAAGTGACAGCACAGGTAAAAGATAGTGAGGGCAATTTTACAGATATAACATTAAACGTTTACGTGGATGGCACAGCTCCGGAGCTGGCACAGAATGTGATTGATCTGGACGTGGATGCATCCGGGATCAGTATTGACGACATTAACACGGATGATGCGGAAAAGATTGCAGACATGCTGCATGAGCTTCCGGATTTTACAGATGCGGAGTGGGCGGTTGCGAGCGATGCATTTTGCCAGGACAACAAAATTTCATACGAGTTTGAGCAGAAATCTTTTAATCAGCAGAAAGAAAATCCTATTGAAGTATTAAACGTTCATTGTACTGTTGAGGATCAGGCTGGCAATGCGAATGAGGTAGATTATGAGGTAACAGTGACTTATACCGGTTTGGATGCATCAGCTCTGATGGAAAAAACAGGTCTGATTTTACAGACAAGTGATGATACTTCTAAGGGTGAAAAATCTGGCAATGTAAATGTTGCTGGAAAAAAACAAACTGGAGAGTATAAAGGGAATGACACTGTTAATGATTTAGGAATGACAGATGCTGAATTTGCAGAAATGTTCGATTCAATGACTCCAGAAGAAAGAGAAGCATTCATAATTTCTTTAGGTGAAGGGGATCAGGCTAATGATACTAAGGAATCGGGATATTATAATAGCGATTATGCTCAACAGGTATTTGCGATGGTTAATCAGGAAAGAGCAAATAATGGTCTTGCTGCATTGACTTGGGATAGCAGTATGACATCATACTCAGATCGAAGAGCAAAAGAAATCACCACTGATTTCAGTCATAATTCTGCAGGTGGAGAAATGAATGTTGGGGAAAATATTGCAAAGGGAGCAATTTCACCAGACATGGTAATGGATGGTTGGATGCGAAGTGATGGACACCGTGCCAACATTTTAAATGCTAATTATACAAAAATTTCTGTTTCCTGCTATTATGATGGTTCTACTTATTACTGGGTACAGAATTTTGCTTATTAAAAGTAATTCCTTTAAAATTAAATAAATTGCACTGATTTTATTGGTTTGATATAATAATTGTAGGTGCTACGAGAAAACGGTAGGCGGTTAAGCCCTCAACAGAGGGACTGAACCCTCTGATTACATAGAGATCTTCGAAAGAGGAAATTCATTAACGGAGGGGATGCTAATGATAACACTGACGGAACTTATTCAGTTCACTAGTTTATTGATAAGCGTTGCCGGATTATTTTACCTGATCGGGAAAGATAACCATGGCAAAAAAATAACCGCCACTGTCCTGAGAAAACTTGGCGGTTATTTGAGCAATTAGTTATTCAATGGGCTAACCGTCTATCGGTAGCACCTTTTTATAAATTGATTATACCATATTTATACTAAAATGTAAAGATAGCATAGTTCTAATTTCAGAAACCACAAGGGAAGAAATATGTACATAGAGTTTGAAAAATGGTTGAATAATATTTTAGAAGAAAATATGCCGATACCAGGAGCTGCTATAAATTTTAATCTTTATGAAGAAGCAGATTTATATTGGTCTATACAACTGATTTGTGCATCGTATTTTGATGAAGCAGATGAAGACTGGTGTTGTGAAGAAGAATTTAGCTCTGGAGAAAATGTATTCTGCTGGAAAGCAGAGATGGGATGGGAAGAGATATTCGATATTTCCTGTCAAATGATAAAACAGTATATTTCTGAGGGGAAATATGCAGAAGAATTGAAAAAATATGAAGCAATTTCGGCTGGATTTGTAGATGGAGATTTGAAAATTCTTTATCAAAAGTGAATAATTTAAAATCCGGTTTGTTCACCATAATATTGGTGCATATTTGCGTAAAAGAATCACAGCTTGTAGGGATGAATACTTATGAAAAGTAAAAGGAATAGTCAAGTTTCAAAGTGAGAATGCAGGAAAAGCAAATTAAAAATGATAAATTGGGTAATATTTATAAAGAGTTAATAAATATAGTTAATAGTTATCCAGATAGACCAAATGATGTCCTTCGTAATATTGAATTTGCACCTAGTTATTCGATGGAAAAATTTGAGAGTGTTATAGAGATTTTGAATATTCAAATTGAGGACTATAAGAGACAATTAAATTTTGAACATTTAAAAAGAGAACGACGATATGATATAGAAAATCAAATTAGCAATAGAGAGTACGCAATAAAAAAAATAAATAAAATCAGAGATGATTATTTTTGGGCTGAAGAAAAATACCGGAAATTTAATAAAGAGGATAAGGCAAGCTTTGATTTATATGCAGGACAAGAAGTAAAGAATAAACTAATAGAATTTAATGTCGTTAAGAAAAATACATTTATATCAGGATTGTACGTGGGAGAGGATCCAGATTCATTAAATAATAGCATTAATAAAGCGAAAGAGCAGTTAATTGAGAGTATGCGAAATGATTTGAAAATTGAAAAAAGTTAAAGTGCTTTGTTAAATAAATTGTTAAGGAAACAATCGGAGTTGGTGTAAACGAAAAAAGCAGTTGCGGACGGAATAAAAATGATATTTTTTGTTACTGTTCACTCAGCACCTGAACACCATGCTGTTCAGGTGCGTATGAACGTGA
>OGGB01002560.1_pt1 | contig 10189 bp, 7 predicted proteins | sample 1571111 | NCBI WGS metagenome assembly OGGB01 (sample SAMEA2582067, study PRJEB24529) | metagenome | biome: Human gut stool | place: China | collected 2011
CTTACCACCACACCGGTTATCATTGAGATTGTGATGCAGCAGTTAAAGGATCTGGGTGTGGAGCTGATCTTAAACAACTTTGGTTCCGGCTATTCTGGAATCAGCAAGATTCTGGAGCTCCCGGTGGATACGCTGAAATTTGAGCGCATGTTCATGTGGCAGCTGGAAACCAACCAGAAGTCCGAACCGATTGTAGAGTGCCTGATCAAGGCAGCAGACAAGCTGGGCAAGCGCCTCATTGCAGAAGGTGTGGAGACTCAGCGTCAGTTAGATATTCTGGCAAAGTTTGGCTGCGAGTACCAGCAGGGCTACTATTATGCACCGACTATTCCGAAGGAGCTTCTGGCTGATGTCCTGGGAAAGTCCATGGATGAGACCAGAACAGTGCTGGATCAGGAACGGGAGAAGCTGAAACGGTAATAAAAGCTGCGCATAGAAAAAGCACGTCCCTTACGCATTTGCGGGGCGTGCTTTTTGTTTCACAGGAAAGATTACCGGCATATAAACCAGAAAATATTATATCCATCCTTACAGTCCACACCATAGGGCATATCGTGTGCTTTTAAAATGGTGCTGACGATGGAAAGTCCGATGCCGGTGCCGAGGCGGCGGCCGCTCTGGTGCTGGCTGCGCTGGTAACGTTCCCAGATGATGGCGCGGTCTTCCTCCGGGATGGGGGCACCGGGGTTTGCGACTTCCACGAGACAGTTATTTTCTTTCGGTATCAGCCGGATGAAGATTTCCTGGTTTTCCGGTGAGTGATTGATGGCATTGTTTAAGAGGTTTCGCATGACCTGACTCATTTTCAGGGAATCCACCTCAAAATTCAGCGGTGCGTCCGGCGCTTCCAGTGTCAGTGTGATGCCATGTTCCGCGGCAGCCTGATGACAGCGGGTCAGTTCCGCGTTTACGATATCCCGCAGATCATACCAGTCTTTTTTCAGCTTGCTGTATCCGGCTGAAAACTGGGAGTAGTCCAGGATATCATTGACCATCTCGCTCATGCGGTTGGACTCGCTGATGATGAGATTCAGATTTTCATTGCGCATCTCGTCATCTTTCCAGGTGATATCCCGCACCATCTCCGCATAGCCGGTGATGAGGGCTAACGGGGAGCGTAGCTCATGGGAGACGTTGGCAATGACCTCCCGGCGCAGAACATCCAGCCGCTGTAAGGCCAGCCGCAGCTTCCCGACGGATTGGGACAGCTGTCCGAGCTCATCCTGGCGTTCCAGATCCGGGCCGATCGAAAAGTCATTTTCGGTCAGCTTGTCCACTGCCCTTTTGATCTGAAAGATGGGGCGGGAAAACTGTCTGGAGAGGACTGCGGCCAGTACCGATGCGATGCCGGTCAGAAGAATGCTCAGAATGATGAGCTGGGAACGGTTCAGGTTTAAAACGGTCCGGGTCATCAGGGCGTTGCGCAGGATCAGGTAGTTATGCTCTCCGTTGCAGGTGACCGGGAAACCAAGCTCGTAGCCGATGATCTTTCCGTGCATCCGCTCAATGTGCCGGTAGGGGCGGCCTGCCAGCAGCTCCCTGAAATCAGGCTTCTGGCGGGTCATCTCCGGATCGTCGAGTTTGCGCTCCCATTCCTGCGGCTGCACCAGATGTCCGGAAGAGTACATTTTAATGAGGGTGCCGTCCTCAGAGATCAGGAGCAACTCTCCGCCGATGTGACTGATAAAGGATAAGAGCTTTTCATCCTCTCCGATATCGCGGGTACGCAAATCTTCCATGACCGGGGAAAGCCGGTTCAGAGCTTCGTTAACGGAGGCATTCGCGTAATTCTGTTCAAACAGAAAAATCTGCACTACCCACATAAAGCCGATCCCGAACATGACCGGGATCATCATAAAGGCCCAGAGCCGGAACACCATCCGGTTTTTCAGGGCAGAAAGTCTAATTTTCATCTGTTTTTTCAAATTTATACCCCACTCCCCATACAGTCTGGATCAGCTTCCGGTAAGGGCCGATGTGTTCTCGCAGGGACTTGATGTGCGTGTCCACGGTGCGGGCATCACCGCAGTACCGGTATCCCCACACAGTTTCCAGCAGCTTGTCGCGGCTCAGGACGATGTGCTCGTTCTGCGCCAGCTTGTACAGCAGGTCAAATTCCTTGGGTGGCAGAGTGATCTTTTTTTCGTCTAATGTGACGATCCGGGAATCCGGGAAAATGGAAAGTCCGCCAAAGGCAAGCTCTTTTGTGACAGGTGGTGCTGCATGGACCCGGATGCGGCGCAGCACGGCTCCGATGCGGGCCATCAGCTCTTTGGGACTGAATGGCTTTGCAACATAGTCATCGACACCGAGCCGGAATCCGTTTAACTTATCATATTCTTCATTTCGAGCGGTCAGCATGATGACCGGTACCTGGCTGAAGCCGCGGATGGCTTCGAGGGTTTCAAAGCCGTCCGGCCCCGGCATCATGACATCCAAAAGCACCAGGTCAAAGGCACTTTGCTTTAAAGCAGTAACCGCGGCAGCTCCGTCTCCGGCCTCCGTGCATTCGAAGCCTTCCAGCTCTGCGTAGGTGCGCACCAGGCGGCGCAGGTGCGGATCATCATCGGTGATAAGAATGTGCGGCATGAATCTTTCTCCCTTCTACGTTCTTCTGGGATTATAACATCTTTTCCCGGCTTCTGAAACTTTCCTCACAGAATTATGCGGATTTTCTCACACTTTTCTCACATTTCCTATTTAAGCTTTGTAGCATGTCAGAATATGTGCGGAAAGGAGTGCCTTATGAACCAGAAATCTTCAGCAAGACCACCGGATCGCGGAATATTAAAAAAGGAGCTGTTTGGGTATGCGGGCATCTGTCTGGTCCTGCTTTTGCTATTGGGGACCGGAGAAAGACTGTTTGATACCTTTCCGATGCAGGGTGTGCTCAGCGCGTTGAGTTATCTGGTCGTGGGAGGCCTTGGCATGTCAGCCGGGATTTTCCGGTTCCGGCCTGAGACAGAGCGGTCCGAGTTTTTTAAGACCTTTACGCTGCTGTATCATCCCGGAGTCTGGATTCTGGCGGCAGCCTCCTTTCTGGAGAAAGCAGGAATCGCTGTGGTGCACGTCACAGAAAACCTGCATCTGGTTTATATTGCCGGATGGACCTTTCTGGTGGCAGGCATGATCGTGCTGGTGGTGATCCTGCGGGACAGTCGCATGTAACGTAACAGGAAACATAGAAGGTGAAGGAGTGTAAGATGGATAAGAAGAAAAAAATCATGGCAGGAGCAGGCGCGGCAGTGATCATTCTTGCAGGCGCAGCATTTTTCCTTACAGGGAAGGGCGCAAAAGGCGGTCAGGGAGGCCCCGGAGGCATGGGAGGTCCCGGCGGAATGATGCAGGAATCCACGGTAACGGTGGTGAATGCGGCAAATCCGACTACGGGAGATGTTTCCGTAACCTCCAGCCTGACCGGTACGGTTGAGGCAGCCGATGTGGTATATGTGTACGCCAAAGCCGGCGGCGATGTGACTGCTGTAAATGTCAGGGCCGGTGACATGGTCAGCCAGGGACAGGTGCTGATGGAGATCAACACCGAGCAGGTAGAATCCGCAAGGAACAACATGGATTCCGCCCAGGTCAATCTGTCCCAGGCCCAGAGCAACTTGAGCAGAATGCAGATCCTTTATGACAGCGGTGATCTGTCTGACCAGGAGTATGAGCAGTATCAGAACAGTCTGAAATCCGTGCAGCTCCAGTATGAATCCGCGAAGCTTCAGTACGATAAGCAGGTGGAGTACAGCACCATCACCGCACCGATCGCAGGCCGCGTGGAGAGTGTGGATGTGGATGTATATGACCGTGTCAACCAGTCTGCCCAGCTCTGTGTCATTGCAGGCGAGGGTCAGAACAGCATCACCTTTTATGCGACCCAGCGTATGGTACAGAATTTAAAGACCGGAGATGAGCTGGAAATTTCCAAAAGCGGAAATACCTATACCGGAAACATCACCGAGATCAGCAACATGGTCGATGAGAGCAATGGCCTGTTCAAGGTAAAGGGTGATATGGAGAGCAGTGATGAGATCGCGATCGGAAGTACCGTGAAGATCACGCTGGTGACCGAGCGTGCCGAGAACGTGATGCTGGTTCCGGTAGATGCCATCTATTACAGCGGCGGCAAGGGCTATGTCTACTTATATGAAGATGGCAAGGCAAAAATGGCTTCCGTGGAGGTTGGCCTTTATGATTCCGAGAACGCGCAGATCCTTTCCGGCATAAAGGCCGATGATATGGTAGTCAGCACCTGGAGCTCCAATCTGTATGAGGGTGCGGATATCCGTCTGAAATCCGATGCTGAGGCAGCCGATGCAGCAGGTGACGGTCAGGGTGCAGGCGGTCAGACCCCGGCAGGTGATGCACAGGGTGCAGGCGGTCAGGCCCCGGCAGGTGATGCACAGGGCGCAGGCGATCAGGCTCCGGCAGATGACGCACAGGACACAGACAGCAAGGCACCGCAGGGCGCGCCTGCAGCTGGCGGCGCACAGAACGGAAACGCAGCACCGAAAGCACAGTAAGGAGGCAGACGTAAATGGGAATTACCAGATTTGTACTGAAGCGTCCGGTCACCGTGCTGATGGCGCTCTTATGCCTGATCGTGTTTGGTATTTCTTCGGTGTTTAACGCAACACTGGAGCAGATGCCGGATATGGATCAGCCGATGATGATCATTATGGCAAACTATTCCGGCGCCAGCCCGGAGGACATGGATGAGCTGGTAACGCAGCTCATTGAGGATCAGGTCAGCACACTGGAGGGAGTGAAGAGTATGAGCTCTACCACCAGTGAGGGCCGTTCCATGATCATGCTGGAGTATGATTACGACACCGATATGGATGAGGCCTACAGCGACTTAACCAAGAGCTTAAACAGCATCCGTGATCTGCCGGATGATGTAGAGCCGACGGTCATGGAGATGAACAACAACGCCCAGGCCAGCATGATGCTTACTATTGCGAATCCGTCCCAGGAAAATCTCTATGACTATGTAGATCAGAAGATTGTGCCGGAACTGGAAAAGCTCAGCACCGTGGCAGAGGTATCCACGATGGGCGGTTCCTCTGAGTATATCAAAATTGAACTGATGTCCGATATGATGGATCAGTACAATGTGAGCATTAGCGATATCAAGTCCGCCATGTCGGCAGCCAACCTGTCCTATCCGTCCGGAAGCGCAGAGTCCGGCAATCTGGACTTATCCGTGTCTACGTTAACGCAGCATGACACGCTGGATGAGCTGCTGGAAATGCCGATCACGGTATCCGGAAATAAGATCATTTACCTGGAAGATATTGCAGTGGTTTCTTACGCGGAGGAGCAGAAGGGCGGCGTCTCCCGTTACAATGGTGAAGAGACCATCTCCATTTCCCTGACCAAGCAGCAGAGCAGCACCGCCATGGATTTGTCCAAGCAGGTGCAGAAGATCATCAAAAGCCTGCAGAATGATGATGATGATCTGACCATCACCGTAGCCAGGGATGAGGCAGACTCCATCCAGGACTCCTTAAAGGATGTGGCAGAGACCATGGTGATGGCGGTCGTTATTTCCATGATCATCATTTTCCTGTTTTTCGGAGATTTCAAGGCATCTCTGATCGTCGGAAGCTCGATCCCGACCTCCATCCTGATGTCCCTGATCGTTATGACGCGGGCGGGATTTACGCTGAACATCATTACCATGAGCGGTCTGGTCCTCGGTGTCGGCATGATGGTCGATAACTCCATTGTTGTGCTGGAGAGCTGCTTTCGAGCCATGGATAAGCAGCAGGATAAGGGCGCGCTTGGTTACGCGAAGGCGGCCCTGGAGGGAACCAACATTGTGGTGGCTTCCATCTTTGGTTCCACGGTAACCACCTGTGTTGTATTTATCCCGCTGGTATTCTTAAACGGTATGAGTGGCCAGATGTTCGGGGCCATGGGCTACACCATCGTGTTCTGTATGTGTGCCTCCCTGCTTTCCGCGATTGCCATTGTGCCGCTGTGCTATATGATGTATAAGCCGAAGGAGCGTTCCTCTGCGCCGGCGACCCGTCCTCTGACCTTCCTGCAGGACGCTTACCGGAAGATCATGTCGGTCCTTTTAAAACACAAAGCCATCGTCATGCTAGCCTCTGTTGGTATTATCGTGGCCACTGTGTTCCTGGCCAGCGGTATGCAGACAGAGCTGATGACGGCCGATGATACCGGTACCGTTAGCGTCAGCATTGAGACCCGGCCCGGCCTGATCACGGAGCAGGCAGACGCGATCCTGGCAGAGGCAGAATCCATTGTGGCAGACCATGAGGATGTGGAATCCTATATGCTGCGCTACAACAATGATGAAGGAACCATTACCGCTTATTTAAAGGATGACCGGAAGATGTCTACCGATGAGGTGGTAAGCCAGTGGGAGAATGAGATGGCAGATCTGGAAAACTGTACCATCACGGTAGAGGCCTCCACCTCCATGAGCATGATGGGACGGAGCCGCGGCTACGAGGCCATCTTAAAGGGAACCCAGTACGATGAGCTGCAGGAGGTCAGCAACGAGATCGTCAGTGAGCTGATTGCCAGGGATGATGTGAAGAACGTTCACTCCAGTATTGAGAACACCGCACCGGTTGTTGCCGTTAAGGTAGACCCGGTTTCTGCTTCCGCCGAAGGACTGACCGCAGCCCAGATCGGAACCATGATAAAACAGATGTTAGACGGTGAGGAGGTTACCACCTTAAAGGTGGACGGCCAGGAGATCAGCGTCAAGGCCGAGTATCCGGAGGATCAGTATAAGACCGTGCCGCAGCTGGAGCGCATCATCGTAAAGAAGCCGTCCGGCGGTTATGTGGCGCTGTCCGATGTGGCAGAAATTTATTATAAGGACAGCCCGTCTTCCATCGAGAAGGAGGATAAGTCCTACCAGATCACGATTTCCGCAGATTATGTGGACAGCAGCTCCAGCGCGGCTGTGAAGACCAAAATCGATAATGAGGTTATCAGCCCGAACCTGACCGGAACCATTGTCCGCGGCACCAACTCCAGAGACCGTATGATGCAGGAGGAGTTCTCCGGACTGTACAACGCGATTGCGGTGGCAGTATTCCTGATCTTTGTGGTCATGGCTGCGCAGTTCGAGTCCCCGAAGTTCTCTTTCATGGTTATGACCACCATTCCCTTCAGTCTGGTTGGTTCCTTCGGACTTTTAAAGCTGACCGGAGTCAGCATGTCCATGACCTCCATCCTGGGATTCCTGATCCTGGTTGGTACGGTCGTTAACAATGGTATCCTCTATGTGGATACGGTCAATCAGTACCGCATGGAGATGCCGCTTCGGAAAGCTCTGATCGAGGCCGGTGCTACCCGTATGCGTCCGATCATGATGACAAGTTTAACCACGATTCTTTCCATGCTGCCGATGGCGATGGCCTTCGGAAGCAGCGGTTCCACCACGCAGGGCCTTGCGGTGGTAAACATCGGAGGACTGAGTGTCGGTGTGCTGGTAGCGCTGTTTATCCTGCCGGTTTATTACGCGCTGATGAATGGCAGGAAGGAATTGAAGGTTCTGGATATTTAATGAGGAGGAGACGAAAAATGATCCGGAAACGTGCAAAACGGCTGGCAGGCGCAGTGCTTGCCGCCGGCACCATTACAGCAATGCCATTTCAGGCATTTGCCCAGAGAAGCCCGGAATTTGCCTATTCAGCAGAAAAATGGGCGACACTCCGCGATAATAAGCTGGAGTTTGATGAAATTTCAGATCTGGTTCATGAGTACAATCCGACTGTGGTCCAGAACGAGATCAGCTACAAGGATTATCTGACCAAGAACCGGGATGATGTGGCTCAGGATTATTACGACAAGGCCAATGAGATTTATTCCAATATCAGCTACCCGGACTCAGATGATGCCAACTACGGAAGTGGTGTGGCAGCGGCACTGCGCAATGAACAGCAGGCCAAAAGTCTGATGGAGCAGGGAGATGAAAACACCGATGACCAGGCCACCATGCGGATCCAGTACGATCAGGCCGAGGCGAAGCTGGCCAAGCAGGCCCAGGGGCTTATGATTACCTACTGGACCCAGTACTATAACCTGGGCAGCCAGAAGGCCCGCATCGAGCAGGCAAAGCTTTCGTATCAGTCCGAGCAGAACCGCCTGGCAGCAGGGATGTCTACCCAGTCCAAGGTTTTAAGCGCAAAGGAGTCTGTCTCCAATGCGGAGGCAGCCCTGGTGACAGCCGAGAGTAATCTGGCCTCCACAAAGGAGAGTCTGTGCCTGATGTTAGGCTGGGGTTACGGCGCGGATGTGGAGATCGCGGAGCTGGCCGAGCCGGACCAGAGTAAGATCGCGGCCATTGATGTGAATGCGGATATTCAGACGGCTCTGGAGAATAGCTACGCCTACCGCCTGACGAAAAAGCAGCTCACCAACGCCAGAACAGACAGCGTAAAGGAGAAGCTGACCGAGACGGAAAAGAATCAGAGGGAGACCATTTCCAACAGTGTGAAATCTGCTTATGATTCCCTGCTTCTGGCCCAGTCCAATTATGAGCAGGCTCAGTCCGCGCTGGCCCTGGAGGAGGTTTCCATGAAATCCGCCGACGCGAAGCTGGCAGCGGGAACCATTACAAAAAATACCTATGAGAGCCAGAAAGCTTCTTATACTACAGCCCAGGTGACTGCCAGGACCCAGAAACTGTCTCTGTTACAGGCCATGAATGATTATGACTGGGCCGTGAACGGACTAGCGTCTGCGGAGTAAGGAAAGGAGCGCAGTGTGATGAGAAAACAGGCAGACAGGAAAGTTCCGCAGAAGCGTATGTACCTGCGGAGTTTGCGAAAAAAGACAGAGTATGGCAGGGACATATTTGGTTCAGCCTGTGTCAGGACCGCACTGGTGCTTTCTCTTGCGGCAGGTGCTCTGGCGCTGCCGTCCGCTGCGTTTCCGGTGATGGCGGAAACTGCTGCGGATGTTTCTGAAAGCGTTTCTGGCAATGTGGAGGATCAGTCTGATTCATTGGAAACAGCAGTTCAGACTGATGCATCTGTGACATCTGTGGATTATAACAATCTGGAACAGCTGGTGCAGAATAACCGGAGCTTAAAAAATGCTCTGGACAATTACACCAGCAGCAGGGAAACCTACGAGAACATGCTGAAGACCCTGGAAGATGAGCGGGACTACATGAAGTTCATGCAGGAAAAGTATGAGGATGACGCAGAGGCAAAGGCGACCTACAAAATGAATGCTTCCATGCTGAACATGTCTATTTCCCAGATTACGAAACAGCTGGAATCCCAGGAATCCAAAATTCAGACCACCAGCCGCCAGAAAACAATCGACAGCTATGTGCTGACGGCCCAGAGCCTGATGCGAACCTATAATCAGATGAATACCAAGGCACAGGCCGAGGAGAAAAACTATCAGGCGGCCCAGAGCAGCTATCAGGCAGTCCTGAAAAAGCAGAGCGCGGGCATGGCCACGGCAGCTGATGTGATGACGGCTTCTGACACCATGCAGAGCGCAAAAAACCGGTATGAATCCTACCGGCAGCAGGCATCCAACGCCCGCTTCAATCTGCTCTCAGCCCTGGGGCTGGACACCAGTGCGGATATCGCAATCGGAAGCGTGCCGCTTCCAGATCTTTCTGCCATCGATGTGGTGGATTTCAATACGGATGTGGAGCAGGCTGTCGGCAACAGCTCCAGCGTGCAGAATGCCCGCCATCAGAGCGCGGGAACCGCAACGGAGATTTCGGTGAAATCCGATCAGGAAAGTCAGGCAGAGGGAACGGTGCGTTCCCGGATGCAGAGCCTCTATGAACAGTTAAAGGCTGCAAAGCTTCAGTATGAGGGAGCTGAGGCTGCTTACCAGAGTGCATCCATTACCTATGCTTCCCTGCAGAAAAAGCAGCAGGCCGGTATGCTGAGCCAGAGTGATTACCTGCAGGGTGTGGTGGATTACTACAGTGCGCTGGATGCGAAAGAAACCGCAGTGGTCAATCTGAATCAGGCGTGGGAAACATATAACTGGACCGTAAAAGGCGTGTCCTAGGATGCGATAGCAAGAAATCGAAGGAAAAATTGGATATTGTTTTTCAAAAAGACATATGATATAATGCCGTTAGGCAAAAGGATGAGATGTTCCATTGCGAACAGCAAAACGAAAACCCCAGAAGTCTCGCACACTTCTGGGGTTTTCTATTCCTATT
>OGGB01002565.1_pt1 | contig 10171 bp, 6 predicted proteins | sample 1571111 | NCBI WGS metagenome assembly OGGB01 (sample SAMEA2582067, study PRJEB24529) | metagenome | biome: Human gut stool | place: China | collected 2011
GGGATGCCACTAACGCAGCAATACCGGAAGCCAGTTTTACCACGAAGGTCTGCATGGAGAAAATGACACTCTCGTCTCTGCGATGATTTTTCCATTGACCGTAATCTACGGTATTGGCTAAAAATACGGTGGTCAGTACGGTCAGCATACCATTGGCGGCAAAGATCAGGAAGCCGGGAAGGAACAGTAAAAACACAGTACTCATATTCGTAAAACATAAAAGAAGCAATACAGCATATCCGGTAATTGCCATCAGGAAGCTGACATAGAAGATCCGGATGGTACTCATAAACTTACGAAATAACGGGAACAGAAGCATCATGGCGAGAATCTGTACCGCTCCACCGAAGGTGTTGAATAGTGTATAGGAATTATACCAGGTATCTCCGCCAAAATCGTATTTGAAGAAATAAATTACCAGGTTGGAGGTGGTATAGACCGCGCAGTTGATCAGTACAATGGTAATTACCACTGCCATCGCCTGATCGTTCTGAATTAACGCCTTGAACATCTGGCCGATGGAAGGTGCGTCCACATCTACCGTAGATTTTTCCTTGATATTAATACAGGTAATGGCAATAAATATCACGAACAGCACAGCAATGATCAGGGTGAACCGGGAAAATCCGACCCGCTCTTCTCCTCCGCCCAGGGCATTGACGCAGAGCATGGTGATCACGGTGATAATGGCAGAGCCTACACCGGCGCAGGAACGTCCCAGCGTAGACAATCCTTCACGCTCTTTTCCACTGTGAGTAAATGCCGGTATCATGGACCAGAAGGGAATATCCATCATGGTATAGGTCACGCCCCAGAGAATGTAAGTGACTGCCGCATAAGCTACCAGTCCATTGCCATCCAGTGCAGGCGGTGCCGAGAACATCAGATACAGAACAACAGCATTGGTTACTGTGCCGATCATCAGCCAGGGGCGGAACTTCCCCCACCTGGTTCTGGTCTTTGCCACGATGACACCCATGAAGGGATCGTTAAACGCATCGAATACTCTTGCAACCAGCAGAATGATACCCATGGCTACGGCGTTCACGCCTAAAATATCCTGATAATAATACAAAATATAGCTGGCAGACAGCATGTATACCATATCCTTGCCTACCGCACCCAGTCCATAAGAAAATTTTTCTTTTCCACTTAAACCCATAATGTAACCCTGATCCTTTCTTTTGAAATCCTTTGAAATCTAACTCTTAAATGAAACCATTAAATCATAATCTGAAAAGGTATCCGTATTTCCCCTGCCGTCTGTGACTGCAACAGCAAAGCTCCCCGACCGGATCTTCCCGTACTCTTAACATAAGTTCCACCCATGCCTCCCTGTAAAGCAATGGTGTCAGGTCCGATGATGGAGATGTCACCTTCCGTAATCAGACGAACCGGCTCCTGATAAAAGGGAAGCACATTTCCATGGTCATCCACTGCACGGATCCGCACCAGTGCCACATCATAGCTGTGCTGTTCCGTCAGAATGGTATGATCCGCTTCTGCTTCCAACCGGATTTCGCGAACCGGTTCTTTGGTGACGGATTTTACGACTTTGCCGTCTTTGATAGCGTCAAACCGGTATATGGTAGCCGTACCGCCCCAGTCACCGATGTACTTTGTATACAGCCTGGTCACTTCCGCAAAATCGATATGATAGATCAGAAGCAGTTTTAAAGCTGTAAGATATAATCTCTTTGGAATGTGGTTCAGGCTTCCTCGCGCTACGAGATTCATGGCATCCGTGATCTCCTTTGCATGTTTCGGACGGAATCTTTCGTTCTGTGCAAAAGAATCTCCGATAAAATCATCGATCAGGATGGGACCATGCTTTAAGTGCTTATAAGGTGACATTTCCGGCAGATATTCCTTGATAAAACGGTCATTTTTGTACATCTTCACGCTGTCTGCATTGGACAGAATGTAGATGTTGCCGCGGTTACAGCCGGGATGCTCTCCGATATCCATGGAGGAAGTGATCTCCAATACAGGAGTCTGTTCCTGCTCACAGGCATAGATATTTGCTGCCAGCTTCGGATTCCGGAACATATCCATGACACCATGATAACAGATCCGGTCACCGCTTCCGAAGTCTTTGTGAGTATTGTAGTCAAACATGCACCAGCCGAAGCTTCCGGCGATATCGGGCTGACCTGCCACGGCATCCAGTACATTGGCATGGCGGATCGCATGCTCACTGCGGCGCTCTTCGTTGTCGAAGGACTTCGTGGGATACATATGCCCGTTGTACTCACTGATCAGATAAGGCTTCTCCATATCTGAGGTGACCTTTTTCTTAGGATCACAGCCGGGCATTTCACCGTCGTGCAGAAAATCATTATACGTATAGACATCTTCTAACAGATGACTTTTTTTCATGGCACGCACACCACCTGTGGGTCTTGTGGGATCCAGCTTATGTGCCACGGCATTGGTCTTTTCGTAAAAAGCATCGTCATCCGGTGACTCATTGATGCGTATTCCCCATAAAATGATGGAGGGATGATTACGGTACTGTCGGATCATGTCTTCGGCATTTGCCACAGCTTGTGCTTTCCAGGCATCGTCACCGATATGCTGCCAGCCGGGGAATTCCGTAAATACTAAAAGTCCCAGTTCATCACAGCGCTCCAGAAAATAATGGCTCTGGGGATAATGGGAAGTCCTTACGGCATTTAACCCCAGCTCGTTTTTCAGAAGATCCGCATCCAGCCGTTGCATGCTCTTAGGCATGGCATATCCCACATAAGGGAAGCTCTGGTGGCGGTTTAAGCCGCGGATCCGCAACTTCCTGCCATTAAGATAAAAGCCGTCCTTTTTAAATACTGCTTCCCGGATACCAAACGTGGTCTCTGTCTCATCCAGGATCGTATTGTCCTGATATAGCTGTGTCTTTAAAATATAGAGATTGGCTTCTTCAGTGTCCCATAACAGAGGATCGGTAATTGCTGCTGTAAGAGAAATCTCCTTGTCACAGGTAGTATCTGCAGAAACGGTTTGTTCGCACAAAAGATTCCAGGATCCCTGGCCGGCGGCGGTATTTTTCGGCATATAGTACTGTCGGATGGTCACGTTCTCATCACTTTCAGTAAGCGTGATCTCAGAGGTGATCTGCGCTGTCACGGGAGACGATCTGAAATCTATCGCTGTATGGACGAAGATATCCGAAAGGGAGACTTTTTCCTTTACTTCCAACCGGACATCCCGGTAGATACCGCCATAGGTCATATAATCGATCACATAGCCAAAAGGCGGAACGTTTAAATTCTCTCTGCTGTCTAAGCGGACACAGAGCAGGTTATCCTGCCCATAGAGTACATTGTCTGTTAAATCTACAGTAAATGCAGTGTAACCGCAGTGATGCTCTCCCACCTTTTTCCCATTACAAAATACAGTACTGTCATGGGCAGCTCCCTCAAAAGTAAGCAGGATCCGTTTTCCCTGCCAGTCCTTTGGAATCAGGAGATGGCGCCTGTATCCGCTGACCATCTGGTAGAGGGATTCGTCAAAATAATGAAACGGGGTTTCCTTACAGGTATGCGGCAGACGTACCGGCTGCAGTGTGTTTTCCGGATATTCCGGTGCCACTAAACTGTCCTCAAACTGTTCAGTGAACAGCCAGTCGTCGTTTAAGTAAAGTCTATGTGTCATAAGTTCTTCTCCCTTTTTGTCTGCGTATTTACTGCCTCTGTGTGATTCCGTACATGAGAATATTTACGACCTCGTTTAAGGCGTCCACGTAAGTCAGATGATTCTGTGCGAGGATATCTCTTTGGAAAAACTGCTCAATGGAGGCTTCCAGCATCATTTTCACCAGACAGATGGGAACCGGGCGGATACTGCCCTCTGCCATGCCTGTCTCGATCAGCTGGATCGTAGGCTCCCAGCCGGTCTCTAAGCGAAGCTCCACTTTATGGTAGATCTTAGGATATTTGTCCCGTAGGGAATAGAGCTTTCTGAGGTCAATATTCTGATAGCCTTCCGGCAGGACGCCTAAGATGCGCTGTAGCTTTTCGATGGTTCCCAGCGCAGGATCCGTCAGGATCATCTGCTCGCTTTCCTTGATCGAATCAAAAATATAATCTACCATAGCAAGAAACAATGCTTCCTTATCGTCATATACGGTGTAGATGGTTTTTTTGCTGATGGAAAGTTCCTTTGCCAGGTCATCCATCGTGAACTTCAGCCCTTTCCGATCGAAGACACGAAGGGTGGCATCCAAAATGTTTTTTTGCAGAGCATCTGTGGTATCCATAGGTGTTCCTCCGTCTTTAGATTAGAATTGTTTCTGTACTTCTTTGGAAACTCAAATACAAAATCGCGTTTCCTATGATAAAAGAGTAGCATTTTAACAGGGAATATTCAAGAAACGTTTTTACCAAAAAGAGTTTCCTAAAATTGTGAAATATAACAAAAACCAGCCAAACGAGTGTTGACTGGTTTAAGAAGGTCTCATATTTTTTTCCATTGTTCTGCCAGGGTGGGATGCGACTTTTTACGGGTGATCTCCACCAGACCAAGTGGTGTCATATCCACGATCCGGGGATGCTGAGGATCCTGTGCGGTCAGCATTTTCAGGTATTCCAAAAGTTTTTGACGATTTTCCTTTTCTGACATATTGATGAAGTCTACAATAATGATACCGGACAGATTCCGCAGACGCAACTGTCTTGCAACCTCTTCTGCCGCTTCGGCATTGACCTGATAATAGGTCTCTTCTCCCATCTTCTTAGATTCATTTTTGCCGGAATTGACATCGATGACTGTCATGGCTTCCGTGGGCTCAATGACCAGATATCCGCCGCATTTCAGCCAGACTCTCGTATCCAGTGCCTCATCAATTCCCCGTTCGAGAGAATATAAAAGACGCAGGGAAATGTCAGGATCATCATACAACCGGAGGTTCTTCTGCTGTAAAAGCGGATGACTGCTTTCAGAAAGCTTGTGGAAGATCTCAGGGTCATCCGTAAGGACTTCACTGTATTCCGATGGTTCTGCCAACTGTTCCAATGCCTCGTAGATGGCTTCAGAAGGCGCAAGAAGACAGGTAAGGCATACTTTATGGATTGCCTGATTTAAAAGGCTCTGAAGGGCTTCAGATGCGCTCTCAGGGGTGGCTCCGTTTTTAACAAGCTGTTGCTTCATCCGGGAAGGATCTGTGGTAACGGAAGCCCGCTTTGTCTTCTGGGCATCTCTGGTGACCATGACCACCAGTTCATCTCCGGCTTTTAAGCTTCCGTCCGGCTGTCTGTTGGTAAGATGTGCCGTACCTGCTTCCCGTAGTGGCAGAAAGCACAGTTCCCCGGGTGCAATCTCCACGAAGCAGGCATCGATGTTTTTCGCCACATTCTGTATTTTCCCCAGGTAGATTCCGCCAAGCTTACTGGCATTCGAACGAAGTACCCGCACAGCGGCAATTCCACCGGAGTTCACAAGTAATGCCACATTTTTATCCCGAAGCTTCGTAAAGATCATTTTCCCGGTAGTACAGTCCGTGCTCTTACGGATCTCATTTATTTCTTTTTCTCTTGCCGGTCTGCCGCCGGTGAGACTGCGGCTCATTCGGTATCTCCGGAAGCCGCTTTGTAAGCTTCTTCGCTGTCATAACCGATGGCGTCTAAGGGAAGCAGTTCTCCGGCATCGCTTCTTAAATAGGTCTCTTCTCTGTTGACCATAAGGGCATTCTCAGGGAGGGGGTCTCCATTTTCCGCAAATAGTGCCTCCACTACCTGAATGGGCTTGATATTGCCGGCGCTGGATGCATCTACCAACAGATACAGGCTGTTACCATCCACGGCTTTCAGCTCATAGATGCCTTCTTTTAAATTGATTTCCCGGCTGCCTTTTTTGGTCTCCTTGGTGATCAGGATCTCGTCCTTTTTAAGGAAGCGTTCCACTGCAGGTGCCAGATCAAAATGAGGACCTCTGCCCTCCCGGAAGGTTACGGTATATCCGGCGGCAGCCACACTTGCCATGGCATTGCCCGCCTTATCCGGCAGGATCTTCACGGAAGTGATCTCAATGCCGGGTACAGATGCGGCATTGAGCCGTGTCTTAACATCCTCGCAGGAAGTCAGGGAATGTACTTCCAGATCCATATATTCTCCGTTGCTGGTCAGTCCCACGCCCAAAGGTGCTGCGAAGGACATGATCTGATGGGGGCTGAAGCCTCCGGTATAGGCTACGTCCAGTTCTGCTCTGCGGTTGGCTTTCTGGAAAAAACGCATTACATCCAGATGGCCGATAAAACGTACCGGTCCGTATTTTTTGAATTTAATTCTTAATTTCATAATTTCTGTCAGATTTCTATGCGGTCTTTCTTGAAAGACCTGCAATTCCCTTTCTTCTTATTCTTCAACATTCAATAACGTGCCATAAGGGTGTATCTCGCACGATCAGTCTCTGGGCTCTACGCAGATACCGCAGCCGAATCTGGCGGCACCGCAGCCCTGACATGCCTGTTTGCAGTTCGGGGAGATCGTCTCATTTTTCGCCTTCTGCCATTCTCTCTCCAGGAAAGAACGGGAGACACCGCAGTCCAGAAAATCCCAGGGCAGGATCTCGTCCAAGGGTCGTTCTCTGTGGGAATAGAAATCCGGATCCAGACCGCAGGCAGCGAAAGCTTCCATCCAGACATCATTGTGGAAGTATTCGCTCCAGGCATCGTAGAAGCAGCCCTTGTGATAAACATATAAAAGCACCTGGGACAATCTTCTATCGCCTCTTGCCAGCACACCTTCTAAGACGCTGACATCCGCTTCGTGCCAGTTGTACTTGATACTCTTCTGGTTCAACTGTTCGGAGATGGCTTTTCTGGTCAGATATGCCTTTTCCACGAATTCTTCCTTGGTACACTGGGGTGCCCACTGGAATGGAGTAAAGGGCTTCGGTACGAAGAAGGAAGTACTGGTAACGATCTGTACTCTGCCGTTGACACGTTTCTCCTTCGGCACCGTATCGAAGAAAGTGGCTGCGATCTTATTGGACAGCTCGGCGATGCCGCGGATATCCTCCTCGGTCTCGGTGGGATGTCCCAGCATGAAATACAGCTTGACTCTGGTCCAGCCGCCCTCGAAAGCCAGCGCAGAACCCTGAAGGATCACTTCCTCGGTGAGTCCTTTATTGATGACATCACGCAGTCTCTGGCTGCCGGCCTCCGGAGCAAAGGTCAGACTGGATTTTTTCACATCCTGCACCTTACTCATGACATCCAGGGAAAAGGCATCGATACGTAAGGACGGCAGAGAGATATTGATATGTCTCTTGTCACATTCTTCCATCAGGAAATCGATCAGCTCCGGCAGTTTGCTATAATCACTGGAGCTTAAGGAACTTAAGGAGATCTCCTCGTGACCGGTATTTTTCAGCATTTCCATGGCGTATTTTTTCAATACTTCCACATCGCGCTCTCTGACCGGACGGTACAGCTGCCCAGCCTGGCAGAAACGGCATCCGCGGATACAGCCTCTCTGAATCTCTAAGACCACTCTGTCCTGCGTGACCTTAATGTAAGGTACCACGGGCTTCATAGGATAAAAGCTGTCGGTCATATCCGTCACCAGTTCCTTGCGGATCGTAGCGGGAATCCCTTCTTCCGTAGGCCGGAAGGAAGCAATGGTGCCGTCCTCGTGATAGGTGGTCTCATAGAATCTGGGAACATACATACCTGGCAGCTTCGCAGCACGGCGTAAGAATTCCTCTCTCCCCACCTTCTCTTCTCTGCAATTTTTATACAGATTGATCAGTGGACGATACTGGGTCTCTCCTTCTCCGATATAGAAAATATCGAAAAAGTCTGCAATAGGCTCCGGATTGTAGGTGCAGGGGCCACCGCCGATGACGATGGGACAGTCATTCCCGCGTTCCTCTGCAAGCAGCGGAATCTTCGCCAGATCCAGGACCTGTAAAATATTCGTATAACACATCTCGTACTGGATGGTGATTCCTAAGAAATCAAAATCCTTCACCGGATCCTGGCTCTCCAGAGCAAACAGAGGGATATTTTCCTCACGCATGATGGCGTCCAGATCTACCCAGGGAGAATAGACTCTCTCACACCAGACATCGTCCCAGGAGTTGAGCATGCCATACAGGATCTGAATGCCCAAATGGGACATGCCGATCTCGTAGACATCGGGGAAGCACATACAAAAACGGACATCAATGTTATTTAGGTCCTTCACCACCGCGTTCACTTCGTTGCCGATGTAACGGGCAGGTTTTTCAATCTTCATCAGAATATCATCGCTTAATGCTAATTTTTCGTTCATAATCAATATTTACCTCAATTTATTTTTCATCTGCCGGACATCTTCCTCCGTGCAGGGAATCCCGGAATATCTGGCTTTCTCATAGATTTCCGCCATTCCCGTAATGCCGAGAGCTTTTTGCGCATCTCTAGCAGTATAAAATGGGATGCTCATCTTTGCAAGCCCGCAGGAGTTCATTTTTTCTGATATTCATTTCCTGCTTGTTCTGTCGTGATCTCTCCCAAATTGCTCATAACTATTCAGAACTTCATTATATCTTAAAAAAACCAGTTCTGCCAGTACCAAAAGGTACATAAATATGAACTGCAAAGCATGGTCATGTAGGGAGGAATATTTTTGGAACCATTGGATGATAAGAATACAGCACAACTGCTGCAGCAAATGCGCAGACAGACAGAAATAAGGCCGGAGCAGGAAGAATCCAGTGGTTCCGGTAGTTCTCATACCGGGACTTTCAGAATCCGTCTTGCTCTGGCCGGAGTATTACTGCTTACAGTGATATTGCTTGATCGGGAAAATAAAAGCTTTGCCGGTCTGTCCATGGATCAGGTGCTGTCTTACGTTACGGAGGTAGATTACGGAACATATATCGAGACCTGGATGGAAAATGCGGTTAACGATTTGCAAGCTCTGTAGTGATTTCTTCCCAGGTGACATCTTTTTCTGCCATCAGGACCATCATATGATACAGGAAATCACTGATCTCATATTTGACCTCATTGGGGTTGGGATTTTTGGCGGCGATCACAATCTCGGTTGCCTCCTCGCCCAGTTTCTTGAGAATCTTGTCAATGCCCTTGTCGAACAGGTAATTGGTATAGGAACCCTCCTTGGGGTGGACCTTGCGGTCCTTGATCACATTGAATACTTCCTCGAATACCTGTAAGGGGTTGCTGCTTTCTTCGTAATCCTTTTTTGTGATCTCGTTAAAGAAACAGCTCTTGCTGCCGGTATGACAGGCAGCACCGATCTGTGATACCTTAGCAAGGATTGTGTCCATATCACAGTCAGCCACCAGTTCCTTCACATACTGGTAATGACCGCTGGTCAGTCCCTTCAGCCATAGTTCCTGTCTGCTTCTGCTGTAGTAAGTCATTTTACCAAGCTTCAGAGTCTGTTCATAAGCTTCCTCATTCATGTAAGCCATCATCAGAACTTCCTGAGTACGGTAATCCTGCACGATAACAGGTACCATGCCATCACTGTTTTTCTTGAAATCTTCCCACTTATAAGCAGCCTGGAAGGATTCAATGGGAATATCATTTTCCCGGCACAGATCCTTCAGGGCAACGATTTCTTTCACATTGTCATTGATGGTATTACCGGTGACGCCACATACATTTTCATATGCGAAGATCTCTAACAGCTTGTTCAGTGCTACCTGATTAATCTGCACAAAAAAGGGAAGAGACAGAATACTCTGCGTCTCCCGGATCTGGTGAGGATTCATCAGGATCATGGCAGAGACATACTTTTCAATCTTCTCTTTATGTAATTCCAAAACGGCGGGATCATTATAGGAGATCAGTATCTTTTCCTTGCCAAATTTTAGGGAGACTTCCTCCGTGATCTCAATATTACTCTCTTTCTCATAGTCGAGAACCGCTTTTTTACATCCGGCATAAAGTAATTTCTTAATGTCCTCCATGCGCTTTACATTGCCGGCACCGATGACATCCACTTCCGCTTTGGCGCAGATTTCCTTGATGATGTCCAACGCTGCCTCGTGCTCGGCGTCTCCTTCGGACATATCGAATACGATCAATTCATCTGCATTGTGCTCACAATAATAATCTGCTAGACGTACCGGGTCGGTATCCACGATGGTGGTATCTGTAAGGTTTCTCACCGCATGCTCATGATATAAATAAATACAGGGAACAAATTTCTTGATGATCATA
>OGGB01002569.1_pt1 | contig 10135 bp, 5 predicted proteins | sample 1571111 | NCBI WGS metagenome assembly OGGB01 (sample SAMEA2582067, study PRJEB24529) | metagenome | biome: Human gut stool | place: China | collected 2011
ACGCCGCCGATGCTGACCGTGCCGCCGGTCGCATCATAAAAGCGCGGGATGAGGTTCAGCAGCGTTGACTTGCCGCAGCCGGTCGAGCCGATGATGGCAGTCGTTTCGCCGGGGCGGGCCGTAAAGCTGATATGCTCAAGTGCGTCCTCCTCGGAGCCGGGATAGCGGAAGCTGACATCGTTAAACGCCACCACACCCTTGGTGCCGTTCTGCGGCAGGGCCTTGGGGGCGGCGGGGTCGTGGATGGTGGCGGGGGTCGTGACGACCTCGTCAATGCGGTCGGCGGCCACACCGGCGCGCGGCAGCATAACGGCTACCATCGACAGCATCAGGAACGACATGACGATCTGCATCGTGTAGGTGATGAAGGCGATCATCTCGCCGACCTGCATCGTGCCCATATCCATGGCTTTGCCGCCGAACCAGACAATGAGCAGGCTCGTGCCGTTCATGATCAGGGTCATAAAGGGCATCATGGCGACCATCGTGCGGTTGGTGAAAAGCTGGGTGCGCATCAGGTCGGTGTTGGCACGGTCGAACCGCTTTTCCTCAAAGGCCTCGCGGCTGAAGGCGCGGATCGGCATAATGCCGGTCAGAATCTCGCGGCTGACAAGGTTCAGCCGATCCACAAGGGTCTGCATCTGCTTGAACTTGGGCATGGCGACATTCATCAGCACAGCGATGAGCAGCAGCAACGCCGCTACCGCAACAAAGATGATCCATGTCAGCCCCGTGTTGCCGCCGGCCACATGCAGGATGCCGCCGATGCCGAGGATCGGCGCATAGGCTACCATGCGCAGCAGGATAACGCAGACGAACTGCACCTGCTGAATGTCGTTGGTCGTGCGGGTGATGAGCGATGCAGTGGAAAACTTCTCGATCTCGGCGTTGGAATAGCCGACAACGGTGCGGAACACATCGCGCCGCAGGTCGCGGCCGATGCCAGCCGACACGCGGGAGGCGATGAAGCCGACAGCGATTGCCACAGCGACCATAAGCAGCGTCAGGGCCAGCATCCGGCCGCCGGTGCGCAGCAGATAGCCCATCTGGACATCGTGGGCGATGCCCTGTGCCTCATATTCCAGCGCGACCAGCAGCATGGCCTGGCTCGACAGGCTGCCCGCCACCGAATCATCGAGAGAGGCAAAGGCGGCGGCCAGCTGGCTTTGCAGCATTTCCCGTGCGCCGGGGGCCTGAGACATCGCGGCAAACTGGGTCGCAACGGCATCGAGGTCGTAGGCTGTGGGGGTTACTGCATCGGCCGTGCCGGCGGCTGTGGCGGCATTCTGCGCGGCGGCCATGTACAGCACAATGTCAGGCGTGGCAAACGCGTTTTCCAGTTCCGACATGGCAGCGGTGGCATCGTGAGAGAGGGTACGCACACCGTCGGCATCGGGGGCACTGTACCACTGTTCGGCCAGCGCGGCGTCCTGCTCGGACATAAGCAACTCCAGTGCCTGCAGGGTCGTGTCGCGGACAGTCTCGGGCACAGGGCTTTCAATGCCGCCCTGCTGGATGCCGGTGTCCACGATCTTGCTGGTGTAGTCGGGCAGGCTCAGGTCGCAGTAGGCCTGTACAAACAGCAGCGCCACCACGGCGATGCAGGCCGCCCAGTGACGCCCCAGCTGCTTAAATATCTTGATCATGCGCGGGGTCTCCTTTCCTGTTTGCAAGGTCTTGCTCCAAGGCATCGTTCTCGGCCACGATGGCGGCGAGGAAGGCGTCCTTCAGGGCCACCATCTGGGCCAGCTCCTCCGGGGTCAGCCGCGCCATAACGCGGGAAAAGTAGCCGCTGATGGCCTGCTCCCCCGCAAGGCGGGCCTGCTCCCCTTCCGGGGTGATGCGCACGAGCGTTTTGCGGCGGTCATTGGGGTCGGTCTCACGCAGGATATGGCCGTCCTGCTCGAGCAGGCGCAGCCCGCGTGAGACGGCGGGCATCGGCTGGCGCATTGCGCGGGCCAGCTCAGACACATAGATGCTGCCGTCCTGCCCGGACTGTTCGATCTGGAAATGCAGATGCTCCAGCATACCAAGGCGGCAGCGCGGCTGGCTGGCCAGCGCTGCGCGCATCCCGCGCTTGCCCAGCGTGTTGACGCGGCCGAGGAACTGGATCAGCCAGCCAAGGTCGGAGTTTTCGGTATCAGGCATTGTACGCCTCCTGTTAATAGTTATCATGTGTTAATAATTGGAATGAGATAATAATACACCCCCCTGCACAGCGATGCAAGGGGGTGCGGTGTGTTTTTAAAAATTGTTTACAAATGCGGGTGTCAGGGCTCCGCGCAGCTGATATTGCTCAGCGTGATGCCGCGGCAGAGGCGCAGCGGCAGGGTCACGGACGGTTTTTGGATCGTAATGTCCTTAAAGACGATATCCTCCACCGCATAGCCGGGCGTGTCAAAGCCGGCAATCTCCAGCGGGGCGGCATCGTGTCGGCTGCGGTCATGGTCCAGCACCTCGCCGGTCAGGGTCAGCCGCTCAAAGAAGCAATGGCTGAGCTTCGGCGGCGTTTCGGCGGGGGTGCCGTCATCGTTGTAGGGTACGCTGTGCAGCATGACGCGCGGGGCAATACAGTCCTGCACGGTTACGCCGCGCACATAGCCGCCGCGCTTGGGGGTAGCCTTGATCTCGATGCCCGACAGCGAGTTTGCAAGGTCGCAGTCCCAGATCTGCACATCCTCCACGCCGCCGCTCATCTCGCGGCCGATGCAGATGCCGTGGCCGCAGTCGCTGCGGCAGTCAAACACCCGGATGTGGGCGCAGGGGCGGCCGATCTCGTTGCCCTCGGGGTTCTTGCCGCTCTTGATGGCCACGGCATCGTCCCCTGTAAAGAACTCGCTGGCAAACAGTGTGCAGTTCGTCGAGGAGTCGGGGTCCCAGCCGTCACCGTTCCAGACGCCCTCCGATACAAAGGTGCAGTGGTCGGTCTGGATATTGTTGCAGTAGATCATGTGGACATTCCACGACGGGCCGTTTTTAAGGGTGACGCCGCTGATCCAGACATTCTCACAGTTGCTCAGGTTGATAAGGCGGGGACGCACACGACCGGGGATCGTGTCGCTGTTCTCGCAGCTTTCGACCAGCTCCTTGTTGTCATCGAGGAAGCTCTTGATGCGCGCACGCTCATCCTCAATGATCTTGCGGGCCAGCGTCTGGCCGCCGCCGCAGATCGTGCCCTTGCCGCGGATGATGATGTTGCGGCAGTTCGGCCCGGTTTTGTGGTTCAGCTCACCGGCGTTGAGCAGGCTGGAATAGCAGCGCATCTCGATCCCCTCAAACCGGCTGGGGATGCGCGGGGCGTAGTCATGGATGTTGGCGGTGCCCTGCAGCACGGCGCCCTTGGCAAGGTAGATCTCAAGATCGCTGTGCAGCCGCAGCGCACCGGTCAGGAAATCACCCGCCGGGATATAGAGAATATCGTCCGGGCCGCAGTCGTTGATGGCGCGCTGCAGATTGTCGGTGTTCAGCAGCTGGCCGTCACCGCGGCAGAAGTAGGGCGCAGCGGTAATGTCGATTCGGTGCTTTTCCTGCCCGAACTGCAGCGTGGCGGAGCCGACGCAATAGCTGCCGCTGACCACATCCACACGGAAGGTGCTGCCGTAGGTCAGACCCTCAATCGTAAAATGGGTCTTGTCGGTGCGGCCGATGGCCTCGCCGTTGAGGGAGACCGTGTACTCCGCCCCGCGCGGCGCAGTGGCGGGCTTATCCCAGTATAGCACCGCGTAATCCTCGGTGCAGCGTATATTTAAACAGTTCTGTTTCATGTATGACATCCTTTGGTAAAGGGAGAAATTCATTAGTACACATATTGTACCACAGCCTGCAGGTTTATCCAATACCTTGGTATGCCAAAATACCGCGGTCAAAAACCGGCAGGTTTTGACAGTTTGCAGCCTTGACAAATTCGGGGCCCGGCACACCGGGCAGGTTTTGCTTTTGCGGGTAAAATGTGGTAGAATAAGTCGATTGACAGGGGCGCGGGCTGCCCGCCCCGCTAACACCCAACGCCGCAGAAAGGAGGCCGCCATGGAGAAAACCGCGTTTGAGACCGCCCACATGGCGGCGCTGAATCCCCAGCAGAAGGCCGCCGTTGCCGCCGTAGACGGTCCGGTGCTGCTGCTGGCGGTGCCGGGCAGCGGCAAGACCACCGTGCTGATCACCCGCTTGGGCTACATGACCGAGGTCTGCGGCATCGCGCCGGAGTCGATCCTGACAATGACCTACACGGTGGCCGCCACGCAGGAGATGCGCGCCCGGTTTGCCGCGCGGTTCGGGGATGCCGAGGCGGCGCGGATGGAGTTCCGCACCATCAACGGCGTGGCGGCGCGCATTATCGCGCTCTACAGCCGGATGTACGGCCGCACCCCGCCCGACCTGCTGCAGAGCGAGAGTGAGACAACGCCGCTGCTGCTGCAGCTGTGGCAGAGCATCAACCATGAATACGCCGCCGAAAGCACCCTCAAGGAGCTGCGCACGGCCATCACCTACATTAAGAATATGTGCCTGACCGATGCCAAGCTTGACGAGCTGGAGACGGACCTTGAAAATCTGCCGGAGCTGTACCGCGCTTACCAGCAGGCGCTCAAGGCGCGGCACAAGATGGACTACGATGACCAGCTCTGCTTTGCGCTGCAGATCCTGAACGGCGCGCCCGCCGTGGCGGCGGCGTTCCGTAAGCGGTACCGCTATTTCTGCGTGGATGAGTCGCAGGATACCTCCCGCGTGCAGCATGAGATCATCCGGGTGCTGGCGCAGCAGAGCGGCAACCTTTTTATGGTCGGGGATGAGGACCAGAGCATTTACGGTTTCCGCGCGGCTTACCCGCAGGCACTGATGGACTTTGAAAAGACCTACCCCGGCGCGCGGGTGCTGCTGATGGAGGAAAACTACCGCTCGCGGGAACCAATCCTGGCCGCTGCCAACCGCTTTGTGGCGCGCAACCGCTACCGCCGCCCCAAGACCATTGCCCCTACGCAGGGGGCCGGAGAGCCGATCCGGGTCGTGGAGGTGCGCCGCCGCGCTGACCAGCTGGCCTTTCTGTTTGCGGAGGCGCAGCATTGCGAGGTCGAGACCGCGGTGCTGTTCCGCAACCATGAGAGCGCGCTGCCCATCATCGACCTGTGTGAGCGGCGCGGCGTGCCTTACGGCTGCAAGGCGGTCGAGCAGACCTTTTTCACCAACAAGATCGTGCGGGATGTCGCGGATATTTTTGCGCTGGCAGCCCGCCCGGACGATGCCGATACCTTTCTGCGCTGCTATTTCAAGTTCGGTGTACCGGTGACACGGGCACAGGCGCTGTACGCCGCCGGGCAGGCACGCCAGTACGGGCAGGGCTGCTGGACAGCGCTGATCAATGAGGACAGCATCCGCCCGCGCACCCGCGCCGCGATGGCCGAGGTGGCCGCAGGGCTGGCCCGCCTGCCCCGCATGGCGGCGGACGATGCTGTGCGGTTTTTGACCGACCAGCTGGGCTACGGCAAGTATCTGGACAAAAACGGCATGGACCGCGCCAAGTTGGCTGTGCTGGAGATGCTGGGCGCTCAGGAGCCTACGCCCCGGCGGCTGCTCCGGCGGCTGGCGGAGCTGCGCACCATCGTGCAGGAGCATGTCACACCGCCGGGGTGCAAATTTCTGCTCTCCACGATACACTCCGCCAAAGGGCTGGAGTATGACCGGGTGATCCTGCTCGATGTGCTGGACGGCATCCTGCCGGCCAAGCCGGAGCTGTGCTGCCGCACCCCCGCCGAGACGCGCCAGTATGAGGAGGACCGGCGGCTGTTTTATGTGGCGATGACCCGCGCCCGGCAGGAGCTGGTGCTGTTTGACTGCACGGCCGAGCGCTCGTCCTTTGCGCAGGAGGTGCTTTCCGGTCTGCCGGGGCACCGCAGCCGCCCTGATGCCGCCCCCGCAGGGCACCGCCCTGCCCCGGCGGCGGCGCGCAAGCCGCTGCCGCCCGCGGATATGGCGTCGATTACGGCTGTTGGGGCGCGGGTGCGCCATGCGGTGTTTGGCCCCGGCACGGTGGAAAGCGCAGAGGGCGGCCGCGTGACCGTCCGCTTTGCCGCCGGTGCAAGGACACTGGACGCCCGGGTCGTAGCCGACCGACACCTGCTGTGGCCGGAGTGAAAGATATGCGCCTTCCCCTTTTGGGGGAAGGTGCCCGAGGCCCCGACCGAGGGCGGATGAGGGGAAAGTCACCGGATATTACCCGTTAATTGGCTATAAGGCGGACTCTGCCCTCATCAGTCCGCTTTGCGGACAGCTTCCCCCGAGGGGGAAGCCAAAGAGGTACTTTGATGAAAAAAATTCTTCTTCTCGCCACCGGCGGCACGATCGCCAGCCGGCCCACGGCTGCGGGCGGGCTGGCCCCTGCCATCACCTCGGAGGAGCTGCTGGCCTGTGTGCCGGAGCTGGCCGATCTGTGTGCGATTGATGCCGTGCAGCTTTTCAACCTCGATTCCACAAATGTCGGCCCTGCGCAATGGCAGGAGATCGTGCGCAGCATCCGGGAAAACTACGCCGCCTATGACGGCTTTGTCATTGCCCACGGCACCGACACGATGGCCTACACGGCGGCCGCGCTGAGCTACATGATCCAGAACAGCGCCAAGCCGGTCGTGCTGACCGGCAGCCAGAAATCCATCTACAACCGCGACACCGATGCCCGCAACAACCTCTATCGCGCCTTTGTCTACGCCGTGAGCGAGGGTGCATGGGGCGTGCAGCTGGTGTTTGACAACAAGGTCATTCTGGGTACCCGCGCCCGCAAGACGCGGACCCGCAGCTTTGACGCCTTCTCGAGCATCGACTACCCGGAGACTGCCGTTTTCCGCGACACAAGGCTTATCCCCTTCCTGCGGCGGCCGGCCGATCTGCCGCCCGTTCAGTTTTATGAGCAGCTCGACCCCGCTGTCTTTGTGCTGCGGCTGGTGCCGGGTATGCGGGCAGATATTATCCCGCTGCTGGCCCCGCACTACCGTGCGCTTGTGCTGGAAAGCTTCGGCGTGGGCGGTCTGCCGGGCGGTGAGCAGGGCGAAATGTTTGCCGAGCTGCGCCGCTGGTGCGACAGCGGACGGCTGGCCGTGTTTACGACCCAGGTCCCGCATGAGGGGTGCGACCTTGCCGTCTATGAGGTGGGCCGCGCCGTGGGCGAGCTGCCCGGCGTGCTGGAGGCGCACGACATGACCCCCGAGGCCGTGGCCGTCAAGCTGATGTGGGCGCTGGGCCAGACGCAGGACCGTGCCGAGGTCATGCGTCTGTTTGAAACCCCGGTGGAGGTCGATATTATTTAAGCTGTTTTTTTAATACCGCGCTTCGGCCGCTGTCTTTTTGGGACCGCGGCCTTTTGCTTTGCCGAAAAGTGTGCTATAATCCATAAGTAGGAACCAAAAGTACAGGAAGGAGCCTGCCCGTGCAGTATTCTGATGAACATTTGCGCTATCTGCGCCTGCTTTCCCAAAAATACAAGACGGTGGCCGCAGCCGCCAGCGAGATCATCCGCATTGAGGCGCTGCTGCGCCTGCCCAAGGGCACCGAGCATTTTATGAGTGATCTGCACGGCGAGCATGAAGCGTTTGTACATATCCTGAACAGCGCATCGGGCGTTATCCGTGAGAAGATCGACACTGTGCTGGGGCCTGATGTCCCCGCTGAGGAGCGTGCCGAGCTGGCAACGCTGGTCTACTACCCCAACCAGAAGCTGCCGGAATTGAAGGCGCGCCAGCCCGATCTGCACGCATGGTACCGCCTGACGCTGCTGCGGCTGATCGACCTGTGCCGGTTTGTTTCCAGCAAGCACACCCGCGACCATGTGCGCCGCTGCCTGCCCCAGAACTGCGGCTACATTCTGGACGAGCTGCTCCACGCCCATTTTGAGGACCACGACAAGGACCAGTACTACGGTGAGATTATCGAGAGCATCCTGCGCTATGACCGCGCTGACGCCTACATCGTGCGGTTCTGTGATGTCATCAAGCGGCTAGCCGTTGACCGGCTGCATATCGTGGGCGACCTGTTTGACCGCGGCCCGCGCCCCGACCGTATTCTCGACAGCCTGATGGCGCACCATCAGGTGGACATCCAGTGGGGCAACCATGATGTTGTCTGGATGGGGGCCGCTGCCGGCAGCCCGCTGTGCATTATGACGGTGCTGAAAACAACGCTGGCCTACAACAACCTTGACACGCTGGAGGGCGGCTACGGCATCAGTCTGCGCCAGCTCGAGCGCTTTGCCCAGAGCACCTACGCTGACTCCGATGTGTCGCGCTGGATCCCCCACGCCGACCCGCGCACGGCGGCCGGAGACCTGACCGCCGCCGCCCGGATGCACAAGGCCGTGACCGTGATGATGCTCAAGCTTGAGGCGCAGGTCATCGCCCGCAACCCGGATTTTGATCTGCAGGGCCGCGACTTTTTGAACCATATTGATTTTGCAGCAGGCACGGTGGACTACCACGGCACTGTCTATCCACTGCTAGATTGCGACTCTCCCACTGTGGACCCCGCCGCGCCGACCACGCTCACCGCCGAGGAGGCGCATGTCATCGCCGGGCTGGTGCGCAGCTTTGCCGAGAGTGAGCGTCTGCAGCGCCATGTGCAGTTCCTCTACGCGCACGGCGCGTTTTACAAGATCTGCAACGGCAACCTGCTCTACCACGGCGCCGTACCGATGACCGAGGATGGTGCCTTTGCCGCCATCCGGTTTGAGGGGGTGGCGCGCAGCGGCAAGCAGCTGTTTGACTATTGCGACCGCCGTGCCCGGCAGGGCTACAGCGCGCCGCCGGGCAGCCCGGCGCGGCTGGCCGGGCAGGACTTTTTGTGGTATCTGTGGTGCGGTGCCAAATCGCCGCTTTTCGGCCGCAGCGCCATGACGACCTTTGAACGGCTCTACATTGCCGACCCTGCCGCCCACCGGGAGATCAAGGACCCCTACTACAAGCATATCGCCGCGCTGGACACGGCCGAGCGCATTTTGCGGGAGTTCGGCCTTGCGGGTGCAGGCTGCCACATCGTCAACGGCCATGTGCCGGTCCGTGCCATCGAAGGGGAAAGCCCCATCAAGGGCGGCGGGCGCTTGTTGGTGATTGACGGCGGGTTCTGCCGCGCTTACCACGAGCGCACCGGTATTGCGGGGTACACGCTGGTGTATTCCAGCCACGGCATGAGCCTGCGCACCCACCAGCCATTTGAAAACACCGCCAAAGCAGTGCAGGAAAACCTGGATATTTTGTCCCGCGTGGATGTGGTGGACGATAACCACACCGACCGCGTTCTGGTGGAACATGTGGACGAGGGCGCCAATCTGCACGCCCAGGTGGCCGACCTCCACCGCCTCATCTCCGCCTACCGTACCGGCCTGATCAAAGAACAGCCGACGAAAGATACGATCTGGTAGCGATTACGGGGATTTTCCGGTTTTTTTAAAAAAAAGGCTTCGGCGAAAAAACTTTAATTATAATAGAATATAGAATAAATCGAAAACAGCCGCAGCGGCAGGGAGTCATTCCCCCACCGCTGCGGCTATTTTATTTGTAGGTTCGTTTGGTTCATCTGTAGGGACGATGGGCCTTACCTAATATTCCGCCATCCGGCAATAAGGCAAACGTCCGCAGGCGCACAATGTGCGCCCCTATGGGTGAGATATGCGTTTATTGCCCGTTGTGCACAATAAAACAATCTGTAGGGAACGGTCTTGACCGTTCCGGGGACATATTTGCATATGCCGTGATGAGATTTCCTGCAGGACTTGTCATACGGTGCGGTAATGACAACACGGCCAATTATTTTGCAAATGTGCAATAAATTTTACGCCCGTCCGGGACGTCGAGGACGCCGTCCCCTACAAATTGGGAAAGATTTGGCACAGGATCTGCAAAGCGTGCCAAGGCGTGGTTTCGGCGTGGTCGGGTGACCACGCCCTGCAAGGCCCATCTCCAATTCCTAATTTCTCATTTCTAATTCCTAATTATCCCCTAACTCCTAACTGATATTGTATCACTCGTGCCCGGCAAACTCAACAAACACAACAGGCAGGCTGCCTGCGGGGTTGCGGGCAGCCTGCCTGGAAAAAGCAGGGATAAGTCTTTAGGCAATACCGCATAATTCTAAGTGCCGATACGGCGAGCGAGGTGCGGCA
>OGGB01002575.1_pt1 | contig 10125 bp, 10 predicted proteins | sample 1571111 | NCBI WGS metagenome assembly OGGB01 (sample SAMEA2582067, study PRJEB24529) | metagenome | biome: Human gut stool | place: China | collected 2011
GATTCCAGTTGTTTTTACGCAACTGTAATCCCTTGGTAATATCAGTGTTGTACAAGGCTAATCTATTGGAAAATAAGAGCTAAAAGACCTTACGCTTTTTCTTCTTTTGATAGATATTCCAAAGCGTTCAGTTCGGTCCTTAAGGCTCTCTTTGTTATAATAATAAAAAAAGATTGAGGTGACATGATGTATCAAACAACAATTAAAGGTGACAAACGTTTCCATTCGCTTTCAGAGGGTTACGGAGCACCTGTGGAACTTTTTGGCTATACGGAAGATGGGGAAACACCGATGAGCTTGGTCAATATTGCCTTGGCTTCCTGCGTGACTATGTGTCTACAGAGCTATTTTGCCAAGTATCAGGGAATCGAGGAGCTTACTATTCAAGTTGATTCCAACTATGAAGAAGACCATTTCACTCTGGCCATTCATTTACCTGAGGATCTGATTTTGGAAAATGAGCAAGAACTCTTGGCTTTTGTGGATAATTTTTGCCGAGTGAAGAAGCTTTTTCGTGAAGATATTCAGGTTGATATTAGCTTAGCCAAATAAGCTTACTATCCTTTATGAACTTCGTGTTATACTAGTAGATAAAGACGTGTCATTTCACTAGGTGTGGAATGAGCAACAATAGGAGGGCTTGCAATGCAAGACAAACTACATGAAATCCGTGTGTTTGAGAATTTTCAAGAAGAACTATTTGAAACGGGACATGTCATCGTGACAACTAAGGTGGTTGAGAAGTCCCTGAATTATTTTGGTAATGCTCATGGGGGTTATTTGTTTACGCTTTGTGATCAGGTCGCAGGGCTTGTGGCCATTTCAACAGGTGACTATGCGGTGACGCTTCAGTCTAATATCAATTATCTCAAGGCAGGGCATTTGTCTGACCAACTCAAAATCGAAGGATTGTGTGTTCATAATGGTAAGACGACTAAGGTGGTGGAAGTTGTCATTACTAATCAGGAAGAGAAAATTCTTACAAGGGCTACATTTACCATGTATGTGACAGGCTCGGTCGAGGAATAGAAAAGGAGCGTTTATGTCAGATTTTCAAACCATGGATGACTTTGCGGTCTTTGTTAATGACTACCTGACACCAGACCAATTGAGCGTTCAAGCCTATTCTTATGCGTCAGATCAGCAGGAACTCTCTCTTCTTGTGACCATTGATGATTATGAGATGATGTGTCGTTGGCATGCTGTCTGGACTTTTTCAGGGTTACACCAGGCCTTCTTTCAGTCTGTAATGGACTTGGATAACAGCTTTTCTATTGATAGTGATAGCTTGGCTATGAAGGTGCGTTTAAGGAATCAAGAGCTCTTGTTTCAAGCAAAGGGGCTTGAGATGGTGGTTGTCGATTTGCCTGAGCCCCTTTTTCGTTTAGCTGATGTGTCTTTTAACGAAGGAGGAAAGCACTTTACCTACCTTTGTGAAGATCAAAGTGTCACAGCAGAAGATTGGGTATTGGTTCCTATAGGTTCAGGTAATGCTGAAAAAGAAGCATTTGTAGAAAAGATTTCTTATGTCCTAGCGGATGAGGTTCCAGTTGAACTGACAAAGCTGAAGAAGGTGATTCAAAAGCTGGATTTAGTAACTGTTCGTTATGATGTGAAGGTTGTTCGAAAGGGATTTTTGAGTTTTTCAGGGATGGCTTTTGAAGGCGAGGAACTAGGTAAGCCAACAGACTTCCTTTGGGTACCCTTTTTGGCAGAACAAGATGATTTGGCTGTTCCTACCTATGGTATTCGGATCAATGATGGCAGTCGTAAGACTTATGTAACAGCCTTGGCTGGTGAGGATGATAGTATGGAAATGATTGCTCTTGCACCGGCTACTTATGCGGTTTTTAAACTTAGAGGGCCTGCAACAGCAGCAGTTTGGGAGAGTTTTCATTATGCTAAGAAACATTTTGAAATGATTGCTCAGCCAACTGTAGAGGTTTATCCACCAGGGAATCGTCAGGCTGAAGATTATGAGATGGAAGTTTGGATTCCAATAAAGGAGGAAGTATAGATGCGTCTGGATAAGTTTTTGGTTGATTGTGGTGTTGGTAGTCGCAGTCAAGTCAAGACCTTTCTCAAAAAGAAGCAAGTGACCGTAAATGGTCAGGTGGAGACGTCACCTAAGACTCAGATTGATGAGAATCAAGACCAGATTGCTTTTCAAGGTCAAGCATTAACACACGAGACCTTTGTTTACTATCTTTTAAATAAGCCTCAGGGTGTCATTTCAGCGACGGAGGATGCCCGTCACAAGACAGTACTTGATTTACTGGATGATACAGCTAGACATAAGCAGGTCTTTCCTGTTGGTCGTTTGGATATTGATACTCACGGTCTCCTGCTTTTGACTAATAATGGCGATTTAGCTCACGCCATGCTGTCTCCAAAGAAACATGTGGATAAGATTTATCAGGCTAAGGTGGATGGAATCATGGATCAGGAGGATATTCTGGTTTTTGAAAAAGGAATTGAACTCAAAGATCACTCTTGCCAACCAGCTAAACTAGAGATTATTTCAGTAGATAGGGCTACTGGGACTAGCCTAGTTCAGATTACCATTGCTGAGGGAAAATTCCATCAGGTTAAGCGTATGGTAGCTGCTTGTGGTAAGGAAGTGACAGAGTTACAACGTCTGAGCATGGGGCCTTTAAGCCTGCCAGATGATTTAGAACTTGGTGCTTGGCGGCGTTTGACCGAGGAGGAGTTGGAAGCTTTAGCAGTTTTTGGAATTCCTTTGGCTTAAGCTAGTCTAAGAGTTGCGAAATAGGCAGATTTTTGTTACTATTATTGTGAAATATTAGAAGAAAAAACGAGGTAAATTCAAGTGGCATTTGGAGATAACGGACCACGTAAGAAATCATTTTTTGAACGTCTAACAGTATTGGTCGTTTTGATTATGCTATTAGTAACAGTTGGGGCATTGATTTTCCAAGCAGTCGCAGCTGTCCTTTAAGACGCTATCAAGCGTTTTTTTGTGTATGTCGGAAATTCTTTCGTTTGTGATTGAATTTATACATGGCATACAAATCAGAAAGAGAGAAATATAGATGAGTATGTTTTTAGATACAGCCAAGATTAGTGTCAAAGCTGGTCGTGGTGGAGACGGGATGGTCGCCTTCCGTCGTGAGAAATATGTACCCAATGGCGGTCCTTGGGGCGGTGACGGTGGTAAGGGTGGCTCAGTCATTTTCAAAGTTGATGAAGGCCTGCGTACCCTTATGGATTTCCGTTATAATCGTAAATTCAAGGCTAAGAATGGCGAAAAAGGGATGACCAAGGGAATGCACGGTCGAGGCGCTGAAGACCTCATCGTTAGTATCCCGCCTGGTACGACAGTTCGTGATGCTGAGACAGGCAAGGTTATTACTGATATGGTTGAGGATGGCCAAGAGTTTGTTGTCGCACACGGTGGACGTGGTGGACGTGGAAATATCCGTTTTGCGACACCTCGTAACCCTGCTCCTGAAATCGCTGAAAATGGTGAACCAGGAGAAGAACGTGAACTTCAATTGGAATTGAAGATTTTGGCTGATGTTGGTTTGGTTGGTTTCCCATCCGTTGGTAAATCAACGATTCTCAGTGTGGTAACAGCAGCAAAACCAAAGATTGGTGCCTATCACTTTACGACAATCGTTCCTAACTTGGGGATGGTTCGTACCAAGTCAGGTGAGAGCTTTGCCATGGCTGACCTTCCAGGATTGATTGAGGGGGCTAGTCAGGGTGTTGGTTTGGGAACACAGTTCCTTCGCCACATTGAGCGTACACGTGTTATCCTTCATGTGATTGATATGTCAGCGAGTGAAGGGCGTGATCCTTACGAGGATTATCTTCAAATTAACAAAGAGTTGGAAACTTACAACCTTCGCTTGATGGAACGTCCACAAATTATTGTGGCTAATAAGATGGACATGCCTGAGGCTGAGGAAAACTTGAAAGAGTTTAAGGAAAAATTGGCTGCTAACTATGATGAATTTGATGAGTTGCCACAAATTTTCCCAATTTCAAGTTTGGCTCACCAAGGTTTGGAAAATCTTTTGGAAGCTACTGCTGAACTACTTGATCAAACAGATGAATTCTTGCTCTATAACGAAGATGATATGGAACAAGAGGAAGTTTACTATGGCTTTAACGAAGAAGAACGTCCATTTGAAATCAGTCGTGACGATGATGCTTCATGGGTACTTTCTGGTGAAAAACTTGAAAAACTCTTTGTCATGACTAACATGGAACGTGATGAATCTATTATGAAATTCGCTCGTCAATTACGTGGTATGGGAGTCGATGAAGCGCTTCGTGAACGTGGCGCCAAGGATGGGGACATTGTTCGTATTGGTAACTTCGAATTTGAGTTTGTGGATTGACGTTGAAAGACTCTCTAAGTGCTGAAGCACAAGATAGTCTACGGCAGCCGCTATGGCGGTCTGCCTATCAACCTCACTAACTACGTAAAGTCGGTATAATCGACCGACTTTCCTTCGTGTCGTAACCGAGCAAGACTCTCTAAGTGCTGAAGCACTTGATAGTCTAGGCCAATTGCTATGGCGGTCTGCCAAGCAACCTTACTAACTACGTGAAGTTGGCGAATTTAAAATTATTGAAATAAGAGGTTTACAATGGGAGATAAACCGATATCCTTCAGGGATAAAGATGGAAATTTTGTTTCTGCGGCCGATGTTTGGAATCCAAAGAAACTTGAAGAACTCTTTACGCGCTTAAATCCTAACCGAAAACTCCGTCTTGAGCGTGAACGCTTGGCAAGGGAAGAAGCAGCAAAACACCCTGAATTAAATGAAGAAACAGAGCAAGTCTAGCACTTGCTCTGTTTTTCTTATCCAAAATGGCAATCAAAAACAGCTACTTCAGTCGAAGTAGCTGTTTTAATGATTAGGCGTTTAGAACCTTGTCCAAGAATTCTTTCAAACGTGGGTGTTGTGGGTTATCGAAGATTTGATCTGGAGTACCATCTTCGAGGAACTCACCGTCCGCAGTAAAGATTACTCGGTTGGCAACTTGACGAGCAAATCCCATTTCGTGAGTAACGATAATCATGGTCATACCTTGCTCTGCCAATTCTTTCATAACGTTAAGAACGTCTCCGACCATTTCAGGGTCAAGGGCAGAAGTAGGTTCGTCAAAGAGCATGATATCAGGATTCATTGCCAAACCACGTGCAATCGCCACACGTTGTTTTTGTCCACCTGATAGGCTATCTGGCATTGCATCTGCCTTGTCAGCAAGTCCCACACGATCAAGAAGATCCATAGCTAATTTATCAGCTTCTTCCTTATTCATACGTCCGAGTTCAACAGGTGCAAATGTCACGTTTTCAAGGACTGTCATGTGTGGGAAGAGGTTGAAATGTTGGAAGACCATCCCGATATTTTCTCGGGCTTTGTCAAGGTCTGTCTTAGGATCTGATAATTCATAGCCATCAACGACTACCTTACCAGATGTCACTGTTTCAAGTAGGTTAAGCGTACGAAGGAAGGTTGATTTACCTGAACCTGAAGGACCGATGATACATACAACGTCACCTTCGTAGAATTTGGCGTCAATGCCTTTAAGGACTTCATTGTCGCCGTATGATTTGTGCAAGTCCTGCACATCGATTTTCAATTCAGCCATTATTTAAGTCTCTTTTCTAGTCGTTTAGCCAATTTCGTCAAGCATGTGATGATGACCAAGTAAAGGATGGCCAAGATCGCATACATACGGAATGATTGGTAGTTACGAGCAATGATGATTTTACCAGTTTGGAAGAGTTCAACCAAACCGATAGCTGATACGATAGTCGTATCTTTCAATGAGATAACAAATTGGTTGATGAAGTTTGGCAACATCAAGCGAACCGCTTGTGGCAAGATAACCTTACGCATTGTTGTATTGTAAGGGACACCCAAGCTTCGGCTGGCTTCCATCTGACCAATAGGAACAGCTTCGATACCACCACGTACAATTTCGGCAATATAAGCACCACCGTTAAGTGAGAGGGCAATTGTCGCTGCCACAAAGTCATTGATTGGTGATTGGTGACCAGTGATATTTTCAATCAAGTTTGGAATACCCCAATAGATGAAGGCTGCAACGATCATCAATGGGATACCACGGACAACGTCAACGAAGACTTGTGAAATCACACGAAGGGTCTTGTTTGGTGCAACTGCCATCATACCGAAGATGACACCGATAATCATGGCAATCGCAAATGAAAGAAGGGTCAATCCAATAGTGATACCAAGACCTTGAAGAAGTTGGTGGTAGTTGTTTTTAATTAAGCCAACAATTGTTGTTTCATCAACAGCTTTGGTTGAGCTCTTTTCTTTAGATTTGTTATTGTCAAGGTATTTGTTGATAATCTTATCGTAAGTACCGTCTTTAACAATAGCAGCCAAACCATTGTTGAACATTGTAATCAATTCAGGGTTAGTCCCTTTTTTAACAGCAAACCCAACTTCACCAGTAGAGATTCCCTTAATAGGTGTTTCAAAGTTACGTCCTTGTTGGATAGCGTAAAGAAGAACAGCTTCGTCATCCATAAGGGCATCGATTGAACCAGAGTTCAAGCTGTCATACATAGTAGAAGCTTCATCGTATGCACGAAGCGTGAAGCCATACTTATCGGCATTTTCTTCTAACCAAGAGTAAGAAGATGTTCCGTTTTTGGCACCAATAGTCTTACCTTTGAGGTCTTCGTATTTCTTAACGTTAGAGCCTTTTTTCACAGCCAAACGAATGTTTGAAGTGTAGTAAGGATCTGAGAAATCAAAGATTTGTTTACGGGCATCCGTGATGGTCATACCAGCCAATACCGCATCGGCTTGGCTAGATTGAACGGCATTAAGGGATGCATCGAAACCAGGGTTGGTTAATTTGACATTGAAACCTTGGTTTTTAGCAATAGCATTGATGATGTCAACGTCGATACCAACATACTTACCAGAACCATTTTGATATTCAAATGGTGCAAATGATGAGTCCATTGAGATGGTGTAAGTTTCCTTGGCAGGAGTTGCTTTTGTATTAGCATCACCAGTCAATTTAAGATCTGCTGAAGGTTTTGAAGAAGATTTTGATGAGTTACCCAACCATTTTTTCATGATTTTGTCGTAGGTACCATCTTTCTTCATAGCTTTAAGAGCTTCGTTGAATTCCTTGATGAGGTATTCGTATTTGCCCCCTTTTTTCACAGCGAAGGCAAAGCTACCGATAGATTCAGGCTTAATATTGATGGCATAGTCTTTACCTTGACCAATAGCGTATTGAACAACAGGTGTGTCGTCCATGGCTGCATCAACGGAACCAGAATCCAAACTATTGTTCATCAAATCACTGGTGTCAAATGTTTTAACAGTGAAGCCATACTTGCTTGCGTTTTTATCAAGCCATGATTGGGCAGCAGTACCGTTTTTAACACCGACTGTTTTACCCTTCAATTGTTTGTAGTCACTGATTTTATCACTACTACGTGTGTAGATAACAATGGATGTGTCGTAATAAGTGTCTGAGAAAGTGAAGACTTTCTTACGGGCATCGGTAACAGTCGTACCGGCCATAAGGGCATCGGCCTGTCCTGCTTGTACCGCATTAACGGCTGCATCAAAACCAGGGTAGGTTTGGTTAACATCCCATTTTTCACGTTTGGCAACTTCGTTGATAATATCAACGTCGATACCCTTGTAGGTCTGATCAGAGTCTTTGAATTCAAATGGGGCATAGGCTGTATCTGAAACAACTGAAATCGTGCTAGCAGATGCTTTAGCTCCGAAAACAAAGAAAACTGACATGGCACTCAAAAAGAGTGTCAGAAGTTTTTTCTTCATTATAAAAAGTTCTCCTTTATAAAATACCTTCCTATTTTATCAAAAAAAGCCTTTGTTATCAAACTTTGAGAGGTTTGATGTTAGAAAATATAACAAGATTCGTCAATTATGAGAGTTATATAAGAAGAAGTTGACAAGCCTATGTCAATTCGTTACACTGGAATCTAACACAAGTAAGGTTTGTAACAGGAGTTATTTAAATGAAAAAACGTATGTTTGAGAAATATACTAGACTATATGATAAAGTCCCAAGTTGGCTGATGATTATGCTCTCTTGCCTTATTGCTACTGGTTTTGTCCTTATAGGTGGACTGTTAGCAGGTTTTGTTGTAGGAATTCCGGTAGCCCTTGTCCTCTTTGTCATGATGCTAAATGGTAGTGTGCAACCGCAGGATATTAATGCAATCGCCTTTAAGTTATTCTCATCTGAGTATTTTGAACTGGGTGTTTTTGCCTTTACTGCTCTGATCGTCTTTTTCTGGGTCAAAGTTGTTGAAAAACGCTCCATTCGTTCCCTTGGATTCTTTAGAGGCTCTATTTGGTGCCATATGCTCAAGGGCTGGGGATTTGGGACTCTACTCTTGTTAGTGAGTTTCCTCGGGACTTATTTACTTGGTGGTTTAGAATTTGTAAGAGTAGATTTTTCTCAGAGAACCCTCCTATATATACTATCCCTAATACCTTTCTGGTTTATCCAAGGTGGAACCGAGGAGCTGGTGACTCGTGGTTGGTTGCTTCAGACAGTTACTAATAAATTGAACCTTTCTTGGGGAATTGCTATTTCAAGTTCTCTCTTTTCAATGCTACACATGGGAAATCAAGGGGTTACCGCCTTGTCTCTTATCAGTATTGTTTTAGTAGGGGTTCTCATGGCCCTTTACATGCTCAAGACAGATAATATCTGGGGTGTCGCTGCCATTCACGGTGCTTGGAACTTTGCGCAAGGAAATCTAGTTGGCGTGGCAGTTAGTGGACGGGATGCAGGCGGTAGCTTATTGCATTTTCAGGCCAGGTCAGGCGTTCCTGATTGGTTGTCAGGTGGAGCCTTTGGTCTAGAAGGAAATATCGTTACTTGTCTCGTTCTCCTGATAGGTATCGTCATCCTCCGATTACAATTGAAAAAAGAAAATTTTTAAGGCTGAGTTCTAAAGACTCGGTCTTTTTACTTCTATGTTAAAATAGAAGAAACACTTGGAGGGGACAATATGATAGTTAAGCTTGATAGGGTCATGTTGAAATTGAAAATAGTGGTTGGCCTTATATTTTCCGTCTTGTCTTTATGGATTCTTTGTCCTGAGCTTATTAGAGGTTCTCTCCGTGAAAATCCAGTCAAGCAGTTCCTTGCTGTCATTGTTTTATTTTGGCTTTTATTTTCCATTATTCTTCTCATAGACGGTATCGTAAATCTCAAAGGTCATGGTAACCTCTTGGAACTTGATGACAATTTCTTGACCTACTACGGCCAAGCATTTGGACGGAAAACCTTTGACATTCCCTTATCCGAGATTGAGTTTGTCAAGAAAGCTTGGACAACACGGATGGAGGATATTGAACGCTCTTCGACGGTGAGATATTCTTTGAAACGCATTGAGCATGTCTTCGACTATGATGCCGAAGTTGATGATAAAAAGAGGTACCAGGTTTTGCTTGTCTTCTTCAAAAATGGTGAGACAGCTGTTACCTATGACAAAAAGCTTGGTCATCAATCACGGAAGAAACGTGCCTATGTCGCTAAGATGCGAATGATTCAAATTCCGCTTACAAGTGGGGAAATCTTCTCCGACCAAGAGATGAATGATTACATAAATGAAAGGAAAAACCATGATAGATAGAAAAGAAGACAACCAATTTCATTTGGTTTCTAAATATGAACCTTCTGGGGACCAACCCCAGGCCATTGAAACTATAGTTGATAATATCGAAGGTGGCGAAAAGGCTCAAATTTTAAAGGGGGCGACAGGGACAGGTAAGACCTATACCATGAGTCAGGTCATCCAGCGCGTGAATAAACCAACCTTGGTTATCGCCCACAATAAAACCTTAGCAGGTCAGCTTTACGGAGAATTCAAGGAGTTTTTCCCAGACAATGCTGTAGAATACTTCGTTTCCTACTACGATTTCTATCAGCCAGAGGCCTATGTGCCATCATCAGATACCTATATTGAAAAAGATAGCTCTGTCAATGATGAAATTGATAAGCTCCGTCACTCAGCAACATCAGCCCTATTGGAACGCAATGATGTGATCGTTGTGGCTTCTGTTTCTTGTATTTACGGTTTGGGTTCGCCCAAAGAATATG
>OGGB01002600.1_pt1 | contig 10051 bp, 7 predicted proteins | sample 1571111 | NCBI WGS metagenome assembly OGGB01 (sample SAMEA2582067, study PRJEB24529) | metagenome | biome: Human gut stool | place: China | collected 2011
TTTCTGTAGCTCTTTGTAATGTTTTTTCAGAGCTTCTGTTTTTTCGACCGTCTTTTTTCCGTTTCTTGAGCCACGGCACGGTTTGCTGTCAGAAGAATCCCATATGGAATCAAAATAAGTCTGAAGCTGGGACATAGAAGTGTTTTGCATATTTTTGCCCGGATCTGTTTCGTAAACAAACAGCTCCTTGTCGATGTTTTTTCCTTTTGAATAATCTCCGAGAAACAGGTTTGTTGTGTTGCGTCCGCCAAGTGTATACATCTGGTCATCGATGATCAGATATTTGTCATGAAGGCGGGCCTGCATATCCCATGGTTTCAAAAAATTCACAGGATTATAAATGCGGACCTGAGCGTTTTTATGAGCGTCTAAAGCAAGAAACCACGGATTGTGCTGTACATCCATAAATCCGCTGATTCCATCGACGATAACACGGATATCGACGCCCCGGTCCGCGGCGTTTAGTAAGGCGGAAAGAATATCCTGCCCCGCCTCATCATCGTTAAAATCAAAGGTCGATAAAATGATGGATTTTTCTGCTTCTTCGATCATACCGAGCCGATACAAAAGAGCGTCGTTATTATCAGTGATGTAGGCGATGCGCTCTGTCCCGGATGTGTCGGAATAATATTCGGCTGCCGCATCTTTTTCTTTGTATTCTTCCGATACAGTTTTATGCGGCAGATAAGGAACAGTAAGGAGGATAATATAAATAAGGATTAAGATAAGTACAATGTATTTCCATGAAATATGTTTTGCGAGAAAAGAAAAACTGTTTTTCATATTTTCGTAAAATCTCCTTTCTTTTGGAATAAGATAGCACATTTTTTTAAAAGGGGCAATTCATTAAGACAAAACGACAACGCGTTAGTAACATGGGGTGACACGGGATAAATGTATGCATTTTAATTCGATTTTTATTTTAACGAATTTTATTCACACTTTAAAGTGTTGAAGTAAACAAAAAGTTGTGATATACTGTATCCATATTTGCAGTGCGCCTGTTTTGAGAGCGCATGATCATGGAGGGAGAAAAGATGGAAAGAAGAATTAACGGACATACAAGGCTTTACGCGCTGATCGGTTCACCGGTAGGCCATTCGGGGTCTCCGGCTATGTACAACTACAGTTTTGAAAAGCTAGGGATCGATGCGGCGTATCTTGCGTTTGACATACCGCTGGAGAAAACAAAAGATGCGATTGACGCATTCCGCACATTAAACGTAGGCGGTTTTAACATAACGATGCCGAACAAAACCGCGGCGGCACAGCTTGTAGACAGATTGTCCCCTGCGGCGGAACTTGTCGGAGCGTGTAACACCGTCGTTGTGGAAGAGGACAAAACGATGACAGGGCATATTACAGACGGGATCGGATTTGTCCGCAATCTGAAGGAACAAGGAGTCGGGATAGAGGGAAAGAAGATCGTTTTGCTTGGTACAGGCGGAGCGGCGACTGCGATCGCAGTACAGGCGGCGCTTGATAAAGCGTCAGAGATTGCGATATTTAACCGGAAGGATGAATTTTTCGCAAACGGAGAAAAAACGGTAGAAAAGATTAAAAAAGCAGTACCGTCGATGAAAAAAATCTATATTGAAGATATTGATGATGAGAAAAAATTAGGAGAAGCTATCGCCGGAAGCGATCTTTTGATCAATGCAACACGCGCCGGAATGAGTCCTTTGGAAAACGTGCTTCCCGTTCCGGAAGAATTACTTCATAAAGATCTGGCTGTTGCGGACGTCGTGTATAATCCGAGAGAGACGCTGCTTATAAAAAAAGCAAAAGAGGCAGGCTGTAAAGCCGCAGTCGGAGGAATCGGGATGCTGCTCTGGCAGGGAGCTGCGGCGTTTGAACTGTTTACAGGAAAAGAAATGCCGGCACAGGAAGTGATGGAACTTTTCTTTTCCTGAAAAAGTATCGTGACAGCTCTTACAGATTGTATGTGTGAGCCGATATAAAAGATTTCTTTATCGCATAAACGTATCGATCACATGGAGTACGCCGTCTTCGTCATTGGAACGAGTGATGAAGTCGGCGGTTTCTTTTATGATCGGCTGTGCGTTTTCCATGGCGACTCCAAGACCGGCATATTCGATCATGGACAGATCGTTGAAGCCGTCGCCGCAGCAGATCATCTCATTAGCGGTCAGACCGATGCTGTTTAACAGCTTTTGGAGAGACTGCGCTTTGTCAATGTTTTTCGGCATGATCTCCAAGAAAAACGGTTCGGAAAGATAGATATTTAAAAGCCCGTGGTACTGCTTGCGGAGCGGTTCGATCATCGTTTCAAGTGTTTTCGGATCGCCGCAGATGAGCAGCTTATTTACCGGGAAATCAAGGGCGGATGGAAAGTCGTCCGTTGGAACAATTTCCATATTGTTTATTCCCGATTCTATTTCTACATATTTGTTCGGACAAATCCCTGAGAAAATATGAGTGTCATCGTAAGAGATGATATCCAGTCCCGGAAATGTCTTTACGTATTCCCAGACCGGACGGATGATTTCTTTTGGGATCGTTTTATTGTAAATGATCTCGCCTGTGGAACATTTTGTAATACGTGCGCCGTTAAAGGAGAGCATGTATCCGCCGAAAGTATCCATCTGAAGTTCTTTTGCAAGAGGCGCAACACCGTTGATCGGCCGCCCGCTGGCAAGAACGACAGTGCGGCCGGCTTCCTGAATCTCAAGAAGCGCCTGTTTTGTCGGCGCGGTAATTTCCTTTTTTGAATTGGTCAAAGTGCCGTCCAGATCAAGGACGAGAACCTGATATTTCATAATCCTTCTCCTATGCTTTATCAAAATATAATATTATTGCTGTAAAAATTCGACGATTTCCGGAAACTCCATTCCGTGTGAAGCCTTTACAAGTACGGTATCGCCTTCTTTTAAAAGTTCTTTCGCCTCGCGCAGAAAATCTGCCTTTGTGGCGAAATGGCAGATCTGAGTCGGAAAATGCGCAGAAGACGAAGGCGTCTCTTCGGTATGTTCTGCGTTTTTTTGCTGCTCAAGATATTCCAACGCTCCGTCTGCCGCCGACTTCATCAAACTGCCGATGCAGATCAAAACATCGATGCCTTTTCTGACGGCGTGAATGCCGACTTCGCGGTGCATCTGTTTTTCGTTTTCTCCGAGTTCAAACATATCTCCGAGTATTGCTGCTTTGCGAGTATCTGCAAAGGCAAGAACATCGAGAGACGCTTTCATAGAAGTAGGGTTTGCGTTGTAGCAGTCGTCGATGATCGTAAAATGGGGCGCACGGATCAGGTTATTGCGTCCGGCAATCGGAACATTTGCTTCGATTCCTGCGCAGATTTCCCTGTCTGTCATACCAAGAGCGTATCCGACTGCGGTAGCCGCAAGCGCGTTGTACACCATGTGAGCGCCCGGGATGTTGATATGTGCCGTAAAAGAAGAATTTGGTGTGAAAAACTGTGCGTCCGTTCCGTTTAAACCTTTGCCGGAAATATTTTCGGCGTGAAAACCGCAGCTTTCATCAAGACCGAAGTAGACAGGCGTGATTCCGTTTTCGGGAGAATATCCGCGCAGTTTGTCATCGTCTCCGTTTAAGATTATTGTTCCGTTTTCATTCATATAAGCAAACATTTCTGTTTTTGCTTTTAAGATCCCGTCTCTTGAACCTAGATTTTCCATATGGGCGACACCGATATTTGTGAGAACGCAGATGTCCGGCCGGGCAACTTTCGCAAGGCGCGTCATCTCTTCGAAGCCGCTGATCCCCATCTCAAGAACCGCGATTTCATGTTCCTTACGGAGGTTGAAAACAGTAAGAGGAAGCCCAATCTCATTGTTAAAGTTTCCTTCTGTTTTCAGAACCGAATATTTTTGTGACAGGACAGAGGCGATCATTTCTTTTGTGCTCGTTTTTCCGACGCTTCCCGAAATGCCTACAACTTTGATATCAAGGGAACGCCGATAGTGTTCTGCGATATCTTTTAAAGCCTGTTCACATGACGCCACTTTAATATAAGAATAAGGAACATCTCCGAGATCTTCTTCGGAAACGGCGCAGAGCGCTCCTTGTTCCATTACTTTCGGAATAAAGGAATGTCCGTCGACGCGTGCCCCCCGGATCGCGATAAACAGACTGTCTTTTTCTGCTTTACGGCTGTCGATGACGACGCTGCTTACTTCACGGGGGAGAAATTCAGATCCGCCGTAGTATGTACCGCCGCAGGCTGCGGCAATTTCCTGTAATGACATATATTTCATAAGATAGCTCCTGCCTTTCTTAAACAACATGTATTAATAACGCGCTTCTAACGATTTTTTGATGATCAGTTCACACAGATCGCCGTATTCGATTCCTGCCGCTTTCGCTTCTTTCGGCAGCAGGCTGGCTGCGGTCATGCCCGGCAGAGTGTTCATTTCCAGACAGTAAAGATTTCCTTTTTCATCCAGAAGAAAATCGGCGCGGCTGTATACGTTGAGTTTCAGCGCACGGAATGCTTTTACGGTAAGTTCCATCATCCGGGAAGCTGTCTCTTCGGGAATGTCCGCAGGGCATACTTCTAAAGTCGCGTCCGCCTGATATTTATTCGCATAATCGAAAAATCCTGTTTTCGGTATGATTTCGATCGGAGGAAGCGCCTCGTTGTCAATTACGCCACATGCAAATTCACGTCCTTTTATATACTCTTCTACAACGACTTCATCCTCATAGAAAAAGGATTTTTCCAAAGCTTCTGCATATTCTTCTTCTGTACTGACGATATATACCCCGATGCTCGAACCTCCAGAACATGGTTTTATAACGACAGGAAGGGAAAGACCTGTTAAAGCAAGAGAGCGGTCTTTTGATTTCTTGTGAATGGTAACGCCTGCCGGCGTGTCGATGCCTGCCTGGAGAAAGACTTGTTTTGTCAGTCCTTTATCCATAGCGACGGCGCAGCCGAGAGAATCGGGACCTGTGTAGCGGATACCGAGCAGGTCAAAAGTAGCCTGAAGTTTTCCGTTTTCTCCTTCACCGCCGTGAAGTCCGAGAAATGTGATATCTGCCAGACGACATAATTCAATGACGTTTGGTCCTAAGAAACAGTCGGATTGATCAGGCCGGGATGCTTTTACAGCGGCAAGATCAGGTTCTTCACAACTGATGTTTTTCGCAATCTCAAGACCGTGACCGGGAAGGGTAAATACGTCTTCCAAATGTTCGGGAGCGTGTTCCAGCCCTAAAAATACGTCAAGAAGAAAAGCGTCATGACCTTTTTCGATTAATGTACGGCAGATGCCGGCGGCAGAAGCAAGAGAAACGTCTCTTTCAGTGCTTAGTCCTCCGGCGAGTACGATGATTTTCATAATTGTTTATACTCCTTTGATTTCGAGATATTCGTTTTTGTTTATTTGATTTTCAGATATTCGTTTAGTTTCATTAAATTATAATATGGAACGTTTCGGTTAAGTCGTCTAAGTCGTCGATCTGATATAGATTCATAAGAGAGTTGTTCCTATCGGTTTACGTTATTTAACAGTTCGGTTTTTGTATCATAAAGTCTTTGTGAAAGGTCTACATATACTTTGTGCGGGTTAAAGAGACGCTTTGTCTCATCCCACAGAGTATTTTTCTCCTGTTCGCAGAAAGAGGCAATCTCTTTTACGGACGGAGAAGTGTATTTACATTCACCACGGATAAAGATCGGTTTTAAAATCTCTTTCATTGTATATGTGCCGCCTTCAAGCCGTGTCTTTTTCCATGTGGAATTCGGATCAAAAAGAAGCAGATCTTCAGAAGTATCGTAAGTTTCATCTGCAAAACAGATTAGATCGGCGCGGATTTTTCCTGTATCTTTATCATAAATGCGATAGATCGTTTTGTTTCCGGGATTGGTGATTTTTTCTATATTTTCGGAAATCTTGATTTTCGGAACAAATTCCCCGTCTTTATTTTGGATGGCGGCAAGTTTGTAAACCCCTCCGAATGACGGACAGTCTTTTGATGTGATCAGATTCGTTCCGACACCCCATGAAGTGATGGCAGCTCCCTGAATTTTCAGATCGTTGATCAAAAATTCGTCCAGATCATTTGACGCGGCGATAACTGCGTCAGGAAATCCGGCTTCATCGAGCATTTTCCGTGCCTTTTTGGAAAGGTAGGCAAGATCGCCGGAATCAAGACGGATTCCGTAACTTTTCGGATGGATTCCGGCATCTTTCATTTTCTGAAATACACGGATCGCATTCGGAACACCTGATTTTAATGTGTCGTATGTGTCTACGAGAAGCGTACAGGCGTCAGGATACAGTCTGGCGTATTCTTTAAATGCCGTATATTCGTCAGGAAAACTCATGATCCAGCTGTGTGCATGTGTTCCGAGAACAGGAACGTCAAACATTTTTCCCGCGAGAACATTGGACGTTCCGACACAACCTCCGATCATGGCTGCCCTTGCCCCGTAAAGACCTGCATCAGGTCCCTGGGCGCGGCGCAGACCGAATTCCATCACGCCGTTTCCCTGTGCCGCGTGGACAACGCGGGAAGCCTTTGTTGCGATCAAAGACTGATGGTTGATAATGTTTAAGATCGCGGTTTCGACTAACTGCGCTTCCATGATAGGGGCGATCACTTTCACGAGCGGTTCCCGCGGAAAGATGACGCTGCCTTCAGGAATGGCATAAATATCGCCGCTGAAGTGGAATCCGCTCAAGTAGTGGAGGAAGTCCTCGCTGAACAGTCCGAGTCCCCTTAGATAATCTACGTCTTCATAAGAAAAATTCAAGTTTTTAATATATTCGATCACCTGCTCTAAACCGGCCATGACAGAGTATCCGCCCTTGTTTGGATTTTCGCGGAAAAACACGTCGAAAATGACCGTTTCGTTTGCCTGCGATTCAAAATATCCCTGCATCATTGTCAGTTCGTAAAGATCTGTCAGCAAGGTGAGATTTTGTGCGCTCATGGTTATTCCCTCTTTTCATTGCCATGCATAAGACGAAACGATGAAACTGCTTTCGTCTGTATCGTAAATTTGCAGAGGAAGCAGAAGTGGTTTTTACTGCGGCTTCCGTCTGCCAACGCTCATTATATCACAAGAAAATAAATTTAGAAACGAAAATCTCTTCTGTTATCCTGCTCGATCAGTTTCAGATTTTCCAAAACGACGGCACGCGCTTTCTCATTCGGAACATTGAGAACTTCTCTGTCGATCAGCCGGTCTCCGATTGCCTTTGTCTCAGGAGACGCATAATCCATCAAATATTCTTTCAGTGTCATGAGAGCGTTCGGATGACAGCAGTTTTGGATCTGTCCGCTTTTGCAAAGAGACATAAACCGATCTCCGGTTCTTCCTTCACGATAACATGCGGTACAAAAACTTGGGATGTAATCCATTTCCATAAGCCAGCGGACAACTTCGTCAAGTGTGCGGGTATCGCTGACGTCAAACTGTTCGGATTTGGCATCTTCAGGTTCCGGTTCACAGTACCCTCCTACGCTGGTTCGTGATCCGCCGCTGATCTGGGAGATTCCAAGATGAAGGACGCGCTCCCGTGTTTTCTGGTTTTCGCGGGTAGAGATAATCATTCCCGTATATGGAACGGCGATTCGGATGCAGGCAACGATCTTGGCAAAAGTATCGTCGTCGATTCCGTTGTCAAACTGATCGGGATCGATATCGTCGGCGTGTTTCAGACGAGGAACGCTGATCGTGTGCGGACCGACTCCGAACGCCGCTTCCAGATGCTCGGCATGCATGAGAAGCCCGGCAAATTCATAGCGGTATTTGTCCAGTCCGAAGAGAACACCCAGACCGACGTCGTCTATGCCGCCTTCCATGGCGCGGTCCATCGCTTCGGTGTGATAGTTGTAGTCGTGTTTTGGTCCGGTCGGATGCAGTTCAAGATAGCTTTCTTTATGGTATGTTTCCTGAAACAAGATGTACGTTCCGATGCCGGCTTCTTTGAGCAGGCGGTAATTATCGACTGTCGTAGCCGCAATATTAATATTGACACGGCGGATCGCGCCGTTTTTATGTTTGATGCTGTAAATCGTTTTGATCGATTCTAAGTAATAGTCCATCGTATTGCGGACAGGATCTTCGCCTGCTTCCAAAGCAAGCCGTTTATGCCCCATGTCCTGAAGTGCGATGACTTCTCTTCGGATCTCTTCCTGAGAGAGCTGTTTCCTCATAATATGTTTGTTTTTCGCGTGGTACGGGCAGTAAGTACAGCCGTTGACACAATAATTTGACAGATAAAGAGGAGCAAACATTACGATTCTGTTTCCGTAGAAATCTTTTTTGATCTGTTCTGCAAGCTTATAGATCTCTTTGTTTTTTTCTTCGTCCGAACAGGCGAGAAGAACTGATGCTTCCCGATGTGTCAGCCCTTTTCGTTTTTTTGCTTTTTCAATGATCGCATCGATCAGTTTCATGTTATTTTTATTCTCATCTGCATAGGCGAGCGTTTCGAGAATTTCTTCATGATTGATAAAATCATCTGCATGTTTTGAATTTACATCGTACATAGTTGAGTCTCCTTTTAATTTTTAATATTATTTTTCGGAATTTTAAATCGTTTTATCTGCTTTCAGACAGGGAAAATGTTTCGGATGAAAGTGCTTTTTATATGTTCAGGGAATCTCCTCTGGAAACTGTGATTTCATATCCGATATTTTGTATTCTCTGCTTTAAAGAACGAAGGCTTTCGGCGGCTTCGTCACCGGTGCACAGTTTACTGTCGTAAAGTAAATATTTTTCTCTCACCTGCGGCGGAGAAAGATTCGGCATGATCACGTTCGCTCCGGCAAGAATTCCCTTTTCGCGGCCGTCGGAATCAATCGTGCCAAGAGCGGTCGTGGCAGGGAGAAGGACTTTCGGAAGAAGCAGACGGATCAATCCGAGCAGAAACAGCGTTAGATCAGCGCTTCCGGCCTTTTGATCTGCAAACGGGGTGTCATGATGGGGGATGAAAGGACCGATCCCGACCATCTGTGGATTGAGTTCTTTTAAAAACAGCATATCGTCTGCCAGATTTTCAAAAGTCTGATAAGGCGATCCGACCATAAATCCGGTGCCGACCTGATAGCCGATCTTTTTTAGATCAAAAAGACATTGCTTTCGTCTGGCGGCGCTTAAGGCAGGGGGGTGAAGCTTTCCGTAATGCGTGTCATCGTATGTTTCATGTCTTAAAAGAAAGCGATTCGCTCCGGCGTCATAAAGTTGCTTGTAGCTTTCATAAGAACGTTCTCCGATTGAGAGTGTGATCGCGCAGTCACTCCATCGCGTTCGTATAGAAGAAATAATATCAGTCAGCCGGTCATCCGTAAATGAACCGTCCTCACCGCCTTGCAGAACGAACGTCCGAAAGCCGAGAGCATATCCCATCTCACAGCAGGAGAGTATCTGCTCTTTTGTCAGACGGTAACGGTTGGCATTTCTGTTACTTTTTCGTATTCCGCAGTAGAAGCAGTCGTTTTTACAATAATTTGTAAATTCGATCAGTCCGCGGATGTATACGCTGCGTCCATAATGGCGTGTGCGGACGGCCTTTGCCCGTTCAAATAAATAGTCTGCATCATCGGCCGTTCTGTTTTGAATCAGGCGGATCCATTCGTCTCTGGAAAGATTACGGGTTGCTTCTAATCGGTCAATCAGTTGTTTTGTATCGTTTTTTTCGGTCATAGTCGTGTCCTCTCGCAGAAAAATAAGTGTGACAGTTCAGTTCGCGCCATTCGTAAAACCGTACTGCGTGCTTATCGCGGCTGACGCCGCTGTTTTACTCATAAGCGGGCGTTTGGATCATATAGCTGTTACAAATAAGTTACGTTGTTTTGCCGTAGATCGTTTTCGTGCTGACGCCCGGAAGCATTCCGAGTTTGCCGGAAAGGGCGCTGATGATATTGTTCGGGGCGTCTACGGCGATACTGATAATATGGATTCCTTTTTCTTTGTATGGCAGTCCCATTCTTCCGATTACATATTCTCCGTAGTCGCTTAGAAGATGGTTTAGTTTATCGACGGATTCTCGGGTTTCGAGAAGAACGCCGATAAGAGCGATTCTAGTGTCCATAGTATGTCTCCTTGTTATAATTC
>OGGB01002609.1_pt1 | contig 10023 bp, 9 predicted proteins | sample 1571111 | NCBI WGS metagenome assembly OGGB01 (sample SAMEA2582067, study PRJEB24529) | metagenome | biome: Human gut stool | place: China | collected 2011
GTAGCTTTATTGAGGGGGAAGGTGAAGCGGGAGATGCTATCCGTAACTATACACTTGAGCTTCTTGCAGCAGCAGTTGGGCTGATGCTTTTGCTTGAACTTGTCACATTACGAAAGATAAATAAATGGAAAAGGAAAGAAAAAGAACAATTTTCTGAACTGGAAGAAAAACTGAGCCGTATATCCGAAAAGCAGAACGAGACGGCACGGGAGATCACGCAGCAGGCGCAGGATGATAAAATGGCGCAAAAGTCCAGTGAGAATCCGGAAAAAGAGGCTCCGGAGAAGCTGATCGATGCTGTGCTCACTGAGGTGTTTTCCTGAAAACTTGACAATTTTATATCTGTTTGCTATAATCGCTCCTGTAACAAATCCGTAACAATTGTAACAATTATGAATAAAACACAACAAAGGTGTAATATTATTTAGTAATGAACACTGATGGAGGTTTCTATGAATTTAAAGAAAAGAGCGGCAGGAGCCATTGCAGTTGCCATGTCAGTGGTAGTGATGACCTCGGTCGCACAGGCTGCACCAGCGGATTATAAAACAGGTGTGGCATCACAGGCAACAACGACGGACTTAGCTACAAATGGAATTGCAGGAATCGCAGTATCTATGAGTCAGTATGAGAGCGATGCCTACGAATATATCGGGCTGGCAGATGCGAATGTGCAGCAGATGAATGTTGCACGTGTTACATCCGGTGATGCGGCAGAGCAGGATGCAGACGCTGCAGAGGAAGGTCTGACCGAAATGACTGTAGATGTGGCAGATGCGGATACTGCCGTACAGGCAGAGAATGCGGCATCTGGTACAGAGACGGATGTTTCGACAGAAACAGCAGACAGTGAGCAGACAGAGGAAGAAGAACTCTGGCAGAACCGCCTTATGGCAGACGTCAATGACTATTTATATGTCAGAGCTTCCGCAGATGCTGATGCAGAGATCGTAGGAAAATTATACAAAGGTGATGTCGCAGAGATCCAGGAGGAAGGAAGCGGCTGGACACATGTTGCGTCAGGAAATGTGGACGGATATGTGAACAATGATTACTGTGTAACCGGAACAGAGGCGCTTGCCTACGCACAGCAGAATTTTGATACAGAGGCAGAGGTTCTTACCAATGGACTTCGTATCAGAAGCGAAGCGGATGAGAATGCTTCCGTTATCACAGCAGTTTCCGAGGGAACTACCTTGAAAGTTGATTCCGGTGTGGAGACAGATGATAAATGGATAGCTGTTGTATATGGCGGAACAACCCGTTATGTCAGCGCAGATTATGTCACAACATCCTTAGCTTTGGGCGAGGGTATTACGATTGAAGAAGAACAGGCAGAGCTGGCAAGGATCGCTGAGGAAGAGGCGGCAAAAAAAGCAGCACAGGTTACGGAAGTGACAACGGTACAGAATGCAGCAGTTGAGGCAACTGTGGATGATGTGACACTGCTTGCAGCAATTATTCAGTGTGAGGCTGGAAATGAAGTATATGAGGGACAGCTTGCAGTCGGTGCAGTTGTTATGAACCGTGTCAGATCAGGCGGTTATCCAGGTACCGTGCATGATGTTATTTACCAGAAGAGCCAGTTTCCACCGGCTGGAGCAGGATCAGTTGCAAATGTAGCGGCAAAAGGACCAAAGCAGTCCTGCTTACAGGCAGCACAGGAAGCATTGAACGGAACTGACAATACAGGCGGTGCAACCTGTTTCAGACGTGCAAGTTCAGGTCATGCAGGTGTTGTGATCGGAAATCATGTATTTTATTAAGATAAGTTGAACGGGTTACCGGAACAGGGTACGGGTGAACAGCAACGTTGAGGGTGTCTTTGGAAGGCATCCTCAATTTTTTATTTGTATTCTGATAGCAAATATAGTAATATGGAACGTAACAGAGACAGATCGTGATCAGAAATGTATGGATGGATTACGAATAGCAGGGTCTCTGAAGTCAAAAACTAAAACAAAACAAGATAACGGAGGGAATGTTATGGGTTTACTTATCGCACTTATTGTGCTCATTCTGGTTGCACTTGCAATCGCAGTTTCATGTATTAAGATCGTGCCACAGGCTAATGCAATTGTTGTAGAACGTCTGGGCGGATATCTTACCACCTGGTCGGTAGGACTTCATTTCAAAGCACCATTTATCGACCGCGTAGCGAAAAAGGTTTTGTTAAAAGAGCAGGTGGTTGATTTCCCACCACAGCCGGTTATTACAAAAGATAACGTAACCATGCAGATCGATACCGTTGTATACTTCCAGATCACAGATCCAAAGCTTTATGCATACGGAGTTGAGAATCCGATCATGGCAATCGAGAATCTGACTGCCACAACACTTCGTAACATCATCGGTGATCTCGAATTAGATGAGACACTGACATCCAGAGAGACGATCAACACCAAGATGAGATCATCTCTTGATGTTGCAACAGATCCTTGGGGAATCAAAGTAAATCGTGTGGAATTAAAGAACATCATTCCACCGGCAGCGATCCAGGATGCCATGGAGAAACAGATGAAGGCAGAACGTGAACGCCGTGAAGCAATTCTTCGTGCGGAAGGTGAGAAAAAATCCACAGTCCTTGTTGCAGAAGGTAAAAAAGAATCTGCAATCCTTGATGCAGAGGCAGAGAAACAGGCAGCTATCCTCCGTGCAGAGGCTCACAAAGAGGCTACCATCCGCGAGGCAGAAGGTCAGGCAGAAGCAATCCTCAAGATCCAGCAGGCAAATGCAGATGGTCTTCGTATGTTAAAAGAAGCAGCACCGGATGCAGGCGTTCTTCAGTTAAAGAGTTTAGAGGCATTTGCAAAGGCAGCCGACGGAAAAGCTACCAAGATTATTATCCCATCCGAGATTCAGGGAATTGCAGGTCTTGCAAAATCTGTTGTTGAGGTCGGAAAAGAGAATTAAGCATGAAAACGAGGCTGCCGCAGGAAAATATTCCGTGGCAGCCCGTTCTATCTTATAAGAAAATGCAGCCGATAAACTTTTATTCGTGGAAAAAGGGATGCATTTCAAAATTCAAACAGAAAAGGACGGTAGAATGATGAACTTAAAAGGACGCAATTTTTTAAAACTCATGGATTACACACCGGAAGAGATCTTATATCTGATCGATCTTGCGGCTGACCTGAAAAAAAAGAAAAAAGAAGGCATCTTACATGACAGCCTGATCGGAAAAAACATTGCATTGATCTTTGAAAAGACAAGCACCCGTACCCGCTGTTCTTTCGAAGTTGCAGCGCATGACCTTGGAATGCATGTGACATATCTTGATCCAAGTGGTTCCCAGATCGGCAAGAAAGAGAGTATTCCGGATACAGCAAGAGTGCTTGGACGTATGTTTGACGGAATCGAGTACCGTGGTTACGGACAGGACATCGTGGAGGAACTTGCAAAATACGCCGGTGTTCCGGTCTGGAATGGTCTGACTAATGAATTCCATCCGACACAGATGTTAGCGGATATGCTGACTATCCGTGAACATCTTGGAACGTTAAAAGGAATTAAATTTGTATACATGGGCGATGCCCGCTATAACATGGGTAATTCCCTGATGGTAACATGTGCAAAACTCGGCATGGACTTTGTGGCATGTACCAATAAAAAATATTTTCCAAATGACGAATTAGTAGCATACTGCAAAAACGTTGCAAAAGAGACCGGGGCAACCATCACACTGACAGAGGATGTTGCGGAAGCAGCAAAAGATGCAGACGTTATCTACACGGATGTCTGGGTATCCATGGGTGAACCGGATGAAGTCTGGGCAGAGCGTCTGAATGACCTGATGCCATACCAGGTGAACAAAGCAGTGATGGATCAGGCAAAAGGAACTGCGATTTTCATGCACTGTCTGCCGGCATTCCATGATCTGAAGACAAAAATCGGAAAAGAAGTTTACGAGAAATTCGGTTACAGCGAACTTGAAGTGACCGATGAAGTATTTGAGAGTGCACAGTCTGTTGTTTTTGATGAGGCGGAAAACAGAATGCACACCATCAAGGCAGTCATGCTCGCAACGCTGGCTGATTAAAAAGCAGCGCAATCAGGATCATACAGATTTGATTACAAATGTAAAATAATTGCGGTAGAAACGTGGAGTAATACATGAAAACAGAAATACTTACCCTGCTCCGAGAGACAGATGGATATGTCTCTGGGCAGGAATTGTGTGAAAAATTTGGTGTCTCACGGACGGCAGTCTGGAAAGCAATTAATCAGTTAAAAGAAGCCGGTTACGAACTGCAGAGTGTCCGCAAAACCAGATGGATCGGGGAAAAAATTGCATTTTTTGATGTGGTGGATTCTACTAACACCAGAGCAAAACAGCTTGCAGAAGAGGGAGCGCCGAATGGAACCTATGTCATTGCCGAAAGACAGGATGCAGGAAAAGGACGCCGTGGCAGAGGGTTTGACTCCCCGGCAGGGCAGGGAATCTGGATGACGCTGGTGTTAAAGCCGGAAATCGATCCGAACCATGCTTCCATGATCACATTAGTGACGGCGCTTGCAGTATCTAAGGCGATTACGGATATGACAGGCAGATCGGTCGGTATCAAATGGCCGAACGACATCATCATGAGTGGAAAAAAAGTGTGCGGCATTCTGACAGAAATGAGTGCACAGTTTGATTATGTAAATCATATTGTAGTGGGAATTGGAATCAATGTGCAGAATAAAAGTTTCCCGAAAGACATTGAATCTGTCGCAACCTCACTTTTTATAGAGACAAAGGAACACTATCACAGGGCAGAATTAGTCGAGCGGATCTGGGAAGCCTTTGAACACTACTACGAGATTTTTTTGCAGACAGAGGATCTTTCCGGTCTTGTAAACGAATACAATTCACATCTTGTGAACATGCATCAGCAGGTAAAAGTGCTTGATCCTAAGGAACCGTTTGAGGGTAAAGCCATGGGAATCACGCCAAAAGGAGAACTGATCGTGGATACCTGGGAGAGTAGAAAGCTTGTCTCCACAGGCGAAGTATCCGTAAGAGGAATCTATGGATACGTGTAAATACCAATATTTATAAAACAGGAAAAGAAATATGAGTGAAAATAAGAAAACAAATCAAATACAGCCACCAGAGGAAATTGTGCTCTGTGGTGCGAGTGCGTACAATCAGAAATTCTATATCAATGAGAATTTCAAAAATCTTCCGGATGAGATCAAAAATCAGTTGAAAGTCATGTGTGTGCTTTTTTGTGCAGATATCGGAGGAATCCTTCAGCTTGTTTTTGACGAGGAAGGAAATCTGGAGTTCCGCACCGCGTGCAATGAGGACGATCTTTTATACGATGATATCGGAAGCGGACTGAAGATCAAAGAACTCCGCCAGAAAAATGAAGATCTGCTCCGTGGACTGGAATTATATTACAAGGTAATTTTTGATAAATTGGAGGAATAACATGATTATTACAATTGATGTAGGAAACACAAACATAACAGTAGGTGTATTCAATGGGGATGAAATAGTAGCAAGTTTTCGTATGACGACCAAAATGCCGCGTACATCAGATGAGTACGGTATGCTGCTGACAAATCTTTTGGAGCAGAACCGCATTCACTGCGATGAGATTCAGGATGCAATGATTGCATCCTGAATCTCATGCATTCCTTAGAGGGCGCGGTGATCAAATACTTAAACATCCGTCCAATCGTAATCGAGCCGGGAACAAAAACGGGAATCCGTATCGTCACAGAGAATCCACGTCAGATCGGTGCAGACCGTATCGTGGACGCTGCGGCAGCTTATGAGATTTATGGCGGTCCGGTGCTCGTACTTGATTTCGGTACAGCCACCACTTATGACCTTGTAGATGCAACCGGAGCGTTCGTATCCGGTGTCACAGCCCCAGGAATCCGTATTTCCGCAAAGGCACTCTGGGAGGATGCAGCAAAACTTCCGGAGATTGAGATCAAGAAACCGGACAGCATCCTTGCAAAAGAAACCATCACGAGTATGCAGGCTGGGCTGGTGTATGGACAGATCGGACAGACAGAATACATTGTCCGCCATATGAAAGAGGAAGCAAATTTAGGTGAGATCAAAGTGGTTGCCACCGGTGGACTTGGACGTATTATTGCGAGTGAGACTTCCATGATCGATGTGTACGATCCAAACCTGACATTAAAAGGCATGAACCTGATCTATAAAAAACAGAACCGTAAATCAGGCAGGATCAAACAGTCATAACGACAGCAGAAAATGACAAAAAATCAGTCATAAACACAGCGGGAGCTGTAAATCATCAGGACAGATAAGGAAAAACAATGAATTCAATTCGAAAGCTGCAGATCGGAAATGTAACTTTAGAGAACAATTTAATTTTAGCACCAATGGCAGGGGTAACGGACCTGCCATTTCGCTTGCTGTGCAAAGAGCAGGGGGCAGGGCTTTTATGCATGGAAATGGTCAGTGCCAAGGCAATCCTTTACAAAAATAAAAATACAGAGGAGCTTCTGACCATAGATCCAAGAGAAAAACCGGTATCTCTCCAGCTCTTTGGTTCAGACCCGGATATCATGAGTGAGATTGCAAAACAGATCGAGGAGAGACCGTTTGACATCTTAGATATCAACATGGGCTGTCCGGTGCCGAAAGTTGTGAACAATGGAGATGGTTCCGCTTTGATGAGAAATCCGCTTCTGGCAGGAAAAATCATCGAGAAAACGGCGAAAGCGATCAAAAAACCTGTGACGGTAAAAATCCGCAAAGGCTTTGACGACGATCATATCAATGCCGTGGAGATGGCACATATCGCGGAGGAGTCCGGTGCTGCAGCAATCGCAGTACATGGCAGGACCAGAGAGCAGTTCTATTCTGGAAAAGCGGACTGGGATATCATACGCCAGGTGAAAGAAGCCGTCTCCATTCCGGTCATTGGAAATGGGGACATCTTAACGGCGGATGATGTGATCCGTATGCAGGATGAGACAAACTGTGATGGTTTTATGATCGCAAGAGGCGCGGAGGGAAATCCGTGGATCTTCAAACAGATCCTACACTACTTTGCGACAGGTGAAAAACTGGAAAAACCATCATTTGCAGAGGTCACGGACATGATCCTGCGCCATGCACAGATGCAGATCGGATTTAAGGGGGAGTACACCGGAATCCGTGAGATGCGCAAACATGCGGCATGGTACACGGCGGGTTATAAAAATTCCTCCCGTCTCCGTGCAAAAATCTGTGAAGTGGAAAATTATGAGCAGCTTCAGGCATTATTTGAAGAGGTATTGGCATATAATAATTAAAAATCTGTGGAGGGACAACATGTCTTATCCTAATGCATATCTTAGGGATTTCGTCCCTGTGCTCGGACAGATTTTAAAAGAGAAACAGATAGCACCGGAAAAACTGCATCTGGAAATTATTGACGAGGAATCCGAAGAAAAAAGTATCTTTGAGCCGGTGGGCGTGGATGAAGTGCTTGACCAGCTTGCGGATGAACTGAACCATCTTACGGTTTACACAGACCGTCCGGCGCATTTTCAGGCATTTGCAGAACAAATCTATGAGGAAAACGGTCTGATGCCGCTCATTTTCACGAAAAAACAGTTGAAAAGCCGTTCGTTTTCCGGTGCGCAGGGTGTGGCGGACAGAGCAGACATGCGGCCCGGGGTGGGAGATACACTCGTTCTGGATTTTGAGTGGGAGGGACAGTGCTATTTCCACCTTCTGGCTCAGGGAAAGAATTACATTCCAATCCACAAGAAACCTTGGAAAATAGCGGAAAATCTTGACATCATAGTGCCTTTCGGTTATAATACTGTGATTGTCAAGAGCAGACAAAATAAGAAAAAAAAGCCCGTAAGAGACAGATTTGAAGAGGCATTTTACTCAGACTGAGCAGAGAGACAACTCGGGCACAAGCGTGCGAGAAACCCGCACATACAAAATCCGGCAGCGCCGGAAAGGGAATAAGAAAGTAATTACAAAGAAGGGTAAACGAGATGGACAAGAAAAACATTCTGACTTATCAAGGACTTAAGAAGCTTGAAGACGAATTACAAGAATTAAAAGTAGTAAGAAGAAAAGAAGTTGCTGCCAAGATCAAAGAGGCAAGAGAACAGGGAGACCTTTCCGAGAACGCTGAGTATGATGCAGCAAAAGACGAGCAGAGAGATATCGAAGCCCGCATCGAAGACATTGAAAAAATCTTAAAAAATGCAGAAGTAGTTGTAGAGGAAGAAGTTGACCTCGACAAGATCAGCATTGGATGTAACGTTAAAATCTTAGATATTGAATTTGACGAGGAATTAGAATATAAAATCGTTGGTTCCACAGAAGCAAACAGCTTAAAAGGAAAAATTTCCAACGAGTCTCCTGTAGGAAAAGCATTACTTGGAAAACAGGTAGGAGATATTGTAAAAGTTGAAACACCGGGTGGAGAGTTTGAATACAAAGTACTTTCCATTCACAGAGCAAACTAAGACAGACTTTGTGCATCAGCTCCCATAGTAACACAGGTGGGAGAAAGAATGTGCGAAGAAGCAGTCGGATGGAGGATGAAAATGGCTGAACAGAACAACCAGCAGAAAAAAGGCGGACAGCAGCAGGATGCAAACCAGCTTATCCAGGTTCGTTATGACAAATTACATGAATTACAGGCAAACGGAAAAAATCCATTTGAGATCACAAAATATGATGTGACACATCACAGCACAGACATCAAAGACAACTTCGAGAGTCTGGAAGGCCAGGAAGTGACTGTTGCAGGACGTATGATGTTCAAACGTGTTATGGGAAAAGCTTCCTTCTGTAACGTTCAGGATTTAAAAGGACGTATCCAGGCATATGTGGCACGCGATGAGATCGGGGAAGAATCTTATGCAGATTTCAAGAAATATGACGTGGGTGATATTTTAGGAATCAAAGGTAAAGTTTTCAAAACACAGACAGGTGAGATTTCCATCCATGCACAGGAAGTCACACTTTTATCCAAGAGTTTACAGATCTTACCGGAGAAATATCACGGATTGACAGATACAGATGCAAGATATCGTCAGAGATATGTGGATCTTATCATGAACGAGGATGTAAAAGATACTTTTGTAAAACGTTCCAAGGTTATCAGCAGCATCCGTCGTTATTTAGATGGACAGGGATTCATGGAAGTAGAGACACCTATGCTTGTATCCAATGCAGGTGGTGCTTCTGCAAGACCATTTGAAACTCATTTCAATGCATTAAATGAGGATTTAAAACTCCGTATTTCCTTAGAGTTATACTTAAAGAGACTGATCGTTGGCGGTATGGAGCGTGTATACGAGATCGGACGTGTATTCCGTAACGAAGGTCTTGACACAAGACATAACCCGGAATTTACTCTGATGGAGTTATATCAGGCTTACACAGATTACCACGGCATGATGGATCTGACAGAGAACTTATACCGCTATATCGCAAAAGAGGTAACAGGTTCTGAAATCCTCACATACGGCGAGCATACGATGGATCTCTCCAAACCATTTGAGCGGATCACAATGGTAGACGCAGTCAAAAAATATGCAAACATCGATTTCAACGAAGTTCCGGATACAGCGGCTGCAAAGAAACTTGCAGAAGAACATCATATTGAATATGAAGAGAGACATGAAAAAGGTGATATCTTAAACTTATTCTTCGAGGAATATGTAGAAGAACACCTGATCCAGCCAACATTTGTTATGGATCACCCGATTGAAATCTCTCCATTAACAAAAATGAAACCGGAAGATCCGAACTATGTAGAGCGTTTTGAGTTCTTCATGAACGGATGGGAGATGGCAAACGCCTACTCTGAGTTAAATGATCCGGAAGATCAGAGAAGACGTTTCGAAGCTCAGGAGAAAGCTTTTGCAGCAGGTGATGAGGAAGCAAACCACACAGATGAGGACTTCTTAAATGCCCTTGCGATCGGTATGCCTCCGACAGGTGGTATCGGATTCGGTATTGATCGTATGGTTATGATGATGACAAATTCACCGGCAATCAGAGATGTTTTATTATTCCCGACGATGAAGAGTCTT
>OGGB01002625.1_pt1 | contig 9974 bp, 12 predicted proteins | sample 1571111 | NCBI WGS metagenome assembly OGGB01 (sample SAMEA2582067, study PRJEB24529) | metagenome | biome: Human gut stool | place: China | collected 2011
CAAACCGGCGCAGATCAAAGGAGTTTACAAATTTCGTGATGCCGGAGAACAACAGCCACATACCCAGAATATAGGGCAGAGTCATCATGGTGAACATCTGGTTGCACAGCAGGAAGATGGACAGCAGCACCGTAAGGATGCCATCCACCAAAAACCATCCGGAACCGTAAATACTGCTGCCCGCCGTGGCAAAAATCATGATATCTACCACACCGGAAAATAACATGGCCATTCCTAACAGGAAGGACAGCCCGCTCAGGGTAGCGCCGGGATGGAGCATACACGCACCACCCGCCACGATCAGCAGCACACCTGCCACGATCCACAGCACGCGGGAAACGGTTTTATTCATACATCATGCCTCCTAAGGAAAAAGAGGGGGATCCAACTTTCCTCCCGTCGATCCATTCGATCTTGTTTCGTATCCCCGCCCGGAACCCGGACGGAAATACGACGCAGGACCGCCGTTAAAAGAAACCGGCCGGGACCCGTCCTTGCGGGCCCCGGCCATTTGGTCACTCAATGGCGATAGCGGTCTGAGCAGGCACCTGCTTGACCTCGGCCTTGGGGACGAACAGCTTCAGAACGCCGTTCTCATACTTGGCCTTCACATCCTGAGGCTCCACATCCTCGCCCACATAGAAGCTGCGGCTGAGGGAACCGGCGTAACGCTCCTGGCGGATATAACGGCCCTTCTTATCCTCCTCGTCCTTGTCCAGTCCCTTGGCGGCGCTGACGGTCAGGCAGCCGTCCTGCAGCTGGATCTCTACCTCGTCCTTCTTAAAACCGGGCAGGTTCATGTCGATCTCGTAACCGTTCTCGACCTCTCGCACATCGGTGTTCATCAGGTTCTTCGCATGCTTGCCGTACAGCTCATGTTCGGCCTTCGGGAACATTGCGCTATTAAAGAAATCATCAAACAGGTTCTCACTAAAAATACTGGGTAACATAAATTGTTCCTCCATTCAATTCCCGCTCTCGGTTCCGGGAGAAGCTCCCGGTCCGGAGCTTGAGTATTTATAATTTGATTTGATTTCTTGGGGGGGGATCTCTTTATCCCTCTCCCTAAGATCGTGTTCATTATAACCCCGTTTTTAGCAATGTCAATATACGAGTGCCAACGTTTACAAAATCAGCGATCTTTGTTCACACTTTCCTGCTATTTTTGAGTATTCGTTTTGTTATATTCGATTTTTCTTTGGTTTCGATTTAAATTATCGTCATTTTGTTTATAAATTAAAAACTCGCATCCCGACTTCTTTACTTCGAGGGCGCCGGCCTCAGTCAAATCAACAGAGACTTCCTTGCCGGCTTCTTCCCAGGATACGGTGTAACCGGCATCCGGCGCTTCGTATAACCACCAGCCGATATTGTCATACTGGTCTTGCATAGTGTACTTCAGCAAATCGCGCAGTGCGAGCAGGTAGAGATTGTCCTTGTCGAAGGCAGGAAAACCATCGCACATTTTACTGAGGGCCTTATCGAACTCATCAATACGAGCCTCCTGCTGGCGTATCTTCTCAATCGTGCTCAAAAACAGTGCTTTTGGCAGCACAGGCAGCACTCCTTTCTTATTCATGCGCGGATAGGATTTCTTTCAGCGTTCTCGGCTCGTAGCCCATGTAAGGCATCATGCAGCCGACATTGATGGCGCGAATGGGCTTTCCTTGTTGAACATTCAGTTTCTTGTTCTCGTTGAGCTCTTTGACGCATTTCTGGAAGAATGCCTCTTCCACAGTATTATGAGTATGGGCGTAGAGAAGAATCGATCCGCGATGCTGGCCGTTCCACATCAGGATGGGATAGTGCATCAAGCAGAGCTTGTATGTCTTTCCATCAAAGGAATCGGCAATCTCCCGGTAGTCAGTGATTTCCTCAAAGAGCCGCTGATAGCGATAGTCGGACAGGTCATCGTGGTTACCGCGAAACAAAATCTTCTTGCCCTTCAACTGGGCAACCAGCGCGAGTAGTGCACTGTTCTTACCCCGCATGGCCATATCGCCCAGGATATAGACGGTAGTGAAAGCGCTTTTAGACCGCGGTACCACAATGGAGGTCGCCTATGGAAGATGAAAAAATCATTGGGCTATATTGGGAGAGGAACGAGGATGCCATTACAGAAACCTCCTCAAAATACGGAAAGCTCTTTTTTCGCATTGCCAGTAATATCCTACTAAACCATGAGGACAGCGAGGAATGTGTGAACGATACATATTTAGGCTTATGGAATGCCATTCCCAAAGAAAGGCCGTCACCGTTTTCCGTATTCGCAAGTAGAATTACCAGAAATCTTGCCCTGAAAAAGTATGAATACCTCTCCGCAGAAAAGCGAAAGCCAGAGGCGATTTGTTCATTTGAAGAACTTGGTGACTGTGTTTCTGGCAAGGAGTATGTTGAAAGTGAAGCAGAAAATCGGCGCATCGAGCAGCTTATCGACACATTCCTTTGTCAGATAGGGGAAGAAAAGCGCAACATTTTTTTATGCCGATACTGGTATTTGCTATGGTTTTTATTGCCTTTATCTTATTTTTAATACTCTTTTAGAAGATGTTTCCTCAAATGTCGATGCAATGAATGAATCTAATCTACCACTCTATATTTTGTTCTTTGTAATAGCAATGCATAGTATTTCTATTACCTTAATATATAGAGTTCTAAGACCAGCTGAATAGAGAGTGTGCAGATGTTTCAGGCTCTAATAGCTATAGTGTATAGAGCCCTCTCCAGCGGCCACAGAGATAGGACCTCAGTGGCCGCAGGAATAACTATAGTGGATTTTCAGAAAAGACCATGCCAACAACAAATGGACCTATATCATGAAGAACATTGTTTATATTCTTGTTCTTTCTCTGTACTGGTATATCCTCCGGTAGAGTAGGTTCTTCTGGATGCGCCATGATGACGCCACCCTATGGACAGATTTTTAGGAGAGAAAAGGTCACAGTCCCCCCTTGGCGGGAGGCTGTGACTTTTTTGCCGCTGTCAGGCGGTACAGATTACTGGTCAGGCTGCCGTTGGCGCGGTGGCGCTGCCGCTTCTCAATGAGCTGCCTGTGTTCCAGATCTGCCAAGGCCCGCTGGACGGTGCGGGGCGAGAGGCCCAACTCACCGGCGATGGTCTTGATCCCCGGCCAGCAGACGCCGGAGGCATCCGCGCGATCCCGGAGGTAGATGTAGACCGTCTTTTCCCGGTGGCTCAGATCCTCGGCGTAAATAAAATTGAATTTGCTCATTTGCTATCCTCCGTATTGTAAGGGCTGTTTTCGCGGCGGTTCTGAATATTGTGGGCCAGCTCGTCGCGGTTCACATAGGCGATTTTTCTGGCCGCCCGCTCCGGCATCCGGTATCCGTCTGGGTCGAAGGTGATGCCCCAATCCAAAAACAGGCGCAGCTTAGTGCGCATAGGATGTGTTCCTGTTTTCATTACCACAAACTCTCCCTTGGGGATGGACTTCAATTCGTCTGGCGTCATGAGCGGGCGTTCCAGCATCTGCAAGGACTGGCTGCTCTCCTTGCCCTGGCTGACGGAGCCGGAGAGCACCGTGCGGCTGCCAAGGGCGGCGGAGAGGGCCTCGGCGGTTTTGCTCTGGGGCGAAAAGCCGCCGAAGATGGTGTCCTGGCAGTTGTCACATATAATTTCCGCGCCCTCTTTTCCGTAGTTCTTCTCCAGTTGGGCAAGGCTCTGGATAATGGGTACCAGCGTCAGGCCGCGGGAGCGGCCCGCGCTGAACAGGGGCAGGATGTCGAAGGGCGGCATGGTGCCCAGCTCATCGCAGAACAGCACCACGCGGTTCTTGAGCCTGCCGTCATGCTCGTCCGCCACAGAGAACAGCTCACGGGAGAGGTTTTGGATCATAAGGCCCGCGATGAAGTTCTTGGCGGGGTCTTCTTCCGGCAGAATGAGAAAAATGGCGCACTTCTCGGCGGCAAACATCTCCGCGTTGATGGGACTGTCGTAGCAGATGACCTGCTCCAGCTCCGTGTCCAGAAAGGCGTTCAGACGGGAGAGAACGGTGGACATGACCGAGGCCATCGCCTGATCCGCCGCCGTCAGCGCCGCACCCGCCAGCCACCGTGCCTTATGCTCCGGCGGCAGGATATCCACCAGCAGCTGAAAGCCGTTCCTGCCCCGTGAACTCGGCATCGCCAGCAGATCCTGCACCAGCTTGAAGGCCGACACGATATGCCGCTTTTCCGGCTCTCCGTCCTTTGGCGGCACGAATTCCGCCAGCAGCAGTACAACGGCCGTCAGCAATCCCTCGGCGCTGTCATAGAAGTAGGCGTTATCACCGTATTGGGAGGCGTCACCGTCCGGGCTGATGATGGTCTTGGCAAGGATCTTGGCGTACTTCTCCGCCTTGGCCCGCGCTGCCAAGTTGGACGGATCTGCTCTCGCAATATCCATGTAGTGATTCATCAGCGTCAGAAAGTTGAAGCCATCCGAGCGGGTGGGATTCCGCAGGTCGATGACGGAAACCCGGTAGCCATAGTATCGGGAGGCGATGGCGCCGTAGTTCCGCGCCAGATCTCCCTTGGTATCCAACGCCAGAAAGCTCATGCCGCAGGCGCAGGCGTATTCCAGATTGGGGTACAAGAAAAACGCCGTCTTGCCCACGCCGGAGGCGCCAATCATCAGACAGTGGATGTCGTCGCTGTCCACCAGCGCCCGGATATCCCCCTGCTCCTCAATCATCTTTTTGATTTTTGAGAGCACCTTTGATTTTTTCTTCGGTTTCCGTTTCTGCTTTCCCGCCACAGGACGGCGCAGCTTTTCCAGTAGCTTGCGGGAGATTTTCAGCAGAATTCCTGCCTTGCTTTTACGTTTTCCGCCGCCCACGCTGCCGAGGATGAGCCCCTGCTCCGTGGGCAGCTCCTTCCCCTTGCGCCAGCGGCGGGGACGAAAGGGTACGGTGTGATAGGTCTTGCCGATCTCCTTGGGCGTTGCCCACCGCGCCGTGCCGTGCTGGCCGTCGCCCACCGTCTTGCTCTTGATGCGGTCAAGGGAGTAGCTTTTGGAGAGGAAGGATGCCATGAGCAAAAACACCAGCAGAGCGCCGCAGAGGGCGAGGAAGATCCATGTATCCCCGTTCATGGTAGGTTCTCCTTTCTCTCGAATTTGGCCCGGAGGTCATCGTTCCAGTCCTTGCGCACAGGGCAGAGCCGCTGTACCTCCACGCCCATGTCCTCCAGCGTATCCGTCATGCGGTCACAGGCGTCATTGCCCGCGTCATCGTTGTCGAGGCAGAGGTACACCGTGTCCAGCTTGGGATTCTGCCGCAGCCGTTCCAGCACCGGCTGGATGGATGTCCCGCAGCAGGCGACGTAGCTGTGCTCCTGCCAGCCGTATGGGTAGAGGGTGATATGGGACAGGAGATCGATGGGGGCCTCGAACACATAGAGGGACTTGTCCGTGCCGTTCTTATGAAAACAGTGCTCGCTGGCGCTGCTCTCAATGTTCATACGGAACACCCGGCCCTCGCTGTTGGTGCTGCGGATGTGGGCGTGCTTTGCTTCGCCGCTGCCATCCAGCCCCACGAAAACGCAGTTGTGATGCTTGTCCTCGTAGAGCAGCTTTTCGTGTGCAAAATAGGAGATGACCTCCCGGTCGATGTGCCGCTGGCGCATGAGGTAGGCATACATACGCCGCATGGTCCCGTAAGGCTCCGGCAGCGCGAAGGGCTTCGGAGCCTCCTTTGCGGGCTTTGCCTGCTCATACGATTTTCCATTTTTTCTGCCCAGCAAAAGCAAAACCGCCTCCTGATAAGGGAGACGGTAATAGCGTTGCACGAAGCTGACGGCATAGCCGCCCTCGCGTTTGGAGTGGTCGAACCACTTGTTGCCCCGGACGGTGATGCTGGGATCGTTGGGCGTGCGGAACTCCCGGCCGGAGCGCACGGGCCGTTCGCCCTGGGCGCGCAGCAGAGGCACGAGGTCTGTGTTTTGCGCCCGCGCCTTTTCCTCCGGCGTGAAATAAATATATTTGCTCATGATGTGTCCTTTCCAAATTCTGCTTTGCGCTACCTGAAGGTCTGTTCCTCGTGATCGTCCGGCTTGTGTCCCATCGCCAGCCGCTTGCGCTGCAATTCCTGACGGCGCTTGCGGTCGATCTGCAAGCCGCGGTGGATCTGGTCGACCTTGCTGTTGTCCTTAAAAATTCCGCTCATGTGATGCAGCATCCGCACAACGGTTTCGCCCACCGTGGGAGCACGATAATCTGATCCTGCCAGTGCGGTTTGCCCTGCTTGACCGGATGGCTGTGAGTGCGTCGGAGTCATTTCGCCCACGGGCGGCGCGGTGTCTTTGGAGGCGACAGCGTCAGCGGAGCCATGATCTTCCGATGTGGCGCTGGCCGCACGGTCAGATTTGGGCTGCGCGGGAACGGCTGGTGCTGTGGATTCTACTTTGGCTTTTGTGGCCGCCGCGGAATTCTCAGGTGAAATGGATTCCACCGATGTGGCAGAAGTTCTCTGTGCATCCGCACACCGCTGCCGCTCCACCATCCATTGCAGTGTTTCCTGAATGACCATATTGCGGACGCTCCGGAACTCCTTTTGCCGGGAGAGCGGCAGACGCTTGGGCGGCCGCTGATCGTAGTCCAGACACACCTGCTCGTAGAGCGTCTGCCACGTTTCGTAGGCGGCGGACACCCGCTCGTCCTTCGCCAGCTCCTCCACGATGGCATCCACGATGGCCTTGACCCTTGGCGGCAGGTAGCCGTAGACCTTTCGGCCCTTGACCGTCAGCAGACGCTCTGCTAACTCCTCGGTGAGCTGCTCCAGTCGCGGGTTATCCACCGAGCCATGCTCCAGCTGCGCGATGCACTCCACCATTGCCTTGCGAGTGCGTGTCTGGAGCTCCTGCCGTGCGATGTCCTTTTGCTGGTAGATGTGCATCCGATCCGCGTGATAGATCCGTCTGGCGAAGGCGGACTTCACCTGCCGGATGCCTTCTTTGGTGAGATACCCTTCCTTGGGGTCCGCGGAGAAGAGGATCATGTGGATATGCACCTGATTCGGCTTTCGGTGGAAGGCGGCATACCAGCGCAGGTTGTCCGGCTGGATCTTGTACGCTTGCGCGATGTCACAGACGGAGGCGTTCACCAGCGCCCGCCAGCTTTCCGCGCTGTCATAGCCCAGCCGCTCCGCGTCCTCACGGCGCAGCGCGATCACCGGCGTCCACACATTTCCGGTGTGCTCCGCCACCTCCCGTACCGCCCGTGCGAGATTTTGTACCTTGCCGTGAGCGTCCCACAGCCCGTGCTCACCGTCCTTCTGGACGCCGGGGCGGTGGGAGATGTAGTCGATGAAATTTTCCTTTTGATCCAGCGCCTCCATGTAGTCTTCCCGCACCTGCTGGATGAACGCGGAGGCGCTGCCCTGAGTGGGGTGATCCAGATATTCCTCGTACTCAATGAGTTCCCAGCAGGAGGGAAAGGACTTCAGCAGCCGCGTGATAAAATCCCGCTGCTTTTTTGTGGCGGGGAGTGTACTGCGCTCATCCGCCAGCAGCTCCACGCCGGGACGGGTGGCGACGTAGCGGGTGCGCTGGGCCAGCTTTGCGGCGTTCTGTCCGCCCTTGAGGTAGGGGGAGATCAGTACGATCCGGGCCATTCATCCACCGGCTCTATGCGCCGCTGGCTCCGCACCGCGTTTTCAAAACTCACCTGACCGTTGGTGCGTTTCACCTCATCCACGGCGTAGGCCCGCAGCTCCCGCGTGTGGATGGGATCGGTACGGAAGTGCGCGGCGATGGTGTGGCAGAGCATATTCAGCTCCACCGCGCACTTGAAAAGAATACGGCAGAGCCGATTGTTGTTGTCGTCCAGCGTACCCTGAATGGCGGTGAGGATGGCTTGCGAGAGGTAGGCGGTGTTGTCCTCGGTGCCGAGATAGCCCATGTAAAAGCGCAGAGCCTTGTTGATAAATTCACTGCGGTTTTTGCAATTATCCGCGGCCAGCCAGCCGTCCATACGGGGAACCAGCTTGGCATCCAGCCATACCACCGTGCGCTCGATCCGCTTTTCGTCATTTTCCTGCATTTTTGCAGCACTCCTTTCTGAAAAGGCGCAACCTCTTGTCACGCCTGCGTTTTTGCGGGTAAGGTGCACCTGTTTTCCATCAAGACCCGCAAAAGGTGCACCTTGTCCAAACCTCTGAAAGCCCCGCACTGCGGGGCTTTGTGGCTGAGAGGGGCCCAGTTAGGGGCACCTCTCTTTATCTTGTGCTTTTATCGAACGGGTAAATAAGGGGCGAAACCCTCCGAAATGGGGCATGGCCGGGAGGGAAGCACCCATCCCCAAAGGCTCGGTTTCCCACCGCCGGAGCGGTATTCACAGGGACTTTTCACACATCGCCCACAAACGCCGCAACGTTCGTTTCAAGAGGCTGCGGCGGGTACACACGCCACCCCAGCCCCTAACCGCGCACACAGCGGCTCACAGGGCGAAACACGGGGCCTTCTCTCGGTCAAAGCGTGGTTTTGTGCTATCAGCAAAATTGCCACCGAAAGAACAGCCGGAGAAAGTGGATGCACGCCTTATGGCGTGTGTCCGCTTTCTCCGGCGTCGCGGCCCCGCTGGGCTGCGCGGCCCGGACGCTGTTGTTTCCACAGCCGTGAGCGTTTCAGCCTTGCTGTGTTTGTGCCTACAGTTTCATCACCGGCCCCTGCCGCTGTTCCGGTTCCTCTCGGAACTGCTGTGCGTAGTCGCGGAGACTCATGTCAGTCTGCTTCTGACAGTATTCCTCCATCTTCTGCAGCAGCACCTCCCGCTCCGCCGCGTTGAGCTGGTAGCTCCAGTTCTCCTCTGTGCCGTCCGCTTTGCAGAGGCACAGCTCCAGCGTGTCGCAGGGTCTATCCTCCGCGATGTCGTAGTTGGCATAGATGTTGAGCCAGTCATCGTTTTTGTCCGTGAGGACGAAGGTTCCGAAGGCAGCGTCCACATCAAAATCTGCGTCCACATAGAAGTTGAGCTTACCGTCCTCATCCATCATGATCTCATCACTGAAGGAAAAATTCCGCGCGGAGAGATGTCCCGCCGAGGTGATTTCCTTACCGCTCAGATGATCTAGCAACTTGCGCCACTGAGCATCGCTCGACGCAAATTGTGACCGGGTGGCATGGTACGCCGCCACGGATACATCCCGCATCGCCCAGGTCTGCCAGCCGTCCATGATGTGTACGGCGGAGAACTCCCGCTTGTCGAAGTTCACATCGAACACGCCGCGCACCTTGCCGGTGTTCTCCATGCGAAGGGTGGTGAGCGCGTTGTACTCCTCCGCTGTGATGGGGCGCCCGTCCGCGAACAGCTTGATGAACAGCTCCGGCCCGGCACTTTTCTCGCCGGTGACATAGCCGCGCAGCTTTTCTGCGGCATCCAGCAGTTCCTCACCGGGGGAGGTCTTGAAGTACCACTCCTGTCCACGCTCGGTCACATGGTAGGCGGCGTAGGTGCGGGCTGCTTCTTCCTCTGCGTAGATTTCGGCACTGATGCGCTCGTACTCACGCTCCGGGAGTTGGTTGCACAGCTCATCCAGTACATCCTCCAGATGCTCCCGCAAGGTTTCATCCTTGAGATGCTTTTCAATGGCATCCTTCCATCGCCGGTCGATCCACAGCGTGATGTCTACATGATCTGCCATCTCACTCACCATTCCTTTCGTCAGTGGGCTGCGCCAACGCGGTGGGAGGCTCCTCCCGCGGCTGCGGCTTTGCCGGTCTTGCCGGACGGCGGGGACGGGCAGCGGGCGCCGCGCGGCTGGCGAGGTATTCCCGCACCGGCTCCGGCACCTCGGATTCGTAGAGGCATTTGAGCAGCTCCTCCAATTGCGCCTGTACACTGGTGTTCTTCTTTTTGAGAGAAAATTCGAGAGCGGCAAGCTGCTCGCTCTCGAATGAGATCGTGACATTTTCTTTTTTCATGATTGTTATTCAACCTCCTCGTAGTAGTCGCGGAGCTGGAAGCCCAGCGCCTCCATG
>OGGB01002635.1_pt1 | contig 9952 bp, 10 predicted proteins | sample 1571111 | NCBI WGS metagenome assembly OGGB01 (sample SAMEA2582067, study PRJEB24529) | metagenome | biome: Human gut stool | place: China | collected 2011
AAAGTTGAGCAGCGTATTGTCCGCATCGAACAGGATGCAATAGTATTTTGCCATAGTATCTCACTTTCTTTTCAGCATTTCCCACTTTGGTGTATCAACAGGGAGAAGCCAGCCCCACCCCCGGCAGAGCTGGCTTCTCGTTACTCAGAAACGATTTCATACGCAGACAGGTCTGTTTGTGCCGGGGTATTGTCCGGGCACGTCGTCTTTCCCTCGCAGGGCGTCAGACCGCATTTCTGCATTTCTTCCTCCAGTGCGCTGTTATCCACGTTTTCCCAGTCGGTGTCGTAGTAGTCCACGCTGCCGTCGGTCACGTCATTTTCCCCGGGCAGGGCGGGCGTGCGCATCGCTTGCCAGTACATAGGGCTCCACCTTCCTCTCACGCCAGCCTATGCGGCGCGGGAGCGGAGTGTGCGCTCAGTTGGCAGCTTCCTTGCTGGCGCTTGCCTCCGTTTTGGAGGAAGCAGGCTTTTCTTCTTTAGAAGAAGCCGGTTGTTCTTCCTTGGAGGAAGCTGTGTGTTCCTGCTTAGAGGAAGCAGTTGTTTCTTCCTTGGAGGAAGTGCTGCTCTGTGAAGAAGAGACGGGCTTTTCTTCCTTGGAGGAAGCAGGAGACGAAGCCGGCTTTTCCGCCTTGGAGGAGCTGCCGGTGCTTTCAGAGGTGCCGTTCGAGGAGGAAGAAGCAGGTTTTTCTTCTTTAGAAGAAGCCGGTTTTTCCTCCTTGGAGGAGGCGGACGTTTCTTCTTTGGAGGAAGCAGGCTTATCCTCCTTAGAGGAAGCATCAGAGCCGCTGGAGCTGGTGGACGAGCTGGACGGTGCACCGCTGACCGTAAACTCCAGCTTATTGCTGGTCACTGTACAGTCGTTATAGCTGGCAGTGGCGTACACCCGGAAGGTGCTGCCCAGCATGGAGGGATCCACCTCACCCTTTACAGAAGTCTTGCCGGCAGCCTGTGTCACCTCGGTGCCATTGACATACCAGCGGATGCTGGAAGCATCCAGATACTTGCCCTTGAGGGCAGCTTTGAAGGTGTAGGAGTCCCCCAGCATAGCCTTGCCGCTGCTGCTGATCTGGATGGAAGCGGCTGCAAACACAGCGGTCACATCCACATTCTGGTCAAAATTGGTATCGGTGCGGGTGCGCTTGGTCACACCATCGCTCCACTTGACGAACACATAGCCGTCCTCCGGCACAGCGGTAACGGTAACGCTCTGGGTGGCGCTGGTCACCTTGACAGTAAGGGACTTGCCGCTCTCATTGCCGCAGGTCAGCGAGCCGCCGCCGGTTTTATCTACACGGTAACCGGCCTGATACTCCGTTTTCTCCTCAACGGCCGAGGAAGAGACTTCCTCCGAGCTGCTGGGTGCTTCCACCGCAGAGCTGGGGTTTGCGGTATACTCGGCACGGGTGGGGATGTTATTGGTATCCGGGCGGCGGTCCTCGGTCTCATAGGCGTGGGTGCGCAGATACTTCAGCAGCACCTTCAGACCTGCGGGCTTGAGGTGGATATCGCCGCTCTGGTAGTAATCGACATTGCCGTAGCCGTTGGCGTCCTTGAGCGCCTCGGCAGAGTTGAGGAACTTGACGCCCAGCTGCTCGCACATGGTCAGCAGCGCCATATTGAAATCATCAATGCGGGTCTGGTCCATATTAGGGTAATTAGAGTGGTTGGACGGGACCGGCGGCACCGTGTTGACGATGATGTCGGTATAAGGATAGCTGGCCTGAATGGCCTGCACCAGTGCGGTGTAGTTGCTGATGAAATCCTCGGTATTCATGCCGTTATCGTTGGTGCCCAGCATGATGACCACACGGCGGGGCTTCATTTTTGCCACTGCCTGCGCGATGGTGTAGCGGTTATCGTCCCGCTTGAAGGTGACGATGCCTTCGTTCAGGGCGGCACCGGTGCCAATGCCCTCCTTGGCACAGAACTGCTGCAGCGAGATCAGGCCATTGGCATACAGACGCACCGTGTTGGAATCGCCGATAAAAAGGGTCTGCTCCTGATAGACATTGCCTGCATCGGCGGTCTCGGTGAGCAGTGCGCTGGAGGTCTCGTTGATCTGGTAGTGGTCGGAGATATCCTCCTCCCCTTCCGGGGCGGGCGCGGGGGTAATAATGGAAGAATCCCCCGGCTGCTCCGTCGGGTTCTTGCCCCGCTTGAGCATGGTAAGGGTGATGCCGATGGTCAGCAGCGCCGCCAGTGCGCACACGATGCACACCAGCACCGCCTGCTTCTGCATCGGGGTCAGCGCCTGATTCTCCTTCTGGTTATTGCTTCTCATATTCTATCCATTCTCCTTCCGAAGGAATGAAACTTCCTGTCATACCCGGGCTGCCAGCAGCCGGTCGGTAAGGTCGGCGCAGCTTTCAGCCAGCAGCACTGGATGGAAGGCTTCCAGCTCTTCCCGGCTGCCGTAGCCGTACAGCACACCGGCAGCATCCAGACCACAGTCGGCAGCGCCCCGCATATCATCGTTGCGGTCGCCCACCATCAGCACCCGCTTGCCCTGCAAGGCGGGCTGGCTGAGCACATAACGCACGACCTCGGTCTTGGTATCCCGACTCTCGTCCATGGAGGCACCACCGATAAAATCAAAATACGGTGCCAGCCCCTGCTCTTCCAGAATGGGCGTGACCACCTTGGTGGGCTTGGAGGTGGCAGTGCACAGGAGAACACCCGCGTCCTTCAAGGTTTGCAGCATCTGCGGAACGCCCGGGAACACGGCACACTCGTGGCTGCCCTTCACCGCGTAGCTCGTGCGGTAAAGATCGGTTGCTTTTTCGATCAGCGCCGGGTCGGTGAAGTGCTCGCCGAAGCTTTTGCGCAGCGGCGGGCCCAGATACCGGCGCAGGTTTATGCCGGACACATCCACACCCATGGTACAGAAAACCTCTTGCAATGTATGAATGATACCGGGAGCCGAATCGATCAGCGTCCCGTCCACATCAAATAGGATCGCATCATAATGCAGCAATATTTTATTCCTCGCTTTCATGGTGATACATCCAATAGTATAGCACAGATTTGATACATCAGCAATTCCAACAAAAGATTTTTCTGTCTCTTATGCAGAATTTTCCTGAAAAGGGAGACCGCCGCACCGTATTTTGCGCAGCAGTCTCCCTTGCAATAGAACGATTTAGAATGCCCTCCGCGTGCGCTCTGGGCATTATTTAGAGGAAAAAACATTTTATTAGAACAATGCCGGGCAGCCTGCGGGCTGCCCGGCATTGCATTTTCACGGGTCAAATTGCAGCGGAGAGCGCCCCGCCCCAAAAAACATTACTGCGCAGGTGATGGGCAGCTGCTGTCCCCCGGGACATAAAGGTTGTTGGAGACGAACTCCAGCTTATCCTTGAGCACCAGTTCAAGGTTTGCGACGGCGTGCACCATATTGGTGGCGGAGTCGTTCACCTCCAGCAGCTTGCAAAGATCCAGACCATCCAGATCCATAGCCTTCTGCATCTTCCGGCTTTCGGCGCACAGAATGTGGCTGAGTGCCGTTTCCTGCAGGGCAATGCTTTCCATCAGGTCCACAACAGCCTGATCTAGGCTGACCTTGGGCATTTCCGGGCACTGAGAACGGGCGCAGGGTGTATCGATCATCATAGGGCAAAACCTTCCTTTCCGGTCGTGTGCCCTATCCTATGCTGCGGCAGGTGCGGCTGTTACTGCTTTTCCGCCTGTGCGCGCACCTTCTCGATGGTATCACGGTAGCCGCCGGAGCCGTACTGGATACAGCGGTTGATACGGCTGATGGTGGCAGTGCTGATCTCCACTGCCTTAACGATCTGCTCATAGGTGGCACCGTCCAGCAGCAGCTTTGCCGCCTGCAGGCGCTGTGCCATATCCGAGATCTCCTTTACAGTGCACAGATCCTCAAAAAAGGCGTAGCACTCCTCCCGGCTCTCCAGACTGAGGATAGCATCAAACAGTGCGTCCGTTGTCTCATTTCTTCTGGAATTTTTCTCAGCCATTGTTTTTCTCCTTATTATAACAGCGGCGGCAGCGGGCAAAGCAGACAGTGCTGCCGCGCGGAATATTCTGCACGCTATTACTTTAGCACTTCAAAGTGTGAAAGTCAAGACCTGTTGGTGAATGGTTTTCAATTAATGTGCTATTCAGTTTTATTCTCTTCATACATGAAAGAAAATCATCTAAAAAATATTCCCAGAAAATGGCTTGAATTGGCGTATCCTCTGAACTTGTGACAAGAATATTGACAATTGGTGAAAACGGGAATAAAGTAAGACACAATCATTCAGCAAATGCAAGGAACAGGACATGATCTTCTGCATCACCCTCTTTCAGCGAGCCGCTTCTCGGGTGAAAAAGCGGCAGTCAGGAGCAGAGGACCCTCGCCTGCGAGCAGCCTGTGTGAACCGGGTTTTGTGCCCCTTAGTAGCACGGTGCCGTCCAGCCCACGTTATCGGGCAGCATGGTCAGCGTACCATGCGTGGGAGAGTGGCTGTTTTACACAGCAAGCGAAGTGGTACCGCGGAGTAATGCCCCTGCCCTGGCAGGCGGGTGCAAAAGCCTTCGTCTTCGGAGTGTGACCGGGACATCGGTCATGTGCTGAGGACGAAGGTTTTTTTACGCTCCGGGGCAACGTTTTGCCGGACGGCAGCCCAGGGTGTATCTGAAAAGTCGAAAATTTAGTCTATTTCTACAAGCACAGCTGGATTTTGCGTTAAAAAGCCTTGAAATCCACAAAGGATTCCTGCGGCTCTTTGCCTTAAATCCCGCTTGTGCTTGCGAAATATTCGTCATTTTCTTTGTTTTCAGATACACCTTAACGTTCCGAACCTGTTGCGGAGTGAAAAAAGGAAAGAGGTAGAAAACTATGAATACGCTGGTCATCGTATTGATCGCAGCGGTGTGCCTGTTTGGCGCTTATGTGCTTTACGGCCGCTGGCTGGCTAACAAATGGGGCATCGACCCCGCAGCCAAGACCCCGGCAGTCGTCCACGAGGATGGCCGGGACTATGTGCCCACCAACGGCTGGACGGTGTTTGCTCACCAGTTCAGCTCCATTGCCGGTGCAGGCCCTGTTACCGGTGCTATTCAGGCCGCAGCCTTCGGCTGGCTGCCGGTGCTGCTGTGGGTTCTGCTGGGCGGTATCTTCTTCGGCGCTGTCACCGACTTTGGTGCCCTGTATGCTTCCGTTAAGAACGACGGCAAGAGCATGGGTATGCTGATCGAAAAGTACATCGGCAAGACCGGCCGCAAGCTGTTCCTGCTGTTCTGCTGGCTGTTCTGCGGCATCGTCATCGCTGCCTTTGCGGACATGGTCGCCGGCACCTTCAACGCCTTTGGCGCAGACGGCGCAATGGTCGAGGCTGCCAAGACCAACGGCGCTGCCGGTATGGTTTCCATCATGTTCATGGTGTTCGCCGTTGTCTTTGGCCTGCTGCAGAAGAAGTTCAACTTCTCCGGCTGGAAGGAAAGCGCTATCAGCATCGTGTTCATCGTGCTGTCCTTTGTCATCGGCGCAAACCTGCCCCTGATCCTGGGCAAGGCCGCTTGGAGCTACATCACCTTTGTGTACATCTTTTTTGCTGCCGTGCTGCCCATGTGGCTGCTCAAGCAGCCCCGTGACCACATGACCACCTTTATGTTCGTGGCCATGATCGTGGGCGCTGTGGTTGGCCTGCTGGTTGCACACCCCACCATGAACCTGCCTGTATTCACCGGCTTTACCAACGAAAAGCTGGGCACCATGTTCCCCATCCTGTTCGTCACCGTGGCCTGCGGTGCAGTTTCCGGCTTCCACAGCCTTGTTTCCTCCGGTACTTCTTCCAAGACCGTTGAGAACGAGAAGGATATGCTGAAGGTCGGCTACGGTGCCATGATCCTTGAAAGCCTGCTGGCTGTGCTGGCTCTGTGCGTGGCCGGTGCTGCCGCAGCTGCCGACGGCACCCCTGCCGCCGGTACCCCGTTCCAGATCTTCAGCCGCGGCGTTGCCGGTTTCTTTGAGATGTTCGGCGTGCCCGCCTACGCTGCTACCGTGTTCATGACCATGTGCGTTTCCGCACTGGCTCTGACCAGTCTGGATGCCGTGGCCCGCATTGGCCGCATGAGCTTCCAGGAGCTGTTCAGCGTGGACGACATGGAGCACGCTGAGGGCTGGCGCAAGCTGTTCTGCAATGTGTACTTCTCCACCTTCATCACGCTGGTGTTCGGCTTCATCCTGACCAAGATCGGCTACGCCAACATCTGGCCGCTGTTCGGTTCTGCCAACCAGCTGCTGAGCGCACTGGTGCTGGCTACCCTGTGCGTATTCCTGAAGGTGACCGGCCGCAGCAACAAGATGCTGTTCCCCCCGCTGATCATCATGCTGTGCGTCACCTTTACCGCACTGGTGCAGCGCCTGATCGCTATGGTCAAGGCCATCAGCACCGCCGCTTCTGTTACTATCCCTGCCGGTGAGACCACTTGGGGCGCTGTGTTCATCGCAAACGGCCTGCAGCTGATCCTTGCCGTGCTGCTGATCGTGCTGGGTCTGAATATTGTGTTCCACTCCTTCTCCGCTTATAAGAAGGCTGAGCACAACAGCGAAGCAAAGGTCTGATTTAATCCCACCATTCACAATCCTGTTTTCAATAAACAAAACGCCGCTGACGATACACAAAGCCGTCAGCGGCGTTTTGTTGTGGAAGCATATTTCATATTGTAAGCCCGGAAAATCTGCGGATCTTCCGGGCTTACGTTTTCACAGGCTAGAGAAAAGAGAAGCTGCTTATTATATGTGACAGCTTTCCCAGCCTTGCAGGGCGGCAAGCTGGGTCTCGGTATGGAACCAATGCTCCCCGTCCTCCAGAATGGTCAGGTGCGCCCCGGTCTGCTGTCGGAACTGCTCCATGGCGGTGTGCCCGGTAAGGGGGTCTGTATCGGCATAGAGCACCTGTGTGGGCACTTTCCAGTGCAAGGGGTGTTCCCTTACCCAGCACAGATACGGCCACGAGAGGGTCTCGCCCATGGCGGTGGGGATCTCCCCTGCCGTGCGCAGCTGCTCCTCCGTTACCCCTGCCTGCTGCATCAGGTCAAGGATGAGATTTTCCATATCCACGATCGGGGAGACAAGCAGCGCCTTTTCCGGCTGCTGCGTTTGCAACGCCTGCATGGCAAGCCATGCCCCGATGCTGACCCCATACACCCGGATATGCTTCCACACCGGCTGCATCCGGGCGTAGACTGCCTGCAGCTCTCGGGTGACCACCCACGGCACCAGCTTTTCCGGGCTGTCTTTCCGGGCGCCGTGCCCCGGCAGGTCGACAGCCAGCACCTGCCAGCCTGCTGGGCAGGCTGTGCGGGCAAAGCGGGCGGCCTCGGCTGCGCTGCCGTTTTTGCCGTGGACATAGAGATAGACCCTGCGGCTGCGCTTGCCGTACAGGACAGCCGGAATGCCTGCAACCTCAAGCTTGATTTTTTCCATAACGGCTTCCTCCTGTTTTAGGGCATTTCGTGCCCTGTTTTCTCTATGATAGCACAAGCAGCCGACAAACACAAACAGGAAAAGAGCCAATTCTAACACGATTTCGAATAGTCTCCGCGGCGGGATCCCCCCCTCAGTCTGCTCTCTGCGTTCGCAGCCAGCTCCCCCAAGGGGACTCCTTAACTCCCTCTTGTGAACAAAAAGAGCCATCGCACAAGGCTGTGCGATGGCTCTTGGATAGTGCTTCAGGTTTTGCTTAGCCGAAGATGTTGATCAGGATACCAGCAGCAACGGCAGAACCGATAACGCCGGCCACGTTGGGACCCATGGCGTGCATCAGCAGGAAGTTGGAGGGGTTCTCACTCTGGCCAACCTTCTGGGAAACGCGAGCGGCCATAGGCACGGCGGAAACGCCGGCAGAACCGATTAGGGGGTTCACCTGACCGCCGGTCAGCTTGTACATGACCTTGCCGCACAGCACACCGGCTGCGGTGCCGAAGGAGAAAGCGATCAGACCCAGCACGATGATGAACAGGGTGCGGGTGTTCAGGAAGGTGTTTGCACTGGTGGTGCAGCCAACAGACAGAGCAAGGAAGATGGTGATGATGTTCATCAGCTCATTACCGGCAGTCTTCTGGATACGATCCACAACGCCGCACTCCTTCATCAAGTTGCCCAGCATCAGCATACCGACCAGAACGGCGGCATCAGGCACGATGAGGGAAACAATGATAGCGACCATGATGGGGAAGATGATCTTCTCGGTCTTGGAGACGGTGCGCAGCTGCTTCATGACCACAGAGCGCTCCTTGGAGGTGGTCAGCGCCTTCATGATGGGCGGCTGAATGACAGGCACCAGTGCCATGTAGCTGTACGCTGCCACAGCGATGCTGCCCAGCAGCTCAGGTGCCAGACGAGAGGTAACGAAGATAGCGGTGGGGCCGTCGGCACCGCCGATAATGGAGATGGCAGCGGACTGCTTCTGGGTGAAGTCCACCAGACCGGTAGCGGCCAGCAGACGGGCACCCATGTAAGTACCAAAGATACCGAACTGTGCGGCAGCGCCCAGCAGCAGGCTCTTGGGGTTGGAGATCAGGGGTGCAAAGTCGGTCATGGTGCCGATGCCAAGGAAGATCAGCGGCGGGTAGATGCCCAGCTTAACGCCCATGTAGAGCATATCGGCCAGACCGCCGTTGTTCAGGATCTCGACCCACATGGGGTGCTCCAGACCGTCACCAACGAAGTACTGCATATGGATGATGCCGCTGCCGGGGAGGTTGGCAAGGATCATGCCAAAGGCCATGGGCAGCAGGATCAGAGGTTCGAACTCCTTGACGATGGCGAGGTACAGCAAAAAGCAGCCCACGCAGATCATCACGGCGTACAGCCAGCCGCCGGGCTGGCCAAACTGTGCAAAGCCGGAACTTTGGAAAATACCGACCAGAGTATCAATAAACTGTGTCATGCTCTTCCTCCTGTGTTAAAACGGGGCCGTGGTGTCGTTCACGCCGGCCTTGCCCCAGCCATTTTTGCCACGACGCACTGCCTTAAGGGTGTACTTGCCGTTGCCCATTGCATGGATAGCAGCCATAATAGCGGCCACCACATCACCGGGGATGCCTTCCTCTACCTGAGGAGCGGGCGCAGCCTGCTGTACCGGAGCGGCAGCGGGCTTTGCGGCAGGTGCCTGCGCAGCGGTCTTGGCAGCCTTCTTCTTGGCATTCATCGAGTCGAAGATCTTGCCCTCCAGCGTGATGATAGCCATCAGCAGCACGAGGATCAGGAACACCAGCACGATACCAGTAATGGTAACGACCACATCGAAACCTAAGTCCATGGTTTTTCCTCCTGTTTGTTGGATACTGCAAGCGATACAACATCGTCAGCAGAAAATCAATTTGGGTATAGTATACCGTATTTTGCCATTCATTTCAACAAAAATTAACAATTTTTCTTTTTGCCGCTTTGTGATATGGCATGGACAAAACGAGCCTGACTTAGCGGCGGCCGATGCGCGGGGTAGCGTCCGTAAAGCCGGTTTCCAGCTTATCACCGAGGGAAAGGCTCTGTGCCGTACCCAGTGCAACACAGTTCACGGGGTCCGGCGAGACCGTCACTTCCACCTTCAGTTCCTGACTCAGATATTCGGTCAGGCCGTGCAGCTGGGCACCGCCGCCGGTCAGCATGACGCCGTTGCGGTAGATATCGCCTGCCAGCTCCGGCGGGGTCTTTTCCAGCACCTGATGGGCTGCGGTGCCGATCTGCTCGCTGAGCATCATCACCGGCTCGTACAGGTCGTCGGTGGAAACGGTCACGCGCACCGGCAGACCGGTGAGCAGGCTGCGGCCCTTGATCTCCATGCTCTCGTGGAAATCGGTCTTTTGGGGGCAGCAGGCAACGTGCTTTTTCAGTTCCTCGGCGGTGCGCTGGCCAATGGCAATGCTGTATTTGTTGCGCACGTGCTTGAGGATCTCCTCATCGTAGTGGTTGCCGGCCACGCGCACACTGGTGGCCT